>Ga0154462_161_pt1 | contig 57188 bp, 57 predicted proteins | sample RifGroC2_FD_105655 | JGI IMG/M metagenome (GOLD analysis project Ga0154462, IMG submission 105655) | Spirochaetes bacterium GWC2_52_13
GTCATACAAAAAAATAGTCTTGGAGGGGAAGACCCATCCAAGACCATGGTAGTCACGGAAGCCGGCCAGAGCCGACCGTAGAGACGATCAATACTTTTTAGGACCAGCAGCGAACGCTTTCTCGACCAAAGCATAGAAATCGTTCACGTGGATTGTAGCACCGGAAATGTCGTCGGTATGACCTTCGTCATCCTTATAGGTGATCTTCTTGGGATCCTGGGTCTCGAGCAGATAATTCTCGACGCGTTGTGCCTGGACATACCATTCGTCGATCGCACCACCAAACTTGACCATGTTGTAGTTGCCTTCCATATCGAAGACCTTCTTGTCATCGCCAGCTTCGTTCACGGCACTCCAGTATACATTCACGATATTGCCATCTTTCACGAAGAGGGAGACATTGCTTTTCCAACCGGATGAACCAAAGGCATCATCGGAAGCGTAATAACCGCCGTCCGCGTACGGACCGAGTTCCACTGGTCCCGCGGCAAGAGCCTCCAAGGCCAATTCGAACAATGCATCCACATGGATCGATGCACCCGCGAAGTCATCGGTATGTCCTTCGTCGTCGATATAATTCACCAAAGTCGGATTCTGGATCTCGATCAAATGGGCTTCGGCTTTCTCAGCCTGCTGGTACCACTCGGCCTGTGCTCCACCAAATTTGACCATGTTGTACTTGCCGGCCTTGTCATATTGCTTCTTGTCGTCCCCATTCTTGTTGACCGCACTCCAGTTCACAGCAGCGATGCGCCCGTTGATGACGGTAAGCGAGACATATTCTTTCCAACCGGAGGAAGGATACTCATCGGCGATCGCGAAGTAGGCCCCATCCTCATACATTCCGACACCTACCGGACCTGCGGCAAGCGCCTTCTCCGCCAATTCGAACATCTCCACCACATGGATCGAAACACCTGCGATATCATCGGTATGTCCCGATTCATCGGTATAGGTAATCGCAGTCGGATCCTGGGTCTTGATCAGATAGGCTTCAGCCTTCTCAGCCTGCTGGTACCACTCGGCCTGGGCTCCACCGAATTTGACCATATTGTATCTGCCGGCCTGGTCGTAGGTTTTCTTGTCGATACCGGCATTGACATTCATGCCGTTCCAGTCGACATCAACAATATTTCCACCTTCAACGGTAATGGTAACCGCATATTTCCAACCGGAGGAACCGAATGCTTCATCCATGGCATAATAGATACCATCTTCATATTTCCCCGCGGGTTCGACTGGAGCCGAAGGAGTTGCCGGAGCGGCAGCCGGAGCCGGTGCGACAGCAGGGCTCGCTGCAGGTGTCTGTGCGACAGGTTCGGTTTCTTTCGCACAACCGACCACTGCGAACAGAGTCATTGCAAGTGCCAGAATCAACAATACAATACGAAAACTTCTCATGTGAATCACTCCTAATATATCGATATCGGCGTATAGTATATTAGGAGAAAGCCACTTTTGCAAGGGTTCACAACAAGAAATATATCACCTGCGGGGATACGAAAACCGACCCCCAAACTGGAGGCCGGTTGTATGGAATCTTGTATCCGGTTTAGCGGTGGACTGCTGTCAATGCACCATTGATTGTCAGTACGCCATTGTCGAGAGCGGCCTGCAAGGCACCGTCGAAGAAGTACTGGGCATCGGCTGCCGCAATATTCTTCACGATGTTGCCGGTCTTCTTGTCGGATTTGTCATCGACCAATTTCCCACCAGCTACGCTGCTGTCCCAAACCTTTGCATAATCGACAGTTGCTGCGGTTCCATCAGCAGAGAAATCCTTGCTGATGACCTGGGGTCCGCCACCAACGATATAGCCGACATTGCGCATCTCGAAGGAACCGTTGGGGAAGAGCAATTTGCCCGACTTGTCGGTGGTGATCCGATAAGCTGTGCCACGGTGTGTGTACTGGATGGTGATTGTACCATCGGCAGCCTTGGAAGCCTGGAGGTTGTCGGTCACGATCTGCTCATAGGGTGTGACACCGAAGAGGAACAAGCCGCGAAGTCCGCTGGACAAGGTCGCCTTACCTTCAACGTCGTAGAGGTACGCATTGAACAGGTGTGTGGAACCGAGAGCAGAAGCACCGGTGGTCGCATCGGCATGGTCTTTTTCAGCGACCATGTAGCGGATATTGCCGGCGAAGGAGAAATAGTTCTCGGCATCTGGAGCAGCTGTGTTCAAGCGGTAGCTGATCTTGAGATCCTGGGAACCATCGGAGACGGGTGCTGCGGGTGCGGCAGGAGCTGCTGCAGCGGGTGCTGCTGCTGGAGCCTGGGCGACAGGAGCGGGCTTGGAACAGCCGATTGCAACGAATGCGACCAAAAGAACGATCGCAACCATAGAAAGCCAAGTCATTTTTTTCATAATCAATCTCTCCCCATTGGTAGTATATTAGGTTAAATCGATAATATATTACTTTATCGATTCTAATCAAGATATTTTTTACGAATTACGTAAATTTTTGTTTTTTTCTCTTTTGACCACATTTCCAGCTACCTTTTGTATTGCTGCCACTCTCGGTGTCGGGTAGGCAAAACAAGAACCGGTGCCAATTTTCAAACAGGATATCTGTGGAAAGTGCCCGTGAGGATACACGTTGCATTACTTTGACAAGGGAAAGACAACCTGCTACCATGCGCCCATGAAGCAGTTCAAGTTGGGCGATATCGCACTATTGGTCATCTCGTTGGCGATTGTCATTTCCAGCTTCAACTCCTACGGGGACTTCACGGGGAAACCCGAGGTCAGAGTCCGTGCGGGAAACCAGGAATGGGTCTACGACTTATCCGTCGATACCTTTGCCACATTTTACGGCCCGGTCGGTGAAACAACCATGGAAATCCAAGATGGCAAGGTACATGTACATGATTCCGATTGCCGGAACAAAGTCTGTATCGCCGCCGGATGGGTCTCGAAACCAGGGGATTGGATAATCTGTCTCCCCAACGATGTGTTCATATTGGTGGAAGGCACCATGGCTTCACAAGAGGGAGGTGTCGATGATACGGCATTCTAAGTCCGACCGGTATGCTCGCATCGAATTCGTCGCCCTACTGGCCGCCTTCGCCCTCTTCCTCTCCACCGTGGAATACCTCATTCCAAAACCGGTCCCCTTCATGCGTATCGGTTTGGCGAATCTTCCACTCATTATCGGTCTGGGAATCCTCAAGGATCGCGAGTATATCATGCTGGCACTCCTGAAAGTTCTGGGACAAGGTTTGGTCACCGGTACCATATTCTCCTATATCATCGTCTTTTCCCTCGGAGGAACCATCGCGAGTGCCCTGGTCATGTATGTGTTGTATCGGTTCGGGAAACGTTGGATAAGTCTGGTCGGTGTCAGTATCGGTGGGGCAATGGCCAGCAATGGTGTCCAGTTGCTGCTCAGCCAACTTATATTGTTCGGCGATGCGGCCCGACTGATCGCACCACCCTTCCTGATCGTAGGACTGATCACCTCGATAATCCTGGGAATATTCGCGCAGCAATTCGTACAGACCTCCACGTGGTACCGGATGGAGTTGGAGAAGTGCTCATGAAGTCTTCGAATGTCCGCCTCTACATGGGATTGCTCGCACTTCCCTCGATATTGTTGCAAGACTCGATTGTCGGCATCACGTTCCAGGCTGGCTATGTGATCATGTTGGCCCTGACACACGGAAGACGATTCCGGTTGCTTCCCAACATCATCCTGTTGGCGAGTGTCTCCAGTGCGCATCTGCTACAACCTCATGGATTGCACTTGTTCTCCATAGGAGACTTCCCCATAACCGTAGGAGCCTTGCTGTTGGGTGCCCGCAAGGCATTCACGCTGATCGCGCTGCTCTACCTGTCCCACTATATGGTCACCGGCAGACCGCAGTTTCCCGGACGATTGGGAAAGCTTGTATCATTGCAGTTCTATTATTTCGAGAAGATAACGACAAGTTGGAGATCGATCAGCCCGAAGAGACCGTTCATCCCGGCTATCGACCGATTGCTAGGGGTCCTCTCCGCTCCGGGGAACGAAAGCGAAATCCCTAGTTCGAACAAACTCCCGAATACTTCCGGAACCAAGGCTACGGGATCGGCTTTATTGGCAAATGCCGTGCATCTCACCATACTATGGACAGTGTTCGTCTTGGCAAAAAGTGGCATTCTCCCCACACTCTGAATCAAGTCAATCGATTACGCTGAACCCTTCGTCGGAAATGGTGTAGGAAACGGATCCGTCCCGCAATGCCTGGGAAAGGTGGATTCTATTCATGGAATCCAGGAATACCGCCTCCACTCCATCCAAGGAATCGATCAAGGCCATTCCTTCCTGTAGTCCAAGCGAATACACTGCAGTCGACAACGCATCGGCTATAAAGGATTCGGCTGTGATGATGCTCACACTGGTAATATCCGTCTTGACCGGATAGCCCGTCACAGTATCGAGAATATGGTGGTAGACCACGCCTTCAACTTCCAGATATCGCTCGTAGGGGCCACTGGTAACCAGCGCTTGGTTGTCCAGTCCGACAACCATGACATGGCCTCCCCGTTCAGCCTCTGGATTTTGGATACCGATGCGCCATGCGCTTCCGTCGACCCGGGAACCTACGGTCAACACATTTCCACCAAGATTGACGATCGCCTTATGAATTCCGTGGGCAACCAGTATCTCGGCGACTTCGTCCGCGGCATACCCTTTTGCGATACCTCCGAGATCGAGCATCATTCCGGTATCGAGCAACTCTATCGAATGATCCTGTTCGTTGAGTACCACGCGGTCGTACCCGACAAGCGGCAACAACCGGTCGATTTCCGTTTGGGGAGGACGACGGGGATTGTCCCCCCCGATATCCCACGCCTTTACCAACGGTCCGACAGTCGGGTCGAAAGCCCCGTGGCTCAAGCGGGCTGCCTCGAGAGCTTTCTCCACGACCCTGAACGTATCGTCCGAGACTACGACCGGACCATTTCCGGCGGCACGGTTGACCTCGGCGATCTCGCTGGTATCGAGATGCAAGCTCATCCTGGCCTCGATATCAGCGATACGGGCAAACGCCGCATCGAATGCTTCCTCGGACGGCTTGTCATATATGGTGATACGGCAAGCGGTCCCCAGCATGAGTTCGGAACGGGATTGCGGATCGACAACAACACCTTCGCTCGGCTTCGAGCAAGAAATCGTTGAGATTGTGAGAAAAATCATTCCGATAAAAAAGAACTGAATTGCAATGTTTGTATGTTTCATGGTACTACTATGTAAGTGATATATCGCATTATGCGAGAAACGGCAACCTGTCACGACCGAACCGTCGTGTTCGGAGATCAATTTCGCAGAAAATTAAACGGTTTTAGGACCAAGGGATAAGGAGAGGGCACATGGATAAGAAACGGATTGTGATTCTTGGCGGAGGATATGCCGGAGTCCATGCGGCTAAGAGGCTGCACAAAGCTTTCAAGAAGATGAAGGACCAAGTCGAGGTGACACTGATCGATCGCCACAGACACCACATTCTCATGACCGAATTGCATGAGGTTGCCGGGAATCGTGTCGACGAAGCATCGGTAAAAATTTCCTTCGATAGGATATTTGCCGGAAAAATGGTGAATGTCGTACGCGACGAGATCAAGAACATCGATTTTGAGAAGCAGGTGCTCGAGGGTGCCGGGGCCAGCTATGGCTACGACCAGCTCATCATAGCAACCGGTGCCGAATCGACCGATTTCAATATCCCCGGGGTCAAGGAACACTCCTTTTACCTATGGAGCCTGGAGGATGCCTGCCGCATCAAGCGTCACCTGATCGACACGGTCAAGGCCGCAGCATACGAGAAGGATGAGACGATCCGCAAGGAAATGTTGACCTTCGTCGTCGCGGGTGGCGGATTCACTGGAGTGGAACTCGTTGGCGAACTCATCGAATGGTTGCCGATCCTCTGCAAGGAATACGGAGTCGACTTCAACGAAGTGAAGCTCATGAACGTCGAGGCCCTCGGCAATATCCTGAACATGCTGCCCGACAAGCCGCGCGACAAGGCAATCGCCTATATGAAGAAGAAAGGCGTCGAGATTCGGACCCAAAGCCTGATCGTCAATGCCGATGAGAACGGTTTCACCATAAAAGACGGCACCGTCATCAAGACCAAGACATTGGTCTGGACATGCGGGGTTCGCGGAACCACCTTCTGCCACTCGCTACCCTTGACCGACGGAAAAGTCCAACGCAAGAAGGTCAACGAATTCATGCAGTCCCCGGACCATGAGAATGTGTACCTCGCCGGCGATGGTATCTGGTTCATGGAGGACGGGAAACCCGTACCCCAGATCGTCGAAGCGGCCGAACAGACAGCAGCTACCGCCGCTGATGGCATTATCCATACCATCAGGGGTGAATTGGGATTGCCCACGAAGCCGGTTGCTCCATTCAAGTCGGCCTTCCATGGCTACATGGTCTCTATCGGTGGTCGTTATGCCGTCTCCTACAACATGGGCATGGCCCTTTCCGGATTCTTCGCCCAAGCGGTGAAACACCTGGTGAACATGTACTACCAGTTCGGTGTATGTGGTGTGAATGGTGCATGGACCTATTTCAAACATGAGATCCTCAACATCAAGCACCGCAGGTCCCTTATCGGTGGAATGGCTGCCTACAAGGTCCCCTCTTACTGGATTGTTTTCTTGCGCATGTACCTCGGTGTCATGTGGTTGATCGAAGGTGGGAACAAGATTCTCGAGGGTTGGCTCACGGACACGACCGGACGGAAAGTCTATTGGGGTCCATTACCGGGAGCAGAAGGGGATGCTGTAGCCGCCGGTGCGGAAGCTGTCACAGAGGCAGTCGGTTCCGCCAGTACTTGGGCCGAACCTGTGGTGGAAGCTGTAAGTTCCGCGAGTACGGCCGGCTCTTGGGATGCAGGGACTGCTGTTGCCGATGCAGCTGGAGAAGTGGTCACCAAGGTCAAGCAATTCGCCCCACCGTTGTTGGACCAGCCGCTTGCCATATATACTTGGATAAACGAAACCTTCGTCGCATCCGCGCCATATCTGTTCCAGATCATGATTGTTCTGGCAGAAGTGGGTATCGGGTTGTGCTTCCTCGGTGGACTGTTCACCTTCCCCGCAGCGATCGTTTCAATCGGATTGTCAATCATGTTCCTCATTGGAGCTCTCGCTGGAAAGGAAATCCTCTGGTACATGGCAGTCTCGATTGTCATGCTGGGTGGAGCCGGGCGGGCCTTCGGTCTTGACTATTGGGTAATGCCGTACCTCAAGAAATTGTGGAACAAGACTCCTATCGCCAAGAAGCTCTACTTCTTCATGGATGAACCGGAGTTCACCCGCAAGCAGATGGAGAGACGGATCGCCAAGCAGAAGGATGCAGCCCTTTAATCATGAATGAATTTTGGAAAGACGAACCGGAAATTGCCGCGGAGCTTGAAGAGGTCGGTTCGTTGATACAGGACGCGATAGATCGTTCCCACTCTTTTGTCCGTCAGATGCTTGCCGCCCAGGTACGAACCAGCGGCAAGTTGCTACGCCCCGCCTTGGTATTGATCGGCTCACGCTTGGGGAAGCCCGAGCGAAGGGCCGAAGTCAAGCGTATAGCCAGTGTGTTGGAGATGATCCATATGGCCTCGCTGGTCCATGACGATATCATCGACGATGCCCGGACACGTAGGGGGATCCCCACCTTGTATGCCCAGACCGGAGCGAAACAAGCGGTATTGGCAGGAGATTACCTCTTATCCAGGGCAATGGCATTGGTCGGAGGCAGCGAGGGAGACCTCGAGGCCTCGGCAGTGTCGAATGCGTTCAGCAGGTTATGTGAAAGCGAATTGGAACAGGATGCCGGACAGGGGGATTTTTCCATTTCGACCGCCACCTATCTTCGGAGAATCGCAGGAAAGACCGCATCGTTGTTCGCCTTGAGTTCGTATGCAGGAGCGGCGGTTGCGGAATCGGACAAGTGTGTCCAAAGACGCATGCACCGCATCGGGTACAATATGGGCATGGCCTTCCAGATCCAGGACGATATTCTCGATTACGATGGCGACAAGGAAAAGCTGGGCAAGGAACCTGGAAAGGATTTGCTCTGCGGTATTCCAACCCTACCCCTATTGGAAGCCATGGAGATTGAAAAGGCCCTGCCCCTGGAAGACCAGCTTCTGCACCGGATCACCGGAAAAGCAAAACTGTCCAAACGGGATGTGGTGCGTGCTGTCCGTCGGGTGACCGAGCTGGGAGGATTGGAAAAATCCAAGATTCTTGCTACAACATACTCCGAACGGGCGTTGAAGGATATTCATGCTTTGGGAAACGAACAGGTTTCCTCTATCCTTCTGGGCATGTTCGACAAACTGTCCGATCGAAAAAAATGAAAGGTATCCATACCCCAGGGCAAGCCCTGGACCCAGGATACTTCGCATCCTTCGCCGCCCCAAGGGGAATCTGAATGTCTATAGAACAGCACATACTTGATTCGGAATTCGAGCTTATGCTCGACCATCTCGCCTTGCGCTCCAAGAGTCCCAAGTTCGATATCACGGATATTGAACAGGAACTGCACCACCTGTTGGTCTATCAAGGCCAGGATTGGGTCGGTAGGGGTGAAATCAAGAACGCCGAGATCCAAGGCCATGTCTATGCCTACCAGGTATTCCTGAAACGGTGGAAAGACAAGCATCCTGAAAATTGAACATCGTAACAAAGGGCTGCGCATTGGCAGCCCTTCACCGTACACGAATCTTCTAGAAATCGAAATTGTCCGGATCCGGTCCGAACCGCTTTCCTGTATGCAAGGTATCGATCAGGTTTATCTCATCGGCACTCAATGAGAAATCGAAGACAAGTGCATTTTCCCGGATCCGATGGTCATGGACCGATTTGGGTATGACCACCACCCCATGCTGGATATGCCAGCGAAGGACGATCTGGGCAGGACTCTTCTGGTATTTCTTGGCCAAGTCCAACAGAACGGGAATATCGAGATTCCCCTTCATCAACGGACTCCAAGCCTCGACGACAATATTGTTCAACTGGCAGAAGTCGCGGATATCCTTCTGGTTCATCAAGGGATGCAATTCAATCTGGTTTACCGCAGGAACAACATCGCTCGCATCGAGAATATCCTTCAAATGATGGATCTGGAAATTGCTCACTCCAATCGCACGTACCTTTCCCTGTTTGTAGAGCTCGGTCATAGCCCGCCAAGTATCCAGGTATTTTCCTTTCACCGGCCAATGGATCAGGTACAGGTCGAGATACTCGAGGCCCAATTTCTTCAGACTCGTCCCGTATGCCTGCAACGTGGTTTCGTAGCCTTGATCGGCATTCCACACCTTGGAGGTTATGAACAGTTTCTCCCGTTCAATACCACTCTCCTTTATCGCTTGGCCGACACCTTCCTCATTTCCGTACACCGCTGCGGTGTCTATGCTCCGGTATCCGGCACGCAACGCCGATTTCACCGCACTCACCACAGGCGAACCGTCACCTACCTTGAAAACTCCCAGGCCAAGCCCGGGCATGGCTACACCATTGTTGAGCATAACTGTATCTTGCAAATTCTGGATCATCGATTCCTCCTCTTCTGGATATAACTACAATATAGTTGAAAAACTGAGGAACGGCCAATTGTGAAAAAAGGCCGGACTTGTTGTGTCCGACCTTTTCTCGCTTCGTTTGGCAACCAGCTGCTACCGCAACTCGGTTACTCCAGTAACAGAAGATGGTTCATCCATCGTAAAACTATCCAAATACTCCTGTTTCAGGAAGTAGACGTTCCCATCGACTGTTCCATCCACAAGGTGAAATCCATTCGCCTCGACGTACACATCACCACGGAATGTTCCACCCTGGATTCGTGTATTCTGGCTTCTCACCGTCATACGGGGAGCAGTGACAGTATAGCGCTCGGTAATTTTTCTGTTCGCATCCTGAGCATAGAACGCCAGTTTCCTGTACGGCTTGTCATTCTGGGTGAACTGTCCATCAACGACAATCTCCTTATCCAGTGACAGATCCTGTACCACAGCGATTATCCATGTTCCATCCGGACCGACCGCGGAGAGAAAATCCGAAGCCTTATCGACTATCGAAGCCGTTGTGATAGCATCCGGTTCTGCTACCGCTGCCGGAGCAGGTACTACTACAGCCGGTGCCGCCGGTGCGACGGGTGCTTCTTTTTTTGCACAACCAACAACAATCAATACCAAAGATAAAATTGCAATAAGCAATAGAAAATTTCTTCTACCCATGTTGAGCCTCCGTAATCAGGCTAGTGCAAATCTCGTGAAAAATCAATACTCTACCATATCGATAGGGTATAATTCATCTGCCGATTTGTCTGCTTTTCTCGGTTACCCATCAGGAAAGGGTATTTGGCTTTTGCACCGTACAGACAAATAAAGGTATCGACATTCCAGGACAAGAAGTGGGGACTCGGGAAGCGTTGTCTCATGTACCACCCCAAGAAACTCCGTGTGGAAATATAGTTCCGATTGTTTACCTTTTCTTTGGAATTTGAGATGATGGCTACATGGCAGACACAGCAACTTCACATTTTTCATCCATGCAAGTGAATCTTCATACACATTCATGGTATTGTGGACATGGGACCGGTCAACTGTCCGAATATGTTTCATCGGCTCGCAGTGCAGGAATACCTGTCCTTGGTTTCAGTGAACATTGTCCCGTACCCGACGGACGTTGGAAGAATTCCCGTATGGCGTATACCCAGATGGACACCTATCTGCAGGAATGCCGGACATTGGGAGCCTCGAACAACGATATGCACATCCTTTGCGGATTCGAGTGCGATTACGACGCGCGGTACATCCAATGGTACGCTGAACATCTGGTCGATACGAAAAAGGTCGATTACCTCTGTTTCGGTGTCCACTACCTGGTTGGGCCTGACGGTAAGGAGACCTACATCAAGAATCTGCCGTCACAAAAGCAATGGTTGGATTTGTATACCGATACGTATGTGGCAGGATTGAAAAGCGGGTTGTTCCTGTTCGGAGTGCATCCCGACCTGTTCGGCATGTTCTACAAAGAATGGGACAAGGATGCCGAGGATAGCGCCCGTCGGATACTCTCGTGTGCGGCTGAATTCGACATGCCACTTGAAATCAACGGATATGGATTCCGAAAGCCACAGATTGATACGCAGAGTGGGAAAAGGCTTCAGTATCCGTTGGAGAACTTCTGGAAACTTGCATCCGAATATCCGGTGAAGGTTATTCTGAATAGTGATGCGCACAGGCCGCAGGATTTGGATCTTCAAAATACCGGGGCATTTGAATTCACCTCCAATCTAGGTATTCGCCCGTATGGATGGAATGTCGGACGTAACACCGATACCACCGTCTTGTCCCTATCGCAGCCTCTTCCGTAAGAGCGGCAGACATCTTCTGTCGCCCACCTGAATGGAGCCCTTATATTGATAGGGCTTCCCTATTACGTATATAATGCGCTGGGTTGACCGCAACCTGTTTCATAACATGCACATAGAGGAGTTTATCGATGGCATTGCAGAACGGAAACCGAAACGACAAGGATTATTCCGATAGACCAGTCATCTTTCTCGAAAAGAAAACCCTTACAGAAGAAATATTTTCTTCCAACATACAGGCTAATCATCGGAGACTTACCAAGGACCTTGTTTCTGCATTGCACGAATTGTCAAACCAACACTATCTGGTGATTCTAGAAGATCCGGAAATTTCGGATCATTCAACGGACAATCGCCTGAATTCCCTATTCTTGGAATCCGGGTTAGACCTCTCCACCACCTCGGAAGACCTTACCGGAAAAGACAAGTCCTCCCAGGGTGAAAAATCAACGCTCACACAAATCGAGGAGTTTTCACTGCAATATGGTATTCCTGTCGAGCGCAGGCTTCTCGTACAAGCTGGTACCAAGGTGTCAATCTTTTCCGACCAGAAGAGTCTTGGGACAGGAACCTTTCTTCCAGAAACGCTAGCTATGTGCTTCCACACCTATAGTGATCTGGCGTCTTGGATATTGTCTCATCCGTCACCCTACCAAAACCTGATCGAAGGCATCCGTGCCGGAGCAGAGATCCTCAGGGAAGGCGCCCTGGTTGTGCTCCCAACTGAAACAGTCTATGGGCTCGGTGCCGACGCCACAAATCCGGCAGCTGTGGAAAAAATCTTTACAGCCAAGAAGCGTCCATTCTATGATCCACTGATCGTGCATGTATCGGATACGAAGCAGATGCTCCCATTGGTCACCGAATTCCCAGAGAAGGCCAAAGCGTTGACAACCCGTTTTTGGCCTGGACCGTTGACAATCGTGCTTCCCAAATCCCCATTGGTACCAGCGATAGTGACTGCTGGAAGTCCTTCGGTAGCAATTAGAATGCCCAGCAACCCATTGGCCCTTGAACTGATCCGCCTCTCGGGAAGACCGATCGCCGCCCCGAGTGCGAATCTTTTCGGTTGCACGAGTCCGACAACCGCACGACATGTACAGCAACAGTTGGGGGGAACATATGATGCGATTATCGATGGTGGTGCTTGCATAGTGGGAATCGAATCGACAGTGATTTCATTCCTTGAAGAGATACCCAGGATTCTTAGGCCGGGAGGCATAGACCAGAAAGCAATAGAAGCATGTATCGGCAAGGTGTTGGCGGACCAACAAGACAATCCCGAAGACTCCACTACCAGTCCCGGTATGTTGCCAAGCCACTACGCAACATCCACTCCCCTTCGAATTGTCGAGAATCCGAGCGATTATGCATCAAGAAATGATGTAGGAGTGCTCCTCTTCGGAAGAAGTGACGAAGATTTTCTTGGACCGGTGGAATATTTGAGCTCATCATCGGACCCGGCGGAGGCTGCGAAACACTTGTATCAGGCCATGAGAAATCTCGACAGCCTGTCACTCTCACTGATTGTGGTGAAGTTGCTTCCGGAAACCGGGATTGGAATCGCAGTAAACAACAGACTTCGGAAAGCTGCGAACAACTTTTCTGATACAGCCGAGAAATAGGTTCATAGATACTGGGCAACACCAACCGCCTGCAAAGGAATCCTTCTCCCCGGCCGCTTGCCGGTGCTTACCGTTTTTCATCAGAAGCACACTTGTTGAAAACCGCCAACTTCATTGTTGCCAGAATTCCTGCAAGAGCCACTATCGCGATAGCTCCAACCAGTGATGTCCGAAAAGAACCGGTCAGGTCGGCGAAATATCCTCCGATACCGGGAGCGATAAAGCCGGCAATTCCGTAGGCGACGAAACAAATCGGATACAGTATCGAAAACAGCGTTTGCCCAAAGTATCGTGCAATCGTAGATGCATACACAACGAAGTTCGCTCCGAAGGAAAATCCAATACAGAATATGACAAGAAGCAGCATCCATTCCGGCAATGCAAAGAGGAGAACAGTGCAAGCAATCGATAGACCTATCAAGGAGATGGGAATGCTTTTATACCCAAGCCTATCAAAATAGTGACCCCAAGCAATCCTACCGACAGCATTCCCGACTGCAAATAGAGCGATTGCCTTCGATGATTGTGAAATTTCAACGCCAAATTCGACAACAAGGGGTATGAGGTTTCCATTGACAAGAAGACCTGTAAAAGTTCCTGCGAAAATACCGATCGCGCAAATCGAAAATTGTATGCTGGTGACTTTTCCGATACCAACCGTACTGCTTCTCGATCCATCCCGGATGTCGGGTGCTTTCAGAAAATACGCAGCGATCAAGAGTATCGAACCGGTGACAATCCCCCACCAGCGCATAAAGACAAGAACATCCATGCCTCTGCCCAGAAAATGATCTGCCGTTGCGGAAAGTATGATCGCTCCGCTTCCGAATCCGGCAACGGATATTCCTGTGACCAAGCCCTTGTTGTTCGGAAACCACTTCATACCCACCGTCAAAGGGCAAACATATCCGAATCCAATTCCCGCGCCAGTGATGATTCCGAGTCCGAGCAACAATAATCCATAGCTTCCATTTGAAAACGAGGCGAGCAGGTATCCGGCCGCAAAGAGAATCGCTCCAATCCCAGCCGTTACCTGTGGTCCAAAAATTACCAAAACCCGTCCTGCAAAAATCATTGTCAATGTGAAGATGGTAATACACAGACCGAATATGAAACCACCTTGACTGTTGGTGAGTCCATAGGATGTTCCCAATTGGGAAATGAGCGTACTCCAAGCATACAAGCCTCCAAGTATGACCTGGATCAATACACCTGCCAGCAATGATATCCATCGATTATTCATCCGATCTCCAAGTTCTCTTTGACAACTAAGCGCAACCGTTGGACAATCGTATGTATTGAGAACCTTCATCGGACGTCCCGATGGCTGCCAGACCCAGACTTCTGAAAATATTTCGTGTCGTATCATCGATATCGTCTTCACTCACTACATCCACCACTACATATCTGTCTCTGCAATATGACAACACTGGTTTCGTTTGGGCATGGTACACTTGCAATCTCCTCACAATAGTTGATTCCGTATCATCGACCCGTTGCACAAGGTTGGAACTGCATTTGTTACAACGGCCCACATTGTGCGGTTTGTTATATGCCAGGTGATAGACAAGATTACACGATGGACAGACACGTCTTCCCGTCAGGCGGCCAATGATTTTCGCATCATCCAAAGTGATGTTGACTACCGTATCGATAGACCGCTTTTCTGCTTTCAAGCTCCTTCCCAGATGTTCAACTTGGGAAAGCGTTCGTGGGAATCCGTCAAGAATGAATCCTGACTTGCAGTCGGCGCTGTATATCCGATCCATTATGAGACCGATTGTCATCTCATCCGGCACCAACAACCCGTTATCCATATGGACTTTTACCAGTCTTCCCAGTTCAGTACGGTTCGCAACATTTTCACGAAATATATCCCCGGTCGAGATATGGGGAATCCGCAATGCTTCCGAAAGGATTTTCGCCTGGCTCCCTTTTCCAACCCCAGGCGCTCCAAACATGATAAGTATCATTCGACAAAATCTCCTTCATAATTACTACAAGTTAATCTGATTGTGAACATCCTCATATCTTCATTGGGATTAGTTCCAAATATTCTTCAAGAGCTCCGTCGTTCAGGCATGTCTCGATGATTCTTCGGCCCAACCGATCCAATTCGGGAGTCAGGAATTTCTCCAACTCCTTCTTGAAAAAGTTCGAAAGAATGATTGATCCCGCGTCATACCCCTGATCACCAACCTCAACCTGCCGGTTGACTTCGAGCAATTCTTTGGGAATATAGACGCCATCTACTTTTACGCTGGTAAGGGAATATCCGAGGAGTGGATTTCGGGAGACCTCGAGCTGATGTGGTTGGAATTTCGCGCTACCCCTTCTCGCAAGATATTCCCGTGCAATCCATTGGGGCATGAATCCGACTTTGTATATTCCAATGTACTGGTTGGGAACCAGGATGTATCGGGTATTCGGATAATCCACAATCTGCTTCAGCAACAGGTTCGCCTGATCAACCATCCTTCCGGTAGCGAACGGCCAATAGGAACCGACACCTTCGCTGCTCATACCTTCCGTATCCGTGATACTCGGGTTGTCATGTCCTCGCGGTGCTACCAACCTCCAGAGCCAGGCCAAGGCCGGAGGGAGTATATGGAACAGGCCTATGATACCGTAGGTCGGATGCTCCATCGAACAGGGTGGTGTCCGCACTCCGAAACTCCGGATATCGACTTCGACCGGTTGGTCCACGATATTCGGCACCAATCTTCGGGGCATGATAACCCGAGGATTTGGACATGGTTTGCCTGGGGCATCCATGGTGTGTTCCCATATCAGACAGGTAGAACCAGGCACCGTCTCGTAATTGATGAAAATGAGCGGTTCCTGGGGATGTACACACAATTCCTCCAAATATGGATCTGTACCATACTTGGTTATGTGGTTCGTTCGGAGGAACCAACCGTCCTCTGCATCACCCACAACAAGCTTTCCACTCGAGTTCTGCATTGCAGGATGGCATAAAGCCATATCGTCGGTCACTGGTTTGAGTTCACAGGGCTCGATCAAGTCGAGATACATCTTTTCATTCGTCAGGGTGTTCTGACTGAGAAGAATCCTTCCGTCCATTTCCCTGTGAATCTTTTCGATCATCTCGCTCTTTCCACCACCACTGGCACCCTCATGCATAATGGTAATTACGTTGTCATAAGGTGTTGTTACCATCACAGTCGATCCGTGGGCGGTAACCCATCCCTCCTTTTCACCAATATCCAAAAGTACGCCGTACACACCTTTCTTCGCGCTAGGACCAGGATACAGATTATAGGCGAACATCTCATACACACTATCCAGCCGATTGTGCACAACCATCTGCTTTCCATTGAAATGGGTATGTCGGAAGGTTGGAGCGAGGTAGATGATCGCAGTTGGCGAAAATCCCTCGGGAATTTCACTGGCCGGTATGAATCCCTGGAGGTCGGCGAGTCCACCAGCGAAGAAACCAGCATTCGCAGGAGCAACCAAAAGGGCGGGACTTCCCATCTCCTTGATTCCCGCAGTGAAAGGCATCAGGATCAAGTCCGTTGTAGCCAACCAATCGAAAGTCAGTTCCCTGAGTGGTGAGAAATCGGTTCCATACTTTTCAGAATAATGGGATTTGTCGGTATCGCCTTTATCGGCTATCAACATGCATTCAGGGTCACGACGTCTCATGTAGATATCATCGTAGTTGACGACAGCACCATTCTTGCACCTGGCGACAGTCGCCTCGACCACGCGACCTTTCCCTGGAATATCGTACGACACCTCGAAATAATCGCAGTTGCTTCCACCCATGGCGATTTCCAGCAACTCACCTCTCGTTTCTGGGATGATCACGTCCTTACTCTTTGCCAATACAGCCCGCAATTCTTCGGGCAGAACCATTCTTCCTATCACATTGTCCATTCGTTTCCCCCTCGCACCAAACTTTCAACAGTCGGTCTCTTCCAAGATTTGACTCACAGTGTCCAAGAATCTTCTTAGGTCAAAAAAAATCCAGCATCTCTCGGTATTCACCGAAAAACACTGGATTACTTCGCGACTGGTTTCGCAACCTTTCCCGTCATCTTCCAAGAGGATCCAAGGACCCTCAACTATTCATTCAAATTTCACTACTGACTATTTGGAAAAAGTATTCTCCAAATTTTCTGCCAACGTAACAACTATAATCTTTTCACCTGTCCGTGTGCTTACATCGGAATGCAAACTCACGATAGTGACATCGACCACGTCTTTGATCTGCTTCTCAAAATATTCGCATGCAGTTTCAAACAGATTGGTCCGTAACCGCTTTAATAATTCAACACCTTGGCTACTCTCTGCCAGCTTTTTTTCCACCTGACTTAGGAAGCCCTTGAGCCGAATAATAATCAAATCCTGACAAATCGTGGTCTTGATCTGTTTGGGGCCACGCCCCATATAGTTCATTTCAAAGGCACTGACCGCTTCGCTTATACTTGCCTCTGCCTGTCCCTTTGTCATTTGATCAACCCCGCTTAGTTCAAGCACGATATATACTATCGCCAATTTTGTCAACATTCGGTGCGGGACACGGTCACGAAATGAAAATGAACCTAACGGGTCTTGCCCAGGTATGCGACCCTGATCTGTTCGTCCTCCAGCAGCTCCCTTCCCGGTCCCGTCATGCTGACGGTTCCTGTTTCGAGCACATAGCCCCGGTTCGCCGTCTTCAGCGCTACATTCGCGTTCTGTTCTATCAACAAGACTGTGACTCCGGCTTCGTTCACTTTCCTGATGATGGAGAAGATTTCCTTCACCACCAGGGGAGCCAACCCGAGGGATGGTTCGTCCATCATGATCAGCTTGGGGTCGGCCATAAGTGCCCGCCCGACAGCAAGCATCTGCTGTTCACCGCCCGACAAGGTACCGGCATGTTGCCAGTGCCGTTCCTTGAGCCTTGGGAAGAGACTGTACACACGTTCCAGGTTGGCTTCGATTACCGCCTTGTCCTTTTGCAGGTAGGCTCCCAAACGCAGGTTTTCCAAGGTCGTCAGGTTGGGAAACACCCTGCGGCCCTCTGGCACAAGCACCACACCCTTTCCGACAATCTTCTGTGTATCGAGGCCGTTGAGCTTCTCACCCCGATACATGATCGTACCTCCCGCAATTGGAATCAATCCCATGATTGCGCGCAATGTGGTGGACTTCCCGGCACCATTGGCACCGATCAAGGTCACGATCTCATGCTCCTCCACATCGAAGGAAATTCCGTTGAGTGCGACGATACCGCCGTAACAAACTTTCAGGTCCCGTATTTCCAGTAAACTCATTCGTCTTCAACCCCCAGGTAGGCACGGATCACAGCCGGGTCGTTCTGCACTTCTTTCGGTGTTCCCATGGCAATGGTCTTGCCATAGTCCAACACATAGATCTTATCCGAAATATCCATGACCAGATTCATATGGTGCTCGATGAGGAACACGGTCAAGTTGAACGAATCCTTTATATCCTTGATGAATTGGGCGAGCTCCTCGGTCTCCTTCGGGTTCATGCCAGCCGCCGGCTCGTCCAACAACAGCAAGGAAGGCGAGGTTGCCAACGCCCGCGCGATTTCCAACCTCCGTTGTTTGCCGTAGGGCAAGGATGATGCCTTTTCCCGAGCCAAATCAGCCAATCCGACCGTCTTGAGCAATTCCTGCGTTTGCTCCCGCATGGTCCGCTCCTCGACATGGTTCAACCTGAAGGTAGCACTGAGCATACCAGCTTTGATTCTACAGTGTTTTGCAATCAAGACATTCTCGAATACCGACAGTTCCTTGAACAATCTGATATTCTGGAAGGTTCGCGCCATACCCAACCGGGTTATCTTATCCGGAGTGTTGACCACCTGGTGATGGAAAGTCGTCCGGTCGCTACCGTTGTAGATTTTTTTCATCTTCGAGCGGGGATGGTTCTCTCCAATCACCTTGTCATGGAATACCACCCTACCGTTGGTCGGCATATAGCCTCCAGTAACGACATTGAACGCAGTTGTTTTTCCTGCACCGTTCGGTCCGATCAGTGCGGTGATATGGCCTTGTGGAATCTCAATATTCAAGTCATCGACAGCGACGACGCCTCCGAATTGCATGGTGAGGTGTTCGGTCTTCAATACAATCCCGTTCATGATCCACCCCCCTGCACCTTCTTGCGTTTCCACTTGAATCGTCCGAATATCCGGTCCCAACTGAATTCATTGGTCCCCATGAGTCCACGACGATAGATCAACACCACCATCATGAGCAGGATCGAGAAGATCACCATCCGGAATCCGGTCCTGAACAACGGGACATCCCATCCGAAGAGTTCCAAGGGTTGGTCGAAGAACCGGAGCCACCACTCCTTGGAAGCTGTCACCAGAAAAGCCCCCAACACGCTGCCTGTGACACTTCCGATACCCCCGATCACTACAATGAGCAGGATATCGTAGGTCAAGGTGATGGAAAAGGTCTTCGCCTCGATCGAGCGCATGTACATGGCCAACATGCCTCCGGCCAGGGCGGAGAAAAACGAACTGATGATAAAACTCATCGACTTGTGTTTGAACAAGCTTATTCCCATTGCCTCGGCGGCGATCTCATCCTCGCGGATTGCCATGAAAGCCCGTCCGTATGAAGACCGTATGAGCAGGACTATCAAGGTGATGCATACAGCCGAAACGATGAACGGGGTGATTATCGGAGGGACCAAACCACCGAACATCTTGGGGAACGCCGGAATCTTGTTCAGTCCATAGGACCCATTGGTGATACCATCGAGTTGTGGAGACGAGAACAATGCCCGGATAATCTCGGAGAGTCCCAGCGTCGCGATCGCCAGGTAGTCGCTTTTCAACCGAAGTACCGCAACGCCGACAATAGAGGCGATTACAGCTGCGAACAGGGCTCCGATAATCAATGCGACGAAGGGATACACACTTTGGAACCACGGTGGCAACGCGCTGAGGAAGACCTTCAGTGCCCGGATGCCCGGATTGATACCGTTCATATAATACACACCATCGAGACTTTGCACGGGAATCAACAGGATAGCCGTCGTATAGGCTCCGATGGACATGAATCCAGCCTGTCCAAGGCTGAACAAACCGGTAAACCCATTCAAGAGGTTCATGGAAACGGCCACCAGTGCGAATATCGCGCTTTTCTGCATAATCGATATCAGCATGCCGTTTCCTGCCCGATTCAAATTAAGCATGTACAGGATCGCCAGGAACACCCCGGCGGAGATGACACTCAATACAGTGTTTCGGCTTCTACGCATACGCTATACCTTCTCCATGGTTTTTTCGCCAAACAGGCCGGTAGGTTTGACCAGGAGCATCACGATGAGGAGGACAAATGTGAACGCGTCCGAAAAGGTCGAGTATCCCAACGCCACCAGAAGCGTCTCGACGATCCCGATAAAGAATCCACCTATGACAGCTCCGGGGATATTTCCGATTCCACCGAATACCGCGGCAACGAAACATTTCAAGCCCGGCAAGGTTCCCGAGAATGGAGTCACCGACATCCGGTCGGTGAAGTAGAGGATCGATCCGATACCCGCAAGCAGTGAACCGATCGCAAAGGTTACGGTTATGACCCGGTTGATATTGATACCCATGAGTTTGGCAGTCTCGAAGTCCTTGCTTGCCGCCCGCATGGCCATACCGGTCTTGGTTTTGTTGACCAATATCATGAGCAGTGCCACCAGAACGATTGTGAGCACTGGTGTCAGCAAGGTCACGAGCGATGCACTCAATTCCCCCACCCGGAAAATCCGTTTGAGCAACGGAATCTCGGGATACCCCCGCGGAATCGCTGTGAACAGATAGGTGGCGAGATTCTGCAACAGATACGAGACACCGATCGCACTGATCATGATCGACATCCGTGGAGAAGAACGCAACGGCTTGTAGGCAACCCGCTCTATGGCTATTCCCATCAACACCGTAATCAACAAGGTGACGACAATGGCTATAGGCCACGGAAAACTGGCAAGGGAAAATATCATGAAGTATCCGGCCATCATGAAAATATCCCCGTGTGCGAAATTGATCAGTCTGAGGATACCGTAAACCAGTGTATAGCCAATGGCGATCAAACCATAGGCACCACCAAGCGATATGCCTGTCAGACTATGCTGCAAGATGGTCGTGATGCTCATGCAGTCTCCTTCGTGAAAAGTACAAGAATTGGTTCACCGGGGCAGATTGACCGTCCCGGTGAAATTTGTGCATGCAAATCAGAGAACACTGACCGTCTTCAGGAATTTGAACTGTCCGTTCTCGATAACCTTGATAAAGGCAAGGTCCTTGTCGGCATCGCCATTCTGATCGAAAACGATCTTGCCGGTGACTCCCTCGACAGCAACATCGACCAAAGCGTCGCGAATCGCCGGGCCCTTCGTGGAATTGGCTGCTTCGATAGCCTTGAGTGCCACGAGATAGGAATCGTAACCAAGGGCAGAAACCGCTGGAATGATATCCGGTTGATTGTTCTCGACGAGGTATGGCTTGAATCCCTTGATGAATTTGGCAGCTTCATCGGTCGCCGGATCGGCATCGTCAAAGAAGGTGGAGAGGACAACGCCCTCGGCACTTGATCCAGCGTTCTCGATGATGGATGAATTCTCCCAGGTGTCCCCGGCCATGATCTTGGCAGTGATCCCAAGTTCACGGGCCTGCTTTATGATCAGTGGAGCGGTTGCGATCGAAGATGGGGCAAAGATGACATCGGGATTGGTTGCCTTGATGTTCGTCAGGATCGATTTGAAATCTGTGGTGTTGGTCTGGAACTGTTGTTCACTGACCACGTTTCCACCCAAATCGACGAAGGCCCGCTTGAAGAAGTTTCCGAGACCTGAGGAATAGTCGTCACCAAGTTGGGTAATGACGGCTGCCTTCTTGGCTCCGTCTTGCCATGCGAAGTTGGCCATGACTGTCCCTTGGAACGGATCGAGGAAACATACCCGGAAGTAATAGTCGTTACCGAACGTTACCTGCGGATTGGTGCACGAGGCGCCGATTGCAGGAACTTCATTGTCGAGGAAAATATCGCCGGCCGCAATCGAGACACCGGAACCGTACGACCCGAGAATAACCGAGGCCCCACTACTGATAAGGCTTTGTGCGGCAGTAACCGCTTCGGTCTTGTCGGACTTGTTGTCAGCCTCGATGAGCCGCACCTTATAGGTCTCCCCATTGATCTGCACTGTGGGATAGACCTTGTTGGCATAGCGCATACCCAAGACTTCCTGATATCCACCACCACCATTTTCTCCCGTCTGTGGCTCGAAAACCCCTATGATGATCTCTTTTTCGCCGCTTTTACTTTCCGTGCTTCCGCCGGCGAACACGAATTGGCACGCAAGAAGCGCTATCACCAAGAACACAGCGATCCTTTTCATACGTCATCCTCCAAGAATGTGTTTGAGATACTTCGATTATCATCCCAGAAAACGAAAGACACAAGAAAAATTATTGTATTGGAAACTCTTTTCCTCCTGTCCGATTGTCGGGGGATGTGGACATGTCCAACCACTTTATTTTACAATACCAAACATACCATAATTTATATTGGAGACAGAGGATGCGGAAGACAAAACCAGAAGCTGCGACCCAAGTGTATGACCAGGTATTGTATGCGGAAAATGACCAAATTCGTCGTACGATACATATCAGTTTGCTTTGCATCCTGGTAGGCGCCATCGCCGGACTCGGAGCAGTCGGATTCAAGTATTTGATCGAATTCTTCCACAATCTCTTTTTCCAAGGTGAACTGTCTTTTGAAATCAACCGTGGCGGAACCATATCGAAGTGGGGACCCTTCATAATCTTCGTTCCGGCGATTGGTATTGCCATAGCCCAGAAGATAACACAAGTTTGGGCACCCGAGGCCAAAGGGCATGGCGTTCCCGAGGTCATGGTTGCTGTAGCTGAAAATCGGGGAAGGATCCGGCCGATTGTGGCATTGGTGAAATCACTTGCGTCTGCCATTACCATAGGTGCTGGCGGTTCGGTTGGGAAGGAAGGCCCGATAGTCCAAATCGGCGCGAGCTTCGGCTCAACATTGGGGCAGACACTGAAATTGTCCTCTCGTGAGACTATTATCCTCGTGGGAGCAGGTGTGGCTGGAGGAATCAGCGCGACATTCAATGCCCCTATCGGCGGGATCATGTTCGCCTTGGAACTCATCTTGCCGGAATACAGCATCATGACCATCATGCCGTTGGTGATCTCGGCAATAATCGCGACAACCGTCGGAACATTGTTCATGGGAGCGCACCCAGCGTTCATGGTACCTGAATACACCATGGTCTCTCCCTATGAACTCATTTTCTATGTTCTGCTCGGTCTCGCTGCAGGGGTCTTGTCTGTCATCTTCATCAAGTCCGTCTACGGAATGGAGGACTTCTTTGATTCGATTCGGATTCCTGCGACGGTAAAGGCGCTCGCAGGGGGCTTGGTTGTCGGTGGAATCGGGTATGTTTCCTTGCTATGGTTCGGCAATTACCATGTCTATGGCGTCGGCTACGACTTCCTCGACCTCATGTTGGACAATAAGATTACGGCTCTTGGTGTCGCACTGGCGCTGGTTCTGATGAAACTTTTGGCCAACACCCTCACGCTGGCTGCCGGAGGTTCGGGAGGAATATTCGCTCCGTCGCTCTTTCTCGGGGGAGCTCTAGGTGGTGCGGTTGGAATTCTGGTGAACACGTTGTTTCCTGAAACGACCGGTCCAGTCTCGGCATATGCGATTGTCGGGATGGCCGCGATTGTCTCCGGCGTCACCGGAGGTGTCCTGACAGCAATCATCATGGTGTTCGAAATGACACGGGACTATGCGATCATGTTGCCGCTCATGTTGAGTGCGGTCCTCTCCTATTTTGTCTCGAAATCCCTCTACAAGGAGACCATGTATACGAAAAAACTCACCAGAAGGGGTATCCAGATCCAGTTCGACAAACGTATTCCGACATTCAAGACACTGGCCGTCGGTGAGATCATGAAACGGGAAATGGTGAGTTGCTCTCCAGACGATACGGTGGCATCGGTATTGGAAACCATGCATAGTCATGCCTTGGGTCTGCTACCGGTTATAGATGGCAACCACGTGTTGGGCACCATCAGCTACGCCGAATTGTATGCGAACCAACCGGGACAGGATGAGAAGATCGCTTCCATGGTGCATCGGCAACCGATAACGATTCCGAGCTCATCGAACCTCTACGATGCCCTAAAAGTCATGAAGTCGCTGGAAACTAATATACTTATCGTCACTTCAGGCGATGATATTGAAGGCTTCGTGACCGCCAACCGGATCATCAGGAATTATCTGGAGAAGAAACAACAGTCGTGAATTTCAACGTGGCTTGGGGCGTCCTTCTCCCACTGCATACTCTATGCTGGAGAACAGGGGTAAATCCGTTGCGACACCCGACAATTCTTTCCTATAGCCGTTCCAATCGTAATCGACCCGTCGCATGATACAGGAGATTTGATCTTCTTCGATGTCAAGGATTGCGTACGAGGGTCGCCTGTCACCGTCGAACGAATACCCGATCGATCCCGCATTCACCACCCGTTTGCGTCCGATATGGAATTCCCCTGGAATGTGGGTATGCCCGCAACACACCAGGGTGGCACGTTCACCGGCTATCAGCTTGGCTAGCCTTTCTTCGGTATTCCCTTCTGGAAGCAACTTGTCGGTGAAGGAATAGGGGCTGCCGTGGCAATAGATGATTTCTGAAACACCACTAATAATCGGATGGACGATCGGCCATCCCGCAATTGTCCGTTTCGCTTCATTCGATAGGCGTCGGTCGCAATCGACTATACAATCGAACAATTCCCGTTCAAAATCGCTGGAGGGTCTGAACGTATCGACCTCCTCGAGGTTCGCGTCGGTATTCCCCTTGATACAAGCGATCGGATCCAAAGACACCACTGCCTCGAAACACTCCTGCGGATGCAATCCGAAAAAGACGAGGTCACCCAAGAACACATAGGAGTCGACACCATTGTATGCACAGTCGGCAAGAACGGACTCCAGTGCTGCGATATTTCCGTGTATGTCGGACAGCAGTGCGATGCGCATGGGTGTCTCCTTGGATCAACTATAAGCGCACTCGTACCACAACACAACATCTATAATGAAAGGGATCCCTACCCCAGAATAAGGGGTGGACCCAGGATGATTCGCCTCCTTTGCCGCCCCAAGAACGATGACATGCTCGTCATACTATGAAGAAAGCCAGCTTCCCCAACTCAAGGGATAACCGGCTTTTCTCTCTGTATCATCATATACATCCAACATCGTTGCCCAGAAAAAGACTCGAACTTTCACGACCTTGCGGCCACTAGGACCTGAACCTAGCGCGTCTACCAATTCCGCCATCTGGGCGCACTTCGAGACTATAGCCTAGAGAAGCGTAATTTGTCAACTTGTTGCCGATTGGGAAAACCCTATGTATCTTATCCCCATATCACCTGATGAAAGGATGGACCGTTATGAAAGTAACTTTTGGAGGAACACCAGTACAACTGGCCGGAACCGAAATACATGTAGGCGACACAATCGCCGATTTTTCTGCAGTTAAAAACGATTTGAGCCCATTCAAGCTCAGTGAAATCAAAGGACGGAAACTTATTGTAGCCGTACCTTCGCTCGACACCTCGGTATGCGACGCCGAAGTCCGCCGCTTCAACACAGAAGCGACCAAACTGAAAGACGTGACGGTAATCACCGTATCAATGGACCTTCCATTCGCCCAAGCGCGATGGTGTGGTGCCGCAGGTGTGGAGAACGTTATCACCGTGAGCGATTATAAGGATCGGGATTTTGCCCACACATTCGGGGCATATCTGCCGAACGTAGGATTGATCGCACGCTCGATCTTCCTGTTGGATGAAAACAACACCGTCAAGTATGTACAGTACGTTCCGGAAGTAACCGATCACCCGAACTATGAAGCAGCACTGACCGCAGTGCGAACATAACAATCTCCAAATCTCGTTATACACCCCGGATCACATCTTCCCGTGGTCCGGGGATTTTTTTATCTCCACCTGTCCCTCCAACCTGATATCCCGGGAAGAAGAACCGACTGCCAGACAATAATCACCCTCCCGTACCTTCCATGTGCCAAGCGTAACAGAATACTCCGAGAAATCGCGTTCTCCAAGAGTGAACACAATGCGGGTAGAGCCACCAACCTCGAGATACGCTTTTTCAAACCCACGCAATTGCTGGAACGGATATTCACGACCATACAAGCTAGGCCTGACATACAATTGGACGACCTCTGCTCCACCACGGTCTCCGCAATTTTCGATGGAACACGAGACAACCCACTTTCCGTCCTTCCGTACCACCTCAAGATCCCTGTAGGCGAATCGTGTATAGGATAACCCGAACCCAAATGGGAACAGTGGATCAGGACCAACCGTGTCGAATTGCCGGTACCCGACCATGAGCCCTTCACGGTACACCAGATCCTGTACCATTCGCCTTGAGGGGTCTCCTTGTCCGCCTTGGAGACGGGCAAGCGAAACCGAAGCATAATCGGGGGGATACCCCTGCATCGACTCGTAGTCGGCCAAAGACCTGGCAATAGAAATGGGCAATTTTCCCGATGGGTTTATCTTTCCAAGCAGTACATCCACAATCGCCTGGGCAGAGGTTTCTCCCAAGTACCAGGCATGCAACACCGCTTGGGGCAGGTGAATCCACGAATCCATCCCCACAGCACCTCCGGCATGGAGAACCACAACGGTACGGTTGTTCAACAAACCGGCTTGCCGTATCGTTTCCAGCTCACCCTTGGGCAATTCCCACTGCCTGTCATATGCCTCGCTTTCGTAGACATGGTCGAATCCTGTGGAAACGACCACGGCATCGGCTTGTGCCACGACAGCCCGCCGTTTAGCCGATCTCCACCACACCCCCGAGAAGGTCCACAGTTTGCATCCAGGCAACTTCACGCCCAACTCGTCGCGGATCGATTTCCCTGGATGTCCCTGTTTGATGAAGCTCGAACCCCCGCCTCCAATGGGCTCCCCGCTGGCCAACCGTCCCAGGACGACAAGATTCTTAAGTTTGACACCCTCAAAAGGTAATATATTCTCATTTTTCAAGAGTACTATGGATTCCGAGGACATCGCATAGGCACCATGGTGATGCTCCATCGTTCCAATCCGGGCCTGCGGATCCACTACCGGTCGATCAAACACACCAAGGGTTTCGCACACGGAAAGTATACGCAGTATCTTGGCATCCAACAGTGCTTCATAGGATGGATCGGATGCAACCAAGTCTTCGAGAGCTTTTTTGGTGAACCACCGGGCTTTGGGCATCTCGATATCCACCCCATGGCGCAACGGACCCTCGGTTTCATACAACGAGTTCCAATCGCTGACTACTATCCCCTGGAAGCTCCATTCGCCGCGTAGGATATCCTGTACCAAATGCGCATGCGCACTCGCGTATGTTCCATCGACCTGATTGTACGCGGTCATCACGCCCGTTGCCCCCTCCATTATGGTCGCCTCGAAGGCTGGGAGATACAGCTCGCGCAAGGTCCGTTCATCGACAATCGAGTTTGTCTTGTGGCGATCGAATTCACTGTTGTTGCACGCGAAATGCTTGACTGTGACTCCCACTCCCTTGGACTGTACTCCCTGCACATACGCGCATGCCATCCGTCCAGCAAGGAACGGGTCCTCGCCCAGATATTCGAAGTTCCGCCCACACACGGGAATGCGGGCAATGTTCACACCTGGAGCCAGAAGAATGGATATCCCGACGGCCCTGCACTCCTCGGCCAGCATTGCGGCACTTTCCCGAACACATCGCCTGTTCCAACTCGCGGCCATGGCGATGGCACTGGGAAAGATCGTGACCGGAGCTGCCACACCGCGGACGCCACTGGTCGCATCACCCATCCATACAGGAGGAATGCCCAATCGTTCGATCGGACGGATACAAAACCCGTCGACGCCCGAAATATAGGAAATCTTTTCATCCAACGTCATGGCGTCGACAAGAGCCTGGACGCGGCTTCCCCTTTTACCCTCCACCCATGGCAATATCCCCGTTTCATAGCCGGGTGGACGTCGTAGTGTGAGAAAGTACCGGTTCATGATGTGTTGCAACACACACCTTTTGGTATGATCGAACATAGTAGCCTCCCGAGAACCAGTGTAAGCGCGTTCTCCAATGGCGGCAAGGAAACTTGAAAAAGGTTGCAAAGACATCTACAGTATATGCATGAACATTAGAATCCTGTTTTTGGGAGAAATAGTAGGTCGTCCCGGTATCCATGCGTTGAAGGATGGCCTGAAGACATTGAAGGAATCGCAGCGCATCGACTTTGTGGTTGCCAACGGCGAAGGTACGACCAATGGCTTCGGCATCGGCAAGAACCATGCGCTCCAGATAATGAAACTTGGTGTGGATCTGATTACGACTGGTGAAAAGACCTATTACAAGAAGGATATGGTCGAACACATCGGCAAGAACGGACATATTATCAGACCGGCCAATTATCCTGCCGGAAATCCGGGGAGGGGATATCGGATCTTCGATATCAAGGGAACAAAAGTCGCCTTCATTACCTTGTTGGGCAATTCCGACTTTCCCCGCACGCATGTGGCGAACCCCTACCTTGCGATTCAGGCATTGGTCGAGAAGTTGAAACCCGAGGCTCATGCAATCTGCCTGCAGTTCCACGCTTCCACCACTGCGGAAAAACAGACGATGGCCTACCATGTCAACGGCAAGATTTCCGCAATGGTCGGGACACATACGAAAGTACTCACCTCGGATGCCCGGGTACTTTCAGGTGGAACAGCCATGGTGACCGACAATGGACATTGCGGCAGCATTGCCGGAGTCGGGGGATTCGATCCCAAGATTGAAATCGAACGCTTCCTCACCCAAATTCCCTCACGATCGATAGAATCATGGGAGAAGCTTGAGCTGCAGGGCGTTCTCGTCGAGATAGATGAAGCGGGAAAAGCCACCGGAATCGAAACAATCCGGCAGTCGGTCGCGACACCCGAGCAGAAACCCGCTTGATAATGGAGGATTAAGACATGTACGAACATGCTTCAGTACTTTCGCTGCAGGACAACGGTGTGGTTACCGTCATGTGCCAAACGGCCGGATGCGAGAATTGCAAGGCCGGCTCCTTCTGTGCAACCAAGGGCAAGACGTTTGTCGCCCAGAACGATACCGAACAGACCATCTCCGTGGGAGATATGGTGGAATTGTACCTACCACCCGGCAAGACCGTATTGGCGGGGTTTGTCGCCCTATTGGTACCAGTCCTGCTCTTTCCCGTGGGGTATTACCTCCCCTCCGCCCTCGTTGCGGACGTAGGTGAAGGAGTACGCATCATAAGTGGAATCGGTGGTATCGCCGTAGGGTTCATGATAAGCCGGATATTCTCCAAGGCCAAAGCCAAGGAATATATCCCCAAGATTACCCGTGTAATCGACAGACAAACCAACTAGGAGTGCACTAGTGAAAAGAATCGGGGTGCCGCTTTTGCTCCTCATCTCTACGATCGTCTTCTCCTCCTGCTCGTTCGCACCTGAAGATGCGGTAGGGAACCAACGACCGGCGGCATTCCCCGATATGCGGCTGGAGCAAACCCGCTATGTGCTGGGCATGGAAGGGGCCTCCCCCATTCGCATCGATGCGCAGACCATCGAGTTGTACCGTGAAGCCGGTGAAGCGTACATAGACAACGCGACCTTTACCCAGGACGATACGGCAGGTGAACTCCTTTTCTCCGGCTCGTTCGGCAATGCCATAGTCGATACCGAAACGAACGATGTCGTGATGTCAGGTGGTGTAGAAATCCGCAACCATCGCGATGATTTCATGTTGTCCGCAGTCTCGCTGACATGGCACCATGGGGACAAGATCGTAGAGGGAGATTCGGATACTTTGGTGACCATCGTCAGCAAAGAACATGATATACTCAAAGGAACCGGATTCCGGGGAGACTTCTCTACCGCGACATTTGAATTCATGTACATGGAGGAAGGAAGACTAACGTATGACTAGAGGCATGACATTCTATCGGACCGTACGGAACCTCCTTGTCCTGGTCTGCCTGCTCGGGTCGTCGGGTATGTTGGCGGCGGCTGAACCGATCTCCTTCAAAGGCGGGTACACCCGTGCCGTCATGCGCGAGGGACGCGAAACCATCATGCTGACGCAAGGTGCCATGGTCTCGACCGGCAGCATCGATTTCCAAGCCCAGAGCATCGAACTTATCGGGCCGAATGCACGGTACATGGTCGGAACCGGGTCGGTCACCATAACCGATACGGAGAACAACATCGTCATCACCTGTACCAGCATCTCTTTCGATCGGGAGACCGAACAGTTGCTGGTCGATGGCTGGGTGGAGATTCAGGATCTTGAGAATGAGGTGATCGCCAGCGGCGCATATCTGTCGTACAACCGCAGCGAAGGCACCATGAAGCTGCAAATTGCCGCGAAGCTGTTGCGACATACCGAATCGGGACCCATGGTATGCCGTGCCGACAGTATCGAATACAACAGGACCACCATGCGGTTGGCACTTGTCGGAAACACCTCGATTGCCTGGAAAGGCGATACCTACCAAGCCAGTGCCACTACCGTGGACCTCGAAACAGATGAAATCGTCATGGAAGGTTCTATAGAAGGGATTGTCCATGGTTGATGCACGTTCCAAGGCGACGCTCCATATCCGGAACCTGGCCAAACAATATGGGCGGAAACTCGTGGTCAAGGATGTCTCGTTCAGCATGGAATCTGGTCAAATCATCGGGTTGCTCGGCCCCAACGGCGCTGGAAAGACAACCATGTTCTATATGATCGTCGGGTTCATCAAAGCCGATGCCGGAACAATCCTCCTGAACAGCCATGACGTAACGGATCTGCCCATGTACCGGCGCTCCCGCCTGGGACTCTCCTATCTCCCCCAAGACCCCTCGATATTTCGAAAACTGTCGGTCGAGGACAACATCCGTCTTGTTGTGGAAACCCGGGACGACTTGGACAAGAAGGAAAAGCAGGCGGTAGTCGAGGACCTCCTTGAGGAATTCGGCATAGCCGGTATCAGGAAGCAGTACGGCTATACCCTCAGTGGGGGTGAACGGCGCAGGACGGAGATAGCAAGAAGCCTCGGCAGCAATCCCAAGTTCCTCTTGCTTGATGAACCGTTTGCGGGAATCGATCCGAAGGCTGTCTATGAAATCAAGAAATTGGTCCAGAAACTGGCGGGCAAGGGAATCGGCATACTCCTCACGGACCACAACGTTCGCGATACGCTGGCGATCACACACCAATCCCACATAATCAATGAAGGCGAAATACTCGCTAGCGGTAAACGGGAAGAGCTGTTGCAGAACCCCGATGCCCGCAGAATATACTTTGGTGAAGATTTTTCTGAAGGTGACAACACATGAGTCCTTCATTAGGTCTACAACAAACCCTGAAACAACAGCTGACCCTCTCTCCCCAGCTCATCCAGACGTTCGAGATCCTCGCAATGTCGAGCTTGGAGCTGCAGCAGAAGATCAAAGCGGAAATCGAGCAGAATCCCGCGATCGAGATTCCTACCGAGCGATCGGTTTCTATCGAACGGATATCCGAACAGGAAAGTCGGAAAAGCCCCGACGACGAATTGAGCGATACCACAACCTACGACCCGGACAGGTATCGGTCCGATGTCCGGCTCTCCTCCCATTACGACCAGGAGTCGGCCGACAGGAACCAACAGTTCCTCGAAGGGGCATTGGCAAAATCGGAGACCTTGCAGGAATCGCTCATGCGACAACTCGGGTGCCTGCGACTCTCCGAGCAGCAACGGGAATTGGGTATGTTGATCATCAGCAATCTAGACCACAACGGGTTCCACAAGAATCCACCGGAGACCCTGGTCAAGGCCGATGCACGGAAAACGCTGTTGGCAATGCTTCCGATAGTGCAGAGCCTCGATCCGCCTGGTGTGGGTGCCACTGACTTCAGGGAGTCGCTGGTGTTGCAGGCAAAAGCCGACAATTTGGCTCCGGAAGACCTCGAACACCTCAGTGCGATAGTCTACGACCACCTGGAACTGTTGCGGCTGAACAAAACCAAAGAGGTCGCCAAATCCATGGGAATAGCGGAGGAGGATGTACAGACCCTGTACCGGTATCTCAAGACACTCAACCCCTTCCCCGGGCTCCAATACGACAGTATCGAAACCCAATATGTCATTCCCGACCTGATTGTCCGCAAGATCGACGGACGGTTGCAGCTCCGGTTGAATTCGGAGAATATTCCGACCATTTCGATCGACCCGGAGTTCTCCGCCCTCGCTACCGACCCAAGGGATAAAGCCTACAAGGAAACCGCAGCTTATATCAACAATGCCGTCAAATCGGCGACACAGCTCATGACCCAAATCAATATGCGCAGCGAGACCATGAAGAAGATAGGCTTGGAGTTACTCAAGTTTCAGCATGAGTTTTTCCTACAAGGTCCACGATATCTCCGTCCCTTGACGTATCGGCAGATCGCCGAGGACTTGTCGCTACATGAAACGACCATCAGCCGGGCAGTACAGGGGAAATATATCGATACCGATTGGGGAATCATCCCCATCAAGGAACTGTTCAGTTCGGCGTTGCAAGCCACCACTCCCGGAGAAGAGGATGTCTCCAAACGTGCGGTCATGGATATGGTGCGCGAGATTATCGACGAACATTCCGGAGACAAGCCGCTATCGGACCAGAAGATCGCCGATATGTTGGAGAACAAGGGTATCAAGATTGCCCGCCGGACCGTCTCGAAATACCGCAAGGCCTTGCATATCGACTCCTCGTACGAACGCACTACCTGACAAATCCGTTTTTCATCTCCATCTTATGCCGGTACATGCGCGCATCGGCTTCGGCAAAGACCTCGTCGATGGAAACGAATTCACCGTTTGGCGTGAACAGGGCCTCACCGAATGCCAGGCTGAAACGGGCGGGATCTTTCGCTCGCACAAGCATATCCGAGGCAATCTCCTTGCGTATCGATTCATAGGAAGCTGTGTTGCAAGGATCGCAGATCATGGCGAATTCATCTCCACCGATACGATACACATCCCCAGTCTGGGCGAACCAGCGGGACAATTGCCGAGCAACTTCCCGCAGCAAGGCATCACCCGCCGCATGGCCTTCCTTGTCATTGAGCATCTTCAGATCGTTCACATCGAACACCATCAGACCAATCGGATGGATCAACCGGCTGCACTTGCGTATCCCGTCCATCCGCTCTTCGAAAGCCCGTCGGTTCGACAATCCGGTCAGACCATCGGTATGCGCCAACGAGAGCAGGTATTCTTCTTTTCCTTTCCTTTCTACGAATTTCATAACCAGGACAAGCACTTGACGTAACAGGACTGTCCCGAATGCCACGATACCCAAGTTGAGTATCAGTGCATTGAGCAATGTCATGAACGGCAACAGCAACAGGACCAGTTCACCGACAACGGAAGCCATGAGGCAGGAGATTGCGATGAGAAATTGCTTTACAGCAGAATTCCCCCGCAGGTAGGCACGGAACGAGAAGAAGATCAGGAGAACAAGATACGATAGCAGTATGATGGCAGAGGGAGTTAAAATGTCGTAATAGGTGAGGATCCCCATCAACTGGAGAGATGAAATGACGATAAATCCATACGGGAACACCAAGACGATACGTCCGAGCAATTTCGATTGCGGTATGCGATACATGTTGATTACAAAGCTGGTCAGGAAATACGGCAGGAGGAACATGGCGACCAGCCCGAACACCAACAGGACCAGTTGGTTATGGATTATCAACTGGGTCGACATGCTGCCGCTTATAATCCACAAACCTGCACAGAATTCGATACCTGCGAAGGATAGGGCGCTCTTGCGTATCTCCAATTTCCTGAACAACGTGAACGTTAGAAGGGATACCATTGCGGCGGTGAGGAGAATAAGCAGTCCGAACAGGAACGAAAAGCCATCGATTTGCAACAAAGCCACGATCTGCGATACGCGGGAGCCGATATATACATCGTAAAAAGTTTCGCTCGTACGCGGATCATTCGCAACTGTGACTATTTCAAGTTCTTTTCCTGGAGCATGGTCTCCCAACCACACGAAATGGTTGAGGTAACCGAGAATCTTCAAGCGTCGGGTATCCAGGTTCCCATCGTACAGGTACACCCGTTCTCCATCCACCCGGACTTCGACACTCTTTTGTGAAGTACGTATCATGAGGCTGTTCAAATGGCGGACATCGTCCGGTATCGTACGGGAAAGGACAACTGTCTTCCCGGTCAACCGGTCCGATTTCAGGACTGTAGGCAATTGGAAATCGATCTGTCGTCGTTCCCCGTCGATCGTGAGTGTCCACCCGTCATCGAGACGGTAGGCATTGGTTTCCCAGATGGGTTCGAGTTTCATGTTCGAAACATCCAACAGGGTCGCAAGTACAACAAGGATAAATAGCAGTGTCCCGATGATCTGAAAGATTTTTCGCTGTAGATTCATGATTTTTCAGTCTACCACAAGAATTTACCCATGCCGAGAAAATTGCATGAAATCGGTCGATTGGGTGAAGATACCGACCTTCGGCTTTCCATTTGACTTTTCACCTGTGGAGCCGTATCCTTTTTACACGACCTTTTGAAGGAGGACTTATGAATCTAGAAATCAGAGGAATCCACTACAATGTGAGCGATGCGACCCGTGAGTTTTTCGACAAGAAACTCCAAAAACTCTCATTCGCAGAGAGTTTCATCCACGATCTCTCCATTACTGTTACCCGGGAGACGTTGGGTCAGGGTTTCCACCTTGATGGAAAAGTCCATTTTTCGTGGGGACCGGTAAAATTGGTCAGCACCGACTGTTACGAACTGTACGAAGGGATCGAACTATTGGTTGACAAGCTGGAAGCAGTATCCCGCAAGGAGAAGGGAAAGATACAGGAACATTGATAGAATCCGTTGAAAAACAGCATGTATATGTAGTGCCCCGGAGCGATCCGGGGCTTTTCATTTGGTTTACCCAGGCAAAACTACTTAACAAACGCTCACATAGTTGGGTAAGATGTGGTATAGTTTGGCTGGAGGAATTATGGTTGAATTTTCCATTCTCGATCTATTGGATCTGGATCTCAAGGAACACAATCACCTGCAACTCACCTGCATCGCCGGGCGAAGCGGATTGTCCCGAAAACTCACCAACTCGAAAATCAGCCGACCCGGACTTCCACTCAGCGGGTTCTTCGACGAGTTCAGCCATGAAAGTATCCAGGTCTTCGGAAGGGGCGAACAACAGTATCTGAAGAAATTGGAGACCGAGAACAATCTCGATGCATTGGAGCGACTATTCTCCTACCCCATTCCCACGTGCATCTTCTGTGACGGAGGAAGGCCGAGCCTGCGCTTCATCGAGATTGCCGAGCGCTCCGGTTGTTCCGTATTGCAGACAGCCTTGGGGTCCGCCGATTTCACCCGTGGTCTCATACAGATGCTTGATGAGATCTTTGCCCAGACGATCACCATCCATGGGGTATTGGTGGAAGTGTACGGTATCGGAGTCCTCATCACCGGTGAAAGTGGCGTCGGAAAGAGTGAGACAGCACTGGAGCTTATCGAACGGGGACACCGCCTGATCAGCGATGATACGGTCAAGTTGCGCAATATCAGCGACACATACCTCATAGGAAGCGGAGAGAATCCCCTGTTGGCCCACCATATGGAGATACGGGGACTGGGAATCTTGAACCTCGCGAACCTGTTCGGTGTCGGTTCCATCCGGGACAAGAAGCAAGTGCAGCTGCTCGTCAACCTTGAGGAATGGGATTCCAACAAGAACTACGACCGGGTCGGGGAGGAAATGACCGAGACCCTGTTGGGCATATCGGTTCCCAAACTGGAGATTCCGGTCAAACCGGGAAGAAATGTTCCCATCATAATCGAAACCGCAGCACGTAACGAGCGCTTGAAGAAACTCGGGTATTATTCTGCCAAGGAATTCGACCAGAGCGTATTGAAATGGCTCGAGAGCGAATCGGCACGGAACCTATATTATAGCAACGAGGAGACATTTTGATTATGGTCGAACGAGAAGTCGAGGTTCTGAACCGTGCCGGCATCCACGCCAGGCCAGCAGCATTGATTGTCAAGATTGCGAACCGATATTCGTCCAACCTCTATATAGAGAAGGACAGTATGAAAATCAACGGGAAGTCGATCATGGGAATAATCACCCTTGGTGCGGCCTACAAATCCCGATTGACGATTTCAACAGAAGGATCTGATGAGCAGGAGGCTGCCGAGGCTATCGCACAGCTCTTTCTCAACAGATTCGAGGAATAGGAGCAAGCAATGAAAGGCCTGACGGATAGACAACGTGAAGTACTTGAATTCATAAAACGGTATATCGAAAGCAACTCGTATGCCCCTGCAGTCAGGGATATCGCCAAACAGTTCGGCATAACGGTGAAGGCGGCGCATGACCACCTGAAGGCGCTCGAACGGAAAGGAGCTATCCATTCCTCCGAAGGTATTTCCCGTTCCACCGGAGTTGTCGGGTTTTCTCCTGCTCCCACGATTGAAACCATTGCGATTCCCGTCCTTGGATCCACTGCGGCAGGTTTGCCGATCTTGGCCGAAGAGAACAAGGAATTCGAGTTGCATATACCAACCACACTCATTCCCGGCAAAGGGCCGTACTTCGCCTTGCATGTCGAGGGCGACAGCATGGTCGATGCCGGTATTCTCGACGGAGACCTCGCAATCATCAAACAGACAGGCAATGCCAACAATGGCGAGATAGTCGTCGCGAGGGTCGGCGAAGAGAACCGGGTTACACTCAAACGGTTCTACCTTACCAGCAACGCCATAGAACTGAGACCGGAGAACCCCAAATATGGTTCGCTCTACTCGAAGGATGTGACCGTCCTTGGCAAGCTGCATATGATAATCCGTGATTATGAGCACTGAGAACAAACGAATCCATGTACTTCTCGGACCTGAGGCAGGTGAGAAGGGTGTACGCTTGAAAGAGATCCGCGCCAACTTGCGAAAGGAATTCGGAGCGGATCCCGAGATTCATCGTTTCTACCCATTTGAAACCCTCAATGGGGAGATATTCACTGCTTTATCCAACAACTCATTGTTTTCAGAACATCGTTTGGTAATTCTTAGCCAAGCAGAAAACCTGCAGGCAGGCCAGATCAAGGAGTTGGCGGAGTATATCAAGGAACCTTCCGATACAGCCACACTGGTCATTATCAGCGCGGAAAACTACCTGTCGGGCAAACTCACCGGCCAGGTACCCAAACAGCAAGTCCAGGTATTCTGGGAGATGTTCGACAACAGGAAACACGAGTGGGTGCGCAATCTCTTCTCCACCGCCAACTTCGGAATCACCGCGGATGCCGTCGAAGTGTTGTTGGAATTGGTTGAGAACAATACCCAGGAGTTGCGTGCGACCTCGCAACAACTCATGCAGTTCATCGCATCCGATGGTGGCGATACCGTAACCGAGGAAGCTGTGCTGCGTTATATCCAACATACCCGGCAGGAGAGCGTGTTCTCGCTGTTCGAACACATCGCGACGGGATCGTATGAGCGTGTGCTCGATATCCTCCATACCTTGATCCGCTCCGGAGAAGGCGATGCCGTCCCCATGCTTGGGGGCTTGCTGTGGCAATTCCGACGACTGGTCTCTCTGGAGGAGCTCCTCGAACAGGGGTATCCTTGGGATGATGCTGTCAAGCAGGTCAAGGTGATGGGCAAGTCCGCCGCAATAAGACGCAAGAAGGACGAGGGAACCTACCGCTCGGCAGTCCAACGGTATCCGCTGGATGTTACCCGCTCCATAATCGCCCGCATAGGCGAATACGATATCAAGACCAGGGAAATGGGAACCGAACTGCAACCGATGGTGCTCGAGCAACTCATGGGGATCATCATGGTGAAGCAAGGACAGTGTCCAAGGCTCCTTGGCGGTGCCTCGTTCTCTACAGATGCAAGGATTTGAGGATCCGGGTGGCAACAGGAAGGGGAACCTCGGCTTGACGTGCGATTTCCTCGGCCGAAGCGGAAAGTAGTGCCTCCAGCGTGCCGAAGGTCTGCATCAACCGTTTGCTCCGGGAAGGCCCCACACCTGCAATCGACTCCAACAAAGTGAAGGTAGCTTCGCGTGAACGTTGCTGCTGGTTCAGCGACGTGGCGAAGCGGTGGGTTTCGTCCCGTACCGCCTGCAAGACTTTCAAGCCAACCGAGGATTCCGGCAGTCGCAATGCGGGACGGTCGTCAGGAAAGTGGATATCCTCATATTCTCCAGCCAAGGCAACCACAGGCAAATCATCCAACCCCAAGGCCACCAGAGCTTCCTTGGCAACATTGACCTGCCCTTTTCCCCCATCGATCATGATCAAGTCGGGCAACGGCTGCTTTTCCTTCACTTGCCGTGTGTATCGTCTGGTCACCGCCTCGCGAATCGAGGCGAAGTCGTCGATTTTCCCCTCGAGACTCTTTATATTGAAGCGACGATAGTTCTTCCGATCGGGATTGCCATCCACAAAGGTAATCAATGAGGCCACGGTAAATTTCCCTGCCAAGTGTGCGATGTCGAAACCCTCTATCCTCTTGGGTGGATTCTCCAGTGCCAGCACTTCCATGAGTTCGTCCAAAGCCTCCGGATTCTCCCGACTCTTCAACCGTTTCTCGACATCCCTGGCCGCATTCTCGGCGGCCATGCGCAGAACCCGGTAGTGCTTGCCCTCTTTGGGCACGGAGACGTCGATGGCCAATTCGAGGTGTTCGGCGAAGTAGGTTCCTATCAACGCACTATCCACATCATGCGAGACATAGAGCTGTTGGGGACGGTTGCCGCCATCCTCGTAGTATTGGATGAGGAAGTGGAGCAACGTCTCTGTCTCGTCACCGAACGTCTCGGCACGGTAGAGGGCCTTGCCCATGAGCTTGCCATCCCGAATCTGCATGATCGAGACGGTAGCCAAGTGCATCCGCATCTCACAGGCGGCGTAATCCCGGCTCTCGACCGAAAAATCCTGTACCTGTTGAGCCTTTGTCACCGACTCCAATGCGATCAACAGATCACGCTTCTCGGCCGCAACCTCGAATCTCTGTCCTTTCGCGGCTTCCAGCATTTCCTCCCGGACTTGGCGGATCAATTCGTCGTCCTTCCCCTGCAAAAAGGCGCGCACCTTCGCTATGTGCCTCGCATACTCTTCCCTTGTCACCAGACCGGCGCAAGGACCGCAACACCTGCCGATATGGTAATAAAGACAGGGGGAATACCGCTTGCGTAGTGGTATGCCGCACTTGCGCAGCGGGAACATCTTGTCGATCAACTCCAGGTACAGCGAAAGGCTCTTTCCATCGGGGTACGGGCCGAAATATTCGGAGCCGTCGTTGATGATCCTCCGTGTCTTGAAAACCTTGGGAAAGGGTTCGTTGGTGATGCGGATCAACGGATAACTTTTGCCATCCTTCAACGAGATGTTGTAATGGGGATTATGCTTCTTGATCAGGTTGTTCTCGAGGACCAGCGCCTCGTATTCATTGCCGGTAATGATATATTCGATCGTTGCTATCTTGCTGACCAGAAAGGAGGTCTTGATATCCTTCCCGCTGAGGAAATAGGAGGTGACCCTGTTGCGCAGATCCTTCGCCTTCCCCACATAGATGATCTTTCCCGATACATCCTTCATGAGGTAGACACCTGGCAGGTGGGGAAGGGATTTGGCTTGCTCCTTCGGGGTATGCTCCATAGGCGACAGCATAGCCTCCGATTGATGAAATTGCAAGAATACCAGTACAATACGATCCATGAACACCGAAACCGAGCAACAGTTCCTTGCGACATATCCATTGGCCGCCTCGATGCGCGAAGAAGACCGTCGGTTTCTCCTCGAACTTTCCCGTCGGTACCGGTTCTCGTTCCAGCAGATGCGCATGTTGGTCGAACAATCGATCGACCTCTCCCTCTGGGACCAAGGATCATTGTCGATGCTCTGGAATGATGAGGACGGGGGAAATTTGTCCGGCAAACCTCGCACAAAGGCTATCATTGATGCTGTATCACAACAGATAGATATACTTCGTAAAGACCCCACGGATTATTCGGACTTCACCAGGAAGCCCAAGACAACAAACAAGGCGACACACATCGAGACCCTTGGAGACGAGCGGTTGCTCGGCCGATGCCCCTGCCCTGTCTCGGGTGAGAAGACCCGCTGTTGCAACCTGCTGACCCTCGATGTGGTCCAACAATGCGCGTTCGCCTGCTCCTACTGTTCGATCCAATCCTTTTACCACAAGGAGGAGATCCATTTCGCGGCCAACCTTGCCCAGCGGTTGGAGACGCTCGAGCTGCCCGAAGGAGCCTGGCATATCGGAACGGGACAATCCTCCGATTCGCTCATGTGGGGAAATGACCACGGGATACTCGATGCCCTGTCCAGCTTCGCAACCAAACACCCCCAGATCGTTCTCGAATTGAAGACGAAATCGGGTAGGACCGATTGGCTCGACAATACGTCGTTCCCGCGCAATATGGTCGCCTCCTGGTCGTTGAACGCACCGACTGTGATCCGCAAGGAAGAACATCTGACAGCTTCCCTGGAAAAACGGTTTGCAGCTGCCCGAAAGGCTGCCGACTGCGGGATGCCGATCGGTTTCCATCTGCACCCCATGGTCCATTTCACCGGGTGGGAAGAAGAATACCGGACAGTGGTGGATGAGATTACGACCCGGTTCTCTCCCGAGGAGGTCGTCATGGTTTCACTCGGGACCCTCACCTTCACCAAGGAAGTCCTCAAGCAGTTGCGGGAATCGGGCCGACCCAGCCGCATCCTGCAGATGGAATTGACAGAAACAGCAGGCAAGTACTCGTATCCGGTGGAAACGAAACAGCAGATGTTTTCCCATGCGTACAACTGTTTCCCGAAGTCCTGGAAAACCGGGAAAGGACCGTTCTTCTACCTCTGTATGGAGTTGCCGCAATTGTGGGAACCGGTTTTCGGTTACTCGTTTCCAGACAATGCTTCCTTCGAAGCTGCCATGAGACGGCATTACAGGGAAAAGGTTTTTCCCCGCAGTTGACAACCGCACGGTTCGACGTGATAATTGACAAATAAGGACTGTTTGTAAGGAAAGATTGTCATGAAGCGAAGAAACGACGCGACGTATGTTGCAAACCTCATCCCTTTCAAACGCATGTTGCCGTATGTCATGCCCAAGCGAACCGATGCCTTGGTGTACCACCAATTTTCGCTCGATTTGACCAATGGTGTCAGCTTTATCAAGGAATTGAACAGAACCGATCCCGGCGACCACCAATATAGGGTGTTCGAGTTGTTCCTCGCGGCTTTCCTGCGTACGATCGTCATGCGACCACATCTCAACAGGTTCCTCATGAACTACGAATGTTGGCAACGCAACGAACTCTCGCTGAATTTTGTCGTGAAGGAAGATTATACCGACGATGCCCCGGAGCATATCTCAACCCTCTATTTCGAACCCGAAATGACCTTCCCTGAAATGGCTTCGATCATAAACAGGACCATCGAGGACTCTCGCAATGGCGGGACCGACAACGACACCGATTCCGCCATCGAGTTGTTCCTTCATATGCCGAAATGGCTGTTGCGGTTCGTCATAGGAATCATCCGACTGCTCGACTGGTATGGAATCGCCCCCAAGGCCTTGCGTGATGCCGATGGGTTGCATGCGTCCGCTTTTGTCGCGAATTTGGGAAGCATCAACCTCAAGGGTAGCCCCCACCACCACTTGTACGAATGGGGCACCACGTCACTATTCATCACCATGGGCATGTTGCGGCGTAAACGGGTCCTGGACGAGTCGGGGGAACGGTCATTCATCGATTCCATGGAAATCGGGGTCACTGTCGACGAACGCATTTCAGAAGGTTTCTATTTCATCAAATCCATGCACCTGTTGCAGGACTATCTGAACAATCCGGAAAAGCTGATGGAGCGTCCGACCATTCCGTCACCCACACCGACGCTCAAGGAAGTCAAACGGCATAGGAAGGCGGCGAAGAAGGCTCGTCGCCGCCATAAGCGGGAAGATCGCAAGTCGGCTTGAGGCCAAGGATCAGCGAAGCTTGTCCTCGAACAATGAACGTTCCCGACCGGTCAAAGGACACTCCTTACCATCGATCATCACCTTGATTGCATCCATTTCCGCCGAAGAGAACCGCTGTCCATGCAACACCAAGGTCTCGAACGCCTCGCATGCCATGGGGCAAACCGCACGAACCATGGACAGGATAACTTCAGCATAGGCACGGATTTCATATTGGGCATGGCTGTCGAGCCGAAGTTTCAGGAAATGGAACAGGTTGTGGAGATCCATTTGCCAATACCACTGGGTATACAGGCTCAAGGGAAGGTCGATGCGTGCGATCTCGCGGGCAAGGCCCAGGTCGAGCAACTCGTGGTAGGTTTCGAATGCCCGTTTCTGATCCTCGGCAAGCAACCTGGCTATCTTTGCCTGGACCACCGGGTCCATCGGTTCTTCGGAACGGCCCTGCTTATTGTCCTCGCTTTGCAAATTGATGTGTTCCATCGCAGGAATATAGGCTTCATCGGCCATGACGCTATAGCGTCCCGAGATCTCGTTGACACGCGCAGTCCTATGCCGTATCCACTGACGGGCAACAAAAATGGGCATTTTTATATGAAATGTGAAGTTCACTTGTTCGAAAGGAGAGGTGTGGTCGTTGCGCATGAGGTAAGCGATAAGTCCCTTGTCCTGCCGGAAGCTCTTGGTCCCTTCACCATACGATACCCGAGCGGCTTGGACAATCCTGGAATCGGACCCAAGATAATCGACCAATCTGACAAAACCCTTGTCCAATACAGGGAATTCCTTGTCGAGCAACGCCTCGGCTTCGCTTACCACGCAATGTGCCATACAGACCTCCTACACACACTCTGCCATTCTGCCATAAATCATCTGTTGGGACAATCGCCGGTAGATTCAAAAATGAAAGGTATCAATACCCCCCAGGGCGAGGTATGGATCTTTGCGTTGTCTGCGCTCACAACAGCCCCATCCGTCCCAATACGATCGCCAGAGCAGCACTACAGGCTGTCTCGGTCCGAAGTATCCTGCTTCCCATCGATTTCGGTACAAATCCATGCTCGAGGAAGAGTATCCGTTCCCGTTCCGTCCATCCACGCTCCGGACCCACTGCCACCACCAAAGGAGATTCGGGATATTCCATCAGTGGCAACGGCTCGCCGGCCAGGACGTTGTCCATGAGTATCCTGGTTTTCCACTTGTCCGAATCCACCAAGGCCGAGCCGACACTTTCAACCAGTCTGAAGGACGGCATTCCCGTCTGTCCCGACTGCATGGCTCCGTCGAGCAGATATTTACGATACTCTCCGGTCGACCAGAGTTTGGCATCCGCATAGGAACGCTCCGCGGTATCCGCACCGACTACGAGAAGTTCGGCGACACCAAGACTGACCGCCTCACGCAGGATTCGCTTCATGCATATCGGTCGCACTTGCGCTACCAGCAGCGTCACCCTGTGCAACTCGGAGCGGCTTTCCTGCGGTTCCCAACCGAGTGTGATTCCCGTTGAATCCATTGCTTCGATGGTCGCAATTCCACTCGGGCCGTTCACAATACCCATGGAGAATGAATCTCCTACCTGCAAACGGAGTACCTTACGGATATGTTCCGCTCGAAAATCATCGTTTTCCAGAACCATACCTGCCGGCAATTCGTCAAAGAGAATGATATTCATGGAACGGAGTATAGGATGTTGCATGCACTCTGTAAACACAGTACTATGGAGCTCAAGAAAGTGGTAGGAGAGACGAAATGCCGAAAATCAAGGTGTTCACGGCAGAACATCACGATCCCTGGTTCAATCTTGCGACTGAAGATTGGCTGTTCAAGAATTTTCCGGACGACCACCATGTGCTTTTCCTCTGGAGGAACAAACCCTGTATCGTCATCGGCCGATTCCAGAATCCATGGAATGAATGCGACCTTACCGCGATGGATAGGGACGGAGTCGTTCTGGCACGGCGCCAAAGTGGCGGCGGAGCCGTATACCATGATTTGGGAAACACCAACTTCACCTTCATGTCTCCCCGCGAAACCTATGACAAGGACCGCAACTTCTCCATCATCACCAAGGCGCTCGCGAAATTCGGCGTAACGGCCGAACAATCGGGGCGCAACGATGTGCTGGTCGAAGGGAGGAAAGTGTCGGGAAGTGCATTCCGCATGGCTGCGACCCGGGCATTCCACCATGGAACATTGCTGATCGATACCGACATGGAAAAACTTCCCGGCTATCTCACACCCGACAAGGACAAGTTGAAGTCCAAGGGCATACGGTCGGTAGCATCCCGCGTCGCGAATTTGTCCGAATTCAACCCGAACATTACCCACGAATCCTTGTGTGATTCCATCATGGAAGCATTTTTCGAAACCTACGGCCAACGGTGTGAAGTCGAGGACTTGACGATCACACGACTTTCAAAGGAGCCCGCCTTGTATGCCACCTACGAGACCTACGCCGATTGGCAGTGGCGCTTCGGTTCGACTCCCCAGTTCGCCCACCCGATTTCCAGTCGTTTCGGCTGGGGTGGAATCACCCTCGATTTTGATGTACACGAGGCGATAATCCGGAAAGTCACTGTGTTTAGTGATGCATTATCCGTGGATTTCATAGAATTCCTGCATTCAGCCTTACCTGGAACAAAATATTGCATTGAGGAGATCAAAAAGGTCCTGCACGAAGGGGCAAAGGAATTTTCCACGGAGAAGCAAGCAATGGCGGCCGATGTTGCCGCCCTGATTGAAAAGGAATTCGCATGAAACGATGGTATCTCATACCCATCCTTTTCCTTCTGTTCACATTGCCCCTCTTGGGGAAGGGAACACGTGAAATCGAACCCTTGCCTTCCCGCGAGCCCCTGGATGTAGGCAACCGCTTCGTAATCGCAGTGCAGCAAAGCCAGGATCCGATCTACCTCGATCCGGTCGGTGCTACCGATACGACATCTTTGCTGGTGCTTGACGGGTTGTTCGAAGGGCTGTTCTCACTCGATCCAACCACAGCCGAGCCCATATTGGCATTGGCAAAGGAAGCTTCCGTATCGGACGACGGTCTGGTGTGGACGTTCCTTTTGGACAAGGAAGCCAGATTTTCCAACGGTGACCCTATCGATGCCGAAGCCCTGATCGAATCATGGCTATGGTTGCTCGACCGGTCGAAACACGGTGAAGGCAATACCTATCTTGTTTCCATGATGGGGTGCATCGAAGGTGTCGAGGCCTACATGAACGGCACCGGATCGAGATCCTCCATAGGCATAACCTCAAGGAATCCCTCGCATATACAGATTTCCTTGCAGACCGCTGCCCCATATCTTCCGGCAATGCTGGGAACAACTTCATTTGCCGCCATCCACGAATCGCTGCGCAATGGAGGTGTTCCACCCGAACCAACAGAAATGGTGTGCTCGGGTCCCTATCGGATCGAAACAATCACCGAAAAGGAGATACTGCTGTCCAAACATGCCTGGTATCGCGATTACGAGTCGGTTCCAAGCGATTACATACAATTCAGATTCATGGACCAGGTTTCGATTTTCGAGTCATACCTGAACAGGGAGATCGATTGGTCGCTCGCATATATTCCCCGCGAGCTATTGCGAGCCCCACAGGACCTGCGGATAACGCCCGAATATTCCACCGGGTTCTACTATTTCAGCTCCGATACCGACACGTACATGGATGAGCGGGTCCGACGTGCCTTGGATATACTTATCCCATGGGATGAGATTCGGACTGCAAGCGGACAGGTATTTCCGACTTCACACCTGATTCCCAATCATGACAAGCCTTTTGTCGCCACCAAGCATGACAGCGGCCAGGCGACCGCCGAAGCGTTGAATCTTTTGGCTGAGGCCGGATTCCCCTATGGAGCTGGGCTGCCGACATTGCATATGGCCGTGCACAGGGGCTCGCAAGTGGTCGAGTCGGCCGAACGGATCGCAGACATCTGGAGCAAGACACTTGGCATGACTGTGGTACTCGACACCGTCCCGTTGAGCATGTATTCCCGGTTCCCTGCCCTTTCCCCGTATGACTTCGCTTTCATAACCTGGATAGGTGACTTCAACGATCCCTTCACATTCCTCCACTTGTACAGCAGCGGTAGCGGCTACAACCTCGGCAAATACAGCGATCGGGAGTACGACAGGTTGTTGACGACCGCAATGTCGATTTCAGACAATGCCTTGAGAAAAGAGGCAGTGGTTCTAGCGGAGGAACACTTGCTCTCCGCGTCGATTGTGTTCCCCATCTACCATGGTATAACCACCAATATCATCGACTCCGAATATGTGACCGGATGGCACGACAATACGTTGAATATCCATCCGGTGAAATATCTTGGAACCACCCGGGACTAGTGATCTGTAACAGCATAAACTTGTGGCTGAGCTTGGAGCGGATCGGACGGAGGGCAAGGACAAGGAAGCGAAGATATGAAAGGTATCAACATCCCAGGACGAGGGATGGAACCTTACGTTGCCTGCATTCGCTCGGGAGAGTGGCCATTGCATGGCCCCTTTCCCCTCGCTTCGTTTGGCAATCGAGATATCTGAGCTGACACGAACGAAGCCCATCTGTTCGATAGGCCCAAGAAAAGTAAAGATTAGGATGTTACAGATCACTAGACCATTAGTTTCCCGATGACAAAGCCAGGGACAACTCCCGATGTGTCGCGGTCCTTCCAAACGGTTGGACCAGGGCGGCCAATGTCGATTTCACCGCATCACCAAGTTCGTTCTCCACCAATCGCCAACACCAGTTGGGGACTCCGCATGTTCCCGGAAGGTTCATGCGGGCATCACCCCCAAGTCCAAGAACGTCCTGCATGGGAACGATAGCATATCGGGCGCTTGATGCCATGATCGAACGCATAAGATGCCAAACGATACCATCATCCGAACAACTGAGATACCGTCTCACGATATCCTTTTCTCCATCGCCCAGCTTCTCGAACCACCCTTTGGTAGTGTCGTTGTCATGGGTACCTGTGTATGCGACGCAAAGCTCCGGATAATTGTGCGGCAAATAAGCGTTGTCCGGATCCAGCTTCCCCGGTCCGACAACATTGAAGGCGAAGTGGGCTATCTTCATACCCGGAAATCCATTCGAGTCCCTCAATTCCTCGACTTCCGGGGTAATCACCCCTAGGTCCTCGGCAATGACCGGCAACTGGTCGAAGCGTTTTTGCAGCAGCTCGAACAACGCTTTGCCCGGGGCTTTCACCCAACGTCCGTTCTCTGCGGTCACCTGCCCCGCTGGGACCTCCCAGTACGCTTCGAACCCACGGAAATGGTCGATCCTGACAAGGTCGGTCTGTTCGAACTGGTGTTCCAACCGTTGTATCCACCAGGAGAATCCATCCGCTTCCAATGCATCCCAATCGTACACGGGATTTCCCCACAATTGGCCTGTTGAGCTGAAGGCATCCGGCGGTACCCCGGAAAGGGCACTGGAGGAGCCATCCGCCTCCATTTTCAAATATTTGCGGTTGCTCCAGGCATCGACACTGTCGGGTGCGACGAATATCGGGATATCACCGACTATGGCGACACCCTTCCCGTTCGCATAGGTCTTCAAGGACTGCCACTGGCGGAAAAAGAAAAACTGCAGGACTTTCCATATTCCGATCTCCCGCTCCTTCGCGTTCGTCCAGCGGGCCAAAGCTTCAGGCAATCTCTTGGTCAAGTCGGCATCCCATACACTGAACCAGCGGGAATCGTTATAGTGGTCGACCATGGCACGATACAACGCATAATCGTCCAACCAATACTTGTGTATGCTGCAAAAGGAATCGTACTCGGCCCTATCCCGGTTGGAAGCCGAAACAAGAAAGTTGCGGGCAGCCTTGACCAACAACGGGTTCTTATATGATTCGGCCAAGGCATAGTCGACCCGGCCTGCGGGAAATCCGGGATCATCAAGGACGTCGGCCAATTCAAGATAGCCTTCGTCGGCAAGAATATCCAAGCTCAGCAGCAGTTCATTTCCCGCAAACGCAGATCTTGCGGCATAGGGGGAATTGCCAAAACCAACCGGCCCCAAAGGAAGAATCTGCCACAATCCGACCGAGGATTCGGCGAGCAAATCAACAAAATGGCGTCCTGCATCACCAAGATCTCCCACACCATGACCACCCGGAAGGGAGGTCGGGTGAAGCAGCACTCCACTATAGCGTATCTTTTTATTCATCGTGAAAATATAGCGTATAGACCGATTAATTGCCATACTTGTTCACAACCCGATTTTAGGGTATAATCACCGGTATGACATCTTCAGAAAAAACCGGATTATTTGCTTTAGGAGACCATGTGGTCTATCCCCTCCAGGGTGTTGGAGTCATCAATAAGATTGAGAAGAAGACTCTTAGAGGCAACACTTCCCTGTACTATGAAATTTTTCTGGAGATATCCGACATGACCGTCATGGTTCCCGTCGACAAGACCGAGGAATTGGGAATCAGGGCAATTGTCGAATCGTCGGAAGCCCTAGCGGCAATCAACGGAATCTCCAACAAGCTTGAACAGGTTCCCGTCGACTGGAAAGCCCGCTATCAGATGAATGTCGATCTTTTGAAACAGGGTTCGATCGCATCCATTGCCAAGGTGGTGCAGATTCTCTATCACCGAAGCAAGATCAAGGAACTTCCTGTGCAAGAACGGAAACTATACGACAACGCCTTGAGGATCTTGATCGATGAGACCGCCCTCTCACTGGGACGCCCCCGGGAAGAACTTGAGGCTCTGATCTTCAGCAAATTGGAAAGAGATCCAAAAGAAAAGGAATCCTAGTGTCCTTCCCCGCGCATGGTGTCATCGTTACAGCTGCAGGCAGCAGCAGTCGTTTCAACTCCTCGAACAATCCTGCGAAGAAGAAAAAGGAATTCATGCCTCTCGACGATCGCAGCGTGCTATACCATGCCGCGGCACCTTTTTTTTCCCTGCCGGGGCTCCAGATAGTCGTTGTCACCTACGCCGAGGGGTACAGGGATGAGGCAGAAGTCGCCTTGGACAACCTTCTGTTCGCATCACCGGTTCCCGTGCTGCTCGTGCAAGGCGGTGAAACACGCCAACAATCGGTATTGCTGGGCCTAGAGGCCCTTGCTTCCCACGCTCCTGAAATCCAGTTTGCACTTATCCATGACGGTGCCAGACCCTGGATTACCGAACAGACCATTATCTCCACCCTCGCCATTGCCACCGTATTCGGGGGAGCCGCACCGGTACTACCGATCCATGATTCAGTGAAAATGATCGATCGGGAGGGGAAAATAGTCTCTCATGTCGATAGGACTGGGATGGCTACCGTCCAGACTCCCCAGATTTTTCGATTCCCTGAGATTCTCGAGGCACATCGCAGAGCGGCCACCAATGGCAAGGCCTACCTCGACGACACCGAAATCTTCATGGATTTCGGTGGTTTCGTGGGAACCAGCGAGGGCGACCTGCTCAACCGCAAGATAACCGTGGCGCAGGATATTCCGGAATCGGAGGAACCGTCATGAGGATAGGAACCGGTTGGGATATCCATCCGTTGGTCCCAGGAAGAAAGTTGCTGCTTGGTGGAGTCGAGATACCCAATCCACTTGGAGAGTCAGGCCACTCTGATGGAGATGTCCTGGTACACGCGATTGTAGACGCCCTGCTGGGAGCATTGGCCAAAGGTGATATCGGTATGCATTTCCCACCTTCGGACCCGGCCTACAAGGATGTCTCCAGCCTCTACCTGCTGCGACGTGTCTTGGATATGCTCGGCGACTATGCAATCGAAAATATCGACTGTACGGTAATTCTCCAAAAACCGAAGCTGCAACCTCATATCCAAGCGATCCGTGAATCGCTGGCACAAGCCTGTTCCATTACCCTCGAAAGGATTTCGGTAAAAGCCAAGACCGCAGAGGGGTTGTTGGGGGAAGTGGGAGAGGGAAAAGCGATCATAGCACAATCGGTGGTGCTGTTGCGCAAGCACCTGTCCGACGAAGAGTGTCCGCTGGAAGATTGGGTCTGACCCGGCTTCAAACAAAGACCGGGCTTTCGCCCGGCCGTATACCTTTCATTCGGAGATCAGCATCGTCTTCGGATCAAGTGTGACACGCATCGGCTTGGGATCTATAGTCTCGCCGTCCTTCACAAGTGTCATGATCACCTTGTCCATTGTTTCATTGTATTTCAAACCAATCAGCACATCGATCAAGTTCTCATATTTCAGGATAGTATTCGGGACACCATTGTCATCGAACTGTACATCCGGTCGTACCGGAGAGACAGAGAACCATACCTCGACCCTGAGGTCCATGGCAAACTGTTTGATCTTACGCACATCGTCCTCTGTCGCGACAGTGAGCTTGTACCCATCGAACATGATGGCATCGGCATTGAACGAACCCTGCCGGATGAGCGTTTCCAGGCTGGAGAGTACCTTTTCCACCGAAACGTTCTCCTGGCTGAAGTTCATGACCACACGGTTCGCCAGGATCTCATTGTAGATTACCGCCGCATCCTCAAGGGAACGGTTTTCGGAAATCTGCCGAAACACTTCCTTGTACCAATTGATCACATGTTCCACATTACCGGAGAAAGAGACATGGATGATATGTTCGTTTCTGAAAAGCTTGTCTGTCGCAAGATGCACGAGACATGCGGTCTTTCCGATTCCGTGTCGGGAAACGAGAACTCCAAGATTTCCTTTTCCCAATCCACCATTCAGCGACTCATCGAACGCCCTCAGCGGGCTCAAAGCATTTAACTCTTGAATTTCCATACTACGCATCCTCCGAGATGTTGATGTCATTAAAGTATACCACGGTTTTGCAAAGGGCAAAACATTCTTCGAAAATAGTTAAAAAACAGTGAAAAAAGCAAAACACCGGCCCTTTCGGACCGGTTGTATAGGATTTCACACGGGCAGGGCTTATTTGCCCTGCTCCTTCCTTCTTTTTTCCTGGTATGCAGCCTTCAACTCTTCGCTCACGCTGGTCGGAACCCTGCTATACTTCGCAAGCTCCATGGTGAACTCCGCCTTGCCTTGCGTCAACGAACGCAACACTGTCGAATACCCGAACATTTCCGACAAGGGAACTTCGGCATCGACGGTACAAGCCGCACCATCCTCGGTCGAGCTGATAATGATACCACGGCGCTGGTTGATGCTTCCGAAGATATTCCCCTGGAACTCAGTCGGACCTTCGACGCTCACCTTCATGACAGGCTCCAGGATTACCGGTTTTGCCCTATCGTACACTTCGCGGAAAGCACTGAGTGCAGCTGTCTGGAAAGCCTGGTCGGAAGAGTCGACTGCATGGTATGCACCATCGTTGACCACTGCCCGTATGCCGACTACCGGGAATCCGAGCTGGGTTCCCTTCTTGACTGCATTCTGGAAGCCCTTGTCACAGGATGGGATGTATTCGGAAGGAATGACACCACCCTTGATCATGTCGACAAACTCGTATTCCTTAGCATCCTCGCCTTCTTCGATCGGTTCGATATATCCGGCGACCCGAGCGTACTGACCGGAACCACCAGTCTGCTTCTTGTGCGTATAGTTGAACTCCGCACGCTGGCTGATTGCTTCACGGTAGGCGACTTCCGGCCGATCGGTTACGACCTCCGCCTTGTATTCGCGGCGCATCCGCTCGACATAGACTTCGAGGTGCAACTCTCCCATACCTTGGATAATGGTTTGGTTCGATTCCGGATCGACATAGGTATTGAAGGTCGGATCTTCCTTGGTGAAGCGGTTGAGGGCCTTCGCCATGTTGTCGGCCGACTTCTTGTCGATCGGGTTGATCGAAAGGCTGATAACCGGCTTGGGCACATACATCGAAGTCATGGAATAGTTCAACGAAGGGTGGCAGAATGTATCGCCCGAAGCGCATTCCACACCGAACAACGCTGCGATATCTCCACAACCGGCTTCGACAATATCTTCCATTGAACTGGCGTGCATCCGTACCAGACGTCCAACCTTGAACTTCTTCCTGCTACGGGTATTTATCAATTCATCGCCCTTCTTGAGCTTGCCCTGATAAATCCTGATATAGGTGAGCTGTCCGTACTGGCCATCCTCCAGCTTGAAGCCGAGAATGACTGCGGGAAGGTTCTCGTCCGCTTTGAGGACAACAGCCTGCTCCTCGTTGTCGATGTCGAGCGCGGTGTTGGTAACTTCGGTCGGATTGGGAAGATACGCGATGACCGAATCGAGCAATGGTTGGATACCCTTGTTCTTGTACGCCGAACCCATGAGCACGGGAACCAGTTCCAAAGCGATGGTTCCTTTGCGGATTGCCTTATAGATCAAATCTTCCGTCACAGCGTCCTCGAGCATGGCTTCCATGAGCTCGTCCGAGCAGAGGGAGACAGCATCGAGCATCTCTTCGCGCTTGGTAGCCGCATCTCCCTGCAATTCAGCTGGAATCTCCTCATAACGGAGAATGTCGCCGCTGGGACCGTCGAAATAGATGGCTTTCATGGTGATCAGGTCGACGACACCTTGCAGGCGATCCTCCAACCCGATGGGAATCTGCAGAAGGACGGCGTTCAAGCCCAACTTGTCGATCAACTGCTGCTTTACACGAATCGGATTCGCTCCGGTACGGTCACACTTGTTGATGAATGCGATTCGGGGGACCCGGTAGCGCTTCATCTGACGGTCGACGGTAATGGACTGGGATTGCACTCCCGCAACCGAGCACAGGACAAGTATGGCACCATCGAGCACACGCAATGAACGCTCGACCTCGATTGTGAAGTCAACGTGTCCCGGAGTGTCGATGACATTGATCGGATGATCTTTCCAAGAGACGTTCGTGGCCGCGGAGGCAATGGTGATTCCCCGTTCGCGTTCAAGTTCCATTGAATCCATTGTGGCGCCGACGCCATCTTTTCCACGTACTTCATGGATAGCGTGGATTCTATTGGAATAGTAGAGAATACGTTCGGAAAGAGTGGTTTTCCCAGAGTCGATGTGGGCACTGATTCCGATGTTTCTCATTTTGGTAATTTCAGACATAGATGATTCCTCTTCCTTTATCGCCGTAGTCCGCAGGCTTCCATAAAAGCCGACGCATCATCGGTCGTAGATATCATTGGGTTTCCGACATAGCCCATGGCTAACACGAGAATTTACAACAAGTTGGGCATATGGGTCGGGTATGCTTTATCCCAGCGTACCGAACGGATTCTAGTATATTATGAACAATTGTTCAATCCTTTCCAACCTATGAAATTGTGAGAATTTCACGAACGGCGGGAACTGGCAAAACAAGACTTCTCTGGCCCTCTGAAGCGAAAACTGATAGAATGTCCAACCATGGAGGCGAATATGGAAACGATTTTCAGCAGGATTATTTCAGGGGAAATTCCCTCGGTACAACTACATGCCGACGATACCTGTATCGCCATTCTCGATATAGCTCCAGTAAACAAAGGCCATGCCTTGGTCATTGCGCGCCACCCGTACCCGACAGTCGGGGATTGTCCGGTGGAGGTTTTGGGACACCTCATGGAAATTGTCCAGCGGATCGACGCGGTGCTGCGAAGTGAATTGGGAGCCGAAGCCACCAATATTGTAATCAACAATGGTCCGGCAGCCGGACAGGAAGTACCGCATCTCCATATCCACGTGATTCCACGTTATGAGGGGGATGGCAAGCGTTTCATTCCCAGCAAGACGCAGTATGGGGAGGGGGAAATCGCCGAACTGGGTGCCAGGCTGCACCTTCGTTAGCATGTCCCAGATAGGGAACCGAGCCGATTTCACTTGCTCCATCGCCAACTCGTTGGTACACTAGGGACCATGAGCAGTTGTCATTTTTGTGGTACGGAAGTCCCCTCTACAATGACCGTCGGCCACGCTTCGGCATGTGCCTTTTGTGGCAGACCGCTCAAGGTGTGCCTGAATTGCCGTTTCTATGATCCAAGTGCGTATCACGAGTGTCGTGAAGACATAGATGAACCGGTCGTATACAAGGATCTGGCGAACTTCTGTGACTTTTTCGTCATGAAGGAAACCTCGGATGCACAGCAGATAAAAAGTCAGGAAGAGGCACGGTCCCGCTTCTTCTCGCTTTTCAACGATGATTGACCCAAGGAGGTCCCCTATGCTTTCGCTCGGTTCATCCGCACCTTCAGTGCCAGTTACGGACGATCAGGACAATACCGTTACCCTGCAGGATTTCTCCGGTCGGCATGTGGTCGTGTATGCATATCCCAAGGACGACACACCAGGGTGTACCGCGGAAGCCTGCTCCTTCCGCGACCAATCGTCCGCCATTGCGCAAGCCGGGGCAATTATTCTTGGAGTCAGTCCCGACACCCCTGCCTCGCACCGCAAGTTCAAGGAAAAGTACAACCTGAACTTCACCCTCCTCTCCGATCCGGAACACCGATTGCTCGAGGCCTTGGGTGCTTGGGGAGAAAAGACCAGTTATGGCAAGACTTCGGTCGGTGTATTGCGCAGCACATTCATCTTCGACCCGCAAGGAATATTGATCAAGAGTTGGCCGAAAGTATCTCCACAGACCCATGGTGAAGAAATCGCAACATTCCTCAAAGAGGCTTGAATCATGCTTCTGTTGAAGAAAATCCTCTTGGCAAGCCTTCTATTGACGACACTGGTGGTGGCTACCTCATGCATGACCTACACCTACACGGATGCAAGACTGGTGATTCCTGCGAATCGCTCGATTCCAGAGACACCCTTTCCGACGACCAAAGCGGAACCGCCAGCCGAAATGATCGGGGCACATCCGCTCCCTGATACAGGTACGACCCCACAACCAATCCCAACCGCACCGGTGGAGACTTTCACCGCGGCGTTGGTTCCTTTGCCGTGCCAAGCTTCCCTTGGCTTCCTCGACCGTATTGTAGACGAAGCGATGAAAGCCAATTTGGATATTTTGGGATTTACCGGCGAGGCTTCGTCAATCGAACATGTCGCCTCCAGATTTCCATCCAACTCCACGCTCCTCGACACCACACGTCTGTTGGTGACCGACCTGGAGGTCTTGGACACCGACAATCCATTCGTTGTGGTGAATCTCGATTCAGGAAGAACACTGGCGATTGCCCTCATCGATATCCAGGACTCGAACGTATTCCAAAGTCTACTGACCGAATCCACGGAAGAAGCCTGGACCAACACGATCCTCGCGGCACATGAGACAAGAAAAATCCGTATGGAACCCCTGGTGCAATTCGCCGGGACCCATCCGCTTCTGGTACTCGCATCCTTGGGCGAACCGTCCGGTGACGATTGGTTCGAAACCGCTGGAGGACACCCCTATAGGATACCGTTCGCATGGCCAATGGCAGACCTACTCGACGAGCAGGGCTTCATGGACAGCTGGCGGTTGACCCATTACGATGCCGAATCGGCACCCGGAACCACCTGGGAATTCACAACCACCGATTCCAGATTCAGTGAACGGGTCGACTTCCTCCTGGTGAAGGGATTGCTTCCGAGTGAAACCCACACTGTCACGATCGGACCATGGGAAACAAAAAGGCTCCCGCATGAACAGCGTTCGGCTGTAACGGGAACCTTCATAGTACCTTGACAACAATCTATTTCAGCAAATCCAGATCTATCTCACACGCAACGGTCGGCATGGTAATGCCCCAGCTTTCCAGTACCGCCGGGTGCACTTCTCCGAATATTCCGACCTCAACACCCTTTGACACGAGCTTTCCACACCGTCCGTCGATAAATCGGGGATCGGCTATTTCCTGCATTACATACTCGCGATTGAGGAAATAGAACAAAGTCGAGATCTGACTGCTCAGCTGGTTGAAACCCATGTCGCTGCTTGCCCCGAGAAACCCGAGGTAGTTGCGTGTAGTGGTTCCCGAATTGTCGGTGTCGTCCAGGAAAGCGACTTTTCCGACTTCAAAAATCTGGTGGGGATACACGGCGTGTCCACTGACACTCTCCGACTCCAATAGGGAGGGAATCACCGAAGGGCGGACATACTCGTAGTTTTCGCTCATCGGATTGGCTATCTGGATATAATCGGATCCATCCACGTGCATATTATCGATATACTCCCGTTTCGACCCAAGGTAATTGTACATCATCTCCTGGAATCCCAGACCGACCATGATCTCCTTCACCTTGCGGGCAAAAGTCTCTTCCCCGGTTATTCTTCCAACGGTCGAATCATTGGGCAATTCCGGCGCAAAGTTCTCCAGTCCATGCCCGATCATGACATCCTCGACGATATCTACGGGATGCAGGAAATCGTTCCGGTATTCGGGAACGGTAATATAGACCATTTTCTCATCCACCAGGGCGAACACACCCATATGGAGCAAGGCTTCCACCACCTGTTCTCCGCTCAAGGCATCACCCAGCATCTTCCGCAGGAAAGCCAGATCGCATGCCGCAGGCTGTTGGAAATAGTAGGGAACCGTAATTTCCCGGCCATAATCGGTGTCATACGGGAATTCACAACGGACAGGAAGAATCGTGAAACCCATGTCCGAGCAATCGCAGGCAACAATGGACGCGGCAAGCAGAAGGTCGTCCAGACCGGTACCACTGAACTCGAAGAAAAGGTGTTCGTCACCGACCTCGACAGCGCCGATACGGGCACTGTTTATAACAGGAGGAAAACTCAACACCTCGTTCGCATCGTCATACAGGAACGGGAATACCGGCTTGTCCGCAACGATCGGACCATACTCCAAACCCTTCGGATGTTTGGCGCAAATCTCCCGCAAGGTAAGGTCCTCGTCCATATGCAGGGGCACAAAATGGGCCTTGTCGGGGTCCGCTCCCTCGAAATGCACCGGATACGTAATCATGTCGCTACGGTACACGCCCATCGCAATGGTCTTCCGCTTGCGTCCGAAATTGTTGCAGAGCTTTTCTTGCGATTGGATAAGGTTCAACAGGATATCTTCATCGACTACCTTTCCCGTCGCGGCAAAACCGATCGAGAATGGCCGCACCAGGGCTGCCGATTCGTGGACAACCAACCGCCTTCCCTCCGAATCGAGCTCCTCTTCGGCGGTCGAGAAGAAGTCGTATCGGGCAATGGTCTTGTCGCGGTACGAGACCA
>Ga0154462_167_pt1 | contig 56132 bp, 55 predicted proteins | sample RifGroC2_FD_105655 | JGI IMG/M metagenome (GOLD analysis project Ga0154462, IMG submission 105655) | Spirochaetes bacterium GWC2_52_13
TTCTCATTAATTTCTAAGAGCTTTCAAACAGATTCCTTACAACTCCATGCTGTAATGCAACCATTACATTTCCTTGGAGGAAAAACATGAAAATGATTGCGAAAATGACTGTCCGCCTCTTGGCTCTCAGTCTCCTTCTCCTGGTTTCCACGACGCTTTTTGCGGCAGGCACCATGGAGAGCAAAGTCGACGACGGAGCCCTTGCCACAAGATACGGGCAACCGGCGAAGTACGTATTCCTGTTTATCGGCGATGGCATGGCAACACCGCAGATCAATGCAGCGGAAGCCTTCGCAAATGCTCAAGTCTCGGATGATGTCACAGTACAACACTTGCGCTTCTCACAATTTCCTGTCGTTGGTTTGACCACCACCTATGATGCCGGTTCACTGATTACCGATAGCGCTTCGGCGGGAACTGCGATCGCATCGGGGAACAAGACTTTAAGTGGTGTGATAAACATGGATACAGGCAAGACCAAATCCTTCAAGACGATAACGGAGTATGCAAAGGAACAGGGAATGAAGATTGGAATCGTTTCTTCAGTCTCCTTGGACCATGCCACCCCAGCTTGCTTCTATGCAAAGGTTCCCTCACGGGGCAACATGTATGACATCGCTATCCAACTCACCAAAAGTGGATTCGACTACTTCGGCGGTGGTGGATTCGCCCAACCGACAGGAAAAGGTAAAGACCAACCCGATATCGTCAGCCTCGCGAAAGCCGCAGGATATACCTATGTGAACTCGGTAGTTGCATTCGAAAACCTTAAGGCTGGTACTGGCAAAGTGTTGGCTGTCAACGAACGTTTGCAAGATTCGGCCGCTATGCCGTTCGAATTGGACAGGAAACCCCGGGAATTGTCACTTGCCGACTATACGGCCAAGGGAATCGAATTGCTTGCCGATAACCCGGAAGGATTTTTCATGATGGTCGAGAGCGGTAAGATCGACTGGGCGGGCCATGCGAACGATGCGGCTGCCGCGATACACGACACGTTGATGTTCGACAAAGCAATAGCTGAAGCAGTGGCATTCGCCAATGAACATCCGAAAGAAACACTTGTCATCGTAACCGGAGACCATGAGACGGGCGGAATGACAATCGGGTTCGCAGGTACCAAGTACGCGACATTCTTTGACGAAATCGGCAAGCAGACCATGTCCTTCACAGCTTTCGACCAGGAAGTCCTTGGTCCCTACAAGTCGGCTGTTGCTGCTTCGGGAAAAAGTGCATCCCTGGAAGACCTGCTTCCTGCTATCCGCAAAGCCTTCGGACTGGACTTCGACTCCCTATCGGAAGTCCAACAGGATCAACTCAAACTGGCGTTCTCACGAAGCATGGGCAATGAAACAATCTCTCCACGGGTTGAAGACCAGTATCTGCTCTATGGAGGATATGAGCCGCTGACGGTGAAGATCACCCAGATCATCAACCAGTTGGCTGGAATAGGCTGGACCTCGTATTCCCACACAGGAGTACCTGTAGCTACATTCGCGATGGGCGCCGGTCAGGAGTTGTTCGGTGGATACTACGACAATACCGACATCTTCCAGAAGTTGCTGGTTGCCATGGATATTTCACCCGATTTCAATTGACAAAAGATTCCCTATACACAGGCATGGCGGACAGAATCTCGTCTGCCATGCCCTTTGGAGATGTACATGATGCAAGTTGTGGATAAAAGGGACAGCAGAAGACAAGACTTGTTGTTGATAGTGGTTTCGATTGTATTGGGGGCCGGTTTGCTGTGTATTCCCACTGGACTCACCGACTCCGGAACATCCCACAAATCCGCCAGGACCGTCGCCACAATCCTAGAGGTGGACAATTCGTTGGTGAAGATAATTGGCCCGGTGGCTGAAGGCGCGCAACAATTGGTGATCGGAATCACGAGAGGTCCATTCGAGGGGGAAGTACTGGAATCGACAAATGTGTTGATCGGCAAGAAGGAACTCGACAAGTTCTTCAAACCCGGAGACAGGGCATTTGTCGTGCTCGACCTGACCTCAGACCATTCCCAGGTCGCATATGCCAATATCATCGACCACTATCGCACGGACAAGACAATATTCCTGGTTCTGGTATTCTTCCTCAGTCTCATCGCAGTATCGGGATGGATTGGCTTGAAAGCCATCGTATCGTTCATATTTACAGGGATCATCATCGTAAAAGTACTCCTTCCGGCATTCCTATGGGGAGTATCTCCCGTACTGGTCGCCTTTGGTGTAGTGACCATCCTGACTGCGGTGATCATCTTCCTTGTAGGTGGTTTGTCCAGCAAAGGTCTCGTCGCGTTCCTCGGGTCGTTCGCTGGAGTACTGACCACCATGCTGCTAGCCATCATGTTCACCCATTGGTTCCAACTCAATGGTGCGACCAGTCCATTCTTGGAGTCGTTGACATATTCGGGATTCGGACATCTCGACCTGGTCAACATGTTCATAGCCGGGATATTCATTGCTTCTGCAGGAGCTGTTATGGATCTTGCCATGGATATCTCAGCCGCTATGTTTGAAATCCGGGAAAAGTATCCGGGTATCCCACGCACCGAGTTGTTCCGTTCTGGTCTTACAGTGGGAAGACATGCTGTCGGCACCATGACAACCACATTGCTGCTCGCCTATTCCGGAGGATACATGGGAATGTTATTGACATTCATCGCTCGCGGAGTTCCGATGGAGAATGTCTTGAATATGGTGTATGTCTCCTCGGAACTGGTTCATACATTAGTCGGCAGTTTCGGGTTGGTATTGGTAGCCCCTTTCACAGCGATGGCGGGTAGCCTGGTAATGGTTCCTTTTGAACCACAGGAAGAGGCGGCAACGACTCCGGTGGCCACGCAAGCAGCCGATCTTGTCACATGAACAAAGAACGGCGTTGGTCGGGATTATCCAACCAACGCCGAATATCGATACTGTTCAGGTCTACGGCTGCGTGACAGTCGCCTGGTCGAGAGAAATTTCTGTCTGGGCAAACAATCTACCGTTTACAGTCGCCAAATTGCCGACGGCAATGTTTGTCTGACACAATACATTACCTTCAAAGTGTGCTGTGGACCCCAAGGTGACAAATCCCGCTACTTGCCAGATGATATTTTCAGCTGATGCACCGCCGGAAAGAAGTACACTCTGGGCACTCGCCATGGTCAAGTTTCCCGATATCTGGAAAATCCACACATCGGTCGAATTGCCACTGAGGGTAACATCGGTGCTTATGGTAACAGCACTATCCCACTTGTACAGTCCAGGAGCAAGCGTCAAACCACCTATTTCTCCAGCACCAAGATTCAATTCATCGACACCTACCCTACCGGCTGCGGCAGTGTATGCCGTTTCCATATTGGACACAGCTGTTGTCAAGTTGCTTGGTGTTGGCGAGGCCATATCGGCTGCATACAATCGTCCGGTCACTTGGGCCGAAGTAGCATATCCAGTGGCATCGGTCTGGGAAAAACCAGTCAGGGAACTTTCGGCTTCAGGGCTCAATCCAACATCTCCGGTTATGACCGAGTTTGGAACTGTCGAGATGCCGGTCTTGGCCAGCAGTACGTAATCTCCCGCCGCTCCGAGATCCACCGGATCCGAACCGGTTCCCGTGTCGAGGTTTGTGTTCGAATCGCAACCGATCAGTGCGATCGACAGCAGCAGTATTGCAAACAGCGCAATACCATATCTTTTTACGTGTGTAATCTTGTTCATTGAAATCCTCCTGATTCCTTGTGAGTTTTCGAAAGAGCACGTGTATATGCTCCAATCATGTCGCGTCCTTGAAGTCTCCTACGGACTTCATATGCCTCCTTTCTCAAATCAAGAGAGTCAGGTGTTTATGCTGAGGTTGATTGTTTTGATTAGTAGCTTTGGATTTAGGTGTTGCGAGGGGCACCTCGCAACACCACCACCCAAGGGAACGGATACCGTCCCCGTTTGTATAACTCGAGAAACCAGAGAGAAGGCTCTGCTTCAGGTAGTATGATCAAGTGGAACTCGCCTGGTGAATGCGACACAACCGAAGCACTGGCGCTGCTCAAATTCATTGATATCCGGAAAAGCCATACATCGGTCGGATGGCCGACAACGGCAACTTCCGAACTGCCCATTGCAGCACAAGTCCACTTGTTTTCGGACTGAACAGCTTTCACTTCGGTCAATGCCTCGTGAAAGACTTCTTCTTGATTCTAATAATATTCGACAATGCAATTTTTGTCAATCAATATTTATTAATATTTATCAATTAAAATTATTTGGTGTTATTATCTGATAGTTTTAAGCATTTAAAATCTTTCTATAATTAAATATACGGAAATAAATCATTATCCATCATTTTCTATTAAGTAAAGGTGGTAAGAATTAATTTCAAATTATCTATTGATTGTTTACAACTTATGGCTAATAATAATGGAATGACACACTTATTGAATCAAGTTTTAACCTTACAGGAATGTTCGGTGTATCTGAAGATCGCTGAGTCTACCATTTACGTTCTCGCACGCAATGGTAAGATTCCTTGCCAGAAGGTTGGCAGGAATTGGCGATTTCGCAAGGAAGCTCTGGATCGCTGGTTGGAGGGTGAAGAAGTTTCTAGTATCAATGGTTCCAAATAATGGATTGTATAGTATGTGTTCTTGATCCATCGATTCCGGTTGCTGGTGATCGGTTGTCGAATTGACCCGATTTCCGGTTGTGTGTTTGCCTATACACAAAGATACCAGTCTATCGTCCCTATACACCAATTGGGCAATAGACTGGAATTTTTTTATCCTGTCGTAGTACTCGGTTTTCCGGGTATGGTCTCCCGGATCATTGGGCCGAGTAGGAAATCGCGACACTCGCGCTGAGTGCCCTGCTTTTCGCATCGAAGACATCCAAAGCACGCAAGTCTGCAGAAAAATACACGGTTTTTGCGAATCGGAGCGGAAGCAACCGTATCCCGAGATTGAGCATCCCCCTGGAGACTGCATTTCCCCCGCTTGGCGATACGCTGTACGAGGTATTGCCGAAATCAATCAGGAAGTCAACCTTCTCCTTGAATACCCCAGGGAACAGGGCTGCTTGGAAACCCATACCAAAATCGATATCGGTGGAAAGCGGCTCATCGAACGTATATCCAATGAGCAAGGTTGTCTTCGAAGGCCAATCGATGAAAGTGCTGGTGAATGTCGAGGCCAGGTATGCCTGTGCGGCCCAGACCGGGGTATCGGTTGCCCGTAGCATCTGCCCAACCAATCCGAAGGTAAGCGAACTGTTCCGACTCTTTGCGAATCGCCATTTCCCACCAAACAGGATATCGGTCTCATCCGAAATATCTATCGCCAGGCTCAACTCCAGGTTCTTGGCGAATCCCAATTGGAAATAGGGCACATGGGCATACGAACCGGTAAAGATTCCCGAATAACCGGTTGTGATACTCAACTTCTCTCCGTTCCAGGCCGGTTCGGCACTTGGAATGACGATATACCCATTCGATCCGCTGATGGTGGCATTGCCGGACAACCGGGTATCTTCACTTGAGGAGACTTCGGCAAATAAGCTCGCCGAAAACAAAATCAGTATCCCAACAAACAAGAGATTTCTTTTATTCATACAATCCTTCCCAAGAAACGTGATCCACTGCACAGGTAGCGGAACTTGCCCACACCTGCACAGGGACACGACGGCGTCAACTACGACTACCGACCAAAACGAATAGTCCGGAAACTACTGCAGCCGCTCCTCCGATAAAATACCAGAGAGTCTCTTTTGTGAAGCTGGCTCCGAAAAACGTGCGGACCGAATCGCTTACGGAACGGGAAGCGAAGTAACCGGCGACTATGAGTGCACCGCCCCCCACAACCAACAAGATACCGAAAATTCTTGAAACGCCCATGATATGTTTCCTTATGATTTTGTATCCCCCAGGCCACCAATGACCTGCATGGAAGTTGACACCGAATGAGTTGCCCGGACAATGGTACCTTCCAATTCATGAAGTCCACCCCTCCAGGTGCATCAACGGAAACGAACGTTGTTTCCCTCTCCCACAAACAGCATGTAAAAAATTATTCGTATGGTTGCTTCAGTAACCACAGTCCAGTGAAAATCGAAGCGATTGAATTGATGGAAATTACATATTAATAATTTTTAACATATTTGATTATACATTATTGACAGTTATTTGTATATATTGATATTTATTAATTGAAATTAATTCTTTTTGATAATTTTTCAGTGAAAACACCTAGCATATTCACACGTATTGTCTGTTCATACGAGGAATTCACCGCATGAAGTGTGGCAAGAAGGAGGCTAACCATGACGTATAGGTTTGAGGATTTTGCACAGAGGACTAGCAAGCACGTGTATAGAGAAGCATGATCCCGTCTGACCAACAAGTTACATGACTACCCTATCCTTTCCTGATTGTTTTGCTTTGAACAGGGATGCATCCGCAGTTGCCAAGAGGCCCTCCCGAGTCGATCCGTGTTCCGGGAACAGCGCCAATCCCTGCGATATGGTGCATGGCCCCACGGATTTTCCACTGTACCGGATATCAAGCTCCTTCACCTTGGAGCGGAGTGACTCGGCTACATCGGCCAACGACTCGTGTGTAGCCCCGGGTAGGATCACCGCAAACTCATCCCCGCCGAATCGGCAGACGACATCGGCCATGTGCACCTGCTCGAACAGGAAATTCGCTATGCTTTGCAGGACAAGATCTCCGGCGGCATGTCCGAACCGGTCGTTGTAGCTTTTGAAATTGTCGACATCGACGAGAATGAGTCCGACGGTATATTCCGTGCGTATACCACGAAGCAACTTGTTGTCGAGCGTCTCGTCGAAATAACGGCGATTGAACAAACCGGTCAAGTGATCCCGGATCGAGTTCTCCTGCAACTGTTCCATTTGATGCTTCCGCACATAGTTGGAAGTGATGCCAAGAACCGACAAAGCCATGATATACGCGAGGAGACTTGGCCAATTGATTGTGGTTGATGCTGAAACACGTAACAACAACACAACCAGTCCAACAAACTGCGTTCCGGCCAAGACTATCGTTACCGCCATTGGCAAGAGCAGGCTCGAGAGCATCACCGAAATCGTCACATACACCAGAGGAACGAAGTCGCTCATACCGATGGTCGGATCGAGCAAGAGCGACCCCCAGACCCCGAGCACCGAAACAGCGACTGTTACCGCTGCAGAAAAATAGTATCTACCGAGACGATTCAACGCGAATGCAACCGCTACCAGGACAAGTAGACTGAGGATCAGACCAAGATATCTGCCGCGCGTGGGAGTTCCTTCCGGACTGACCACCAGCACAACCACGAACGCTCCAACCATCAAAAACATGATAGAGAGTTGAACCCAAAAGAGAAGATGTTCCTGAATGCTCCTCCGTCCAATTTTTATCATGGTCATATCCCATGCGACCTTTTCAATAAGATCACAGGTGTTAGTATAGCATGCACATACATGCACATGTACAAATTTTTGAAGACCCTCCCATCATCCAAGGCCTCCCACCCATTGCCGGAAACTTTCCGCGGAATTTTTCATATTGATAATTTTCTATATATGCAGTACATTCTGCACAAGGAGCTACCCATGAAACATGACCAGGATGAGATTCGCCACTACATTCGGAAAAAGTATGCCGCTATCGCAACATCAGCAAAGACTGAAGGCGGGGGATGCTGCTCCGGAGGATGCGCTTGTGGACAATCCACACCGAGTATCGCGGAGACATCGGCGGTCTTGGGGTATGCCGATACCGACGTGGCAACTATTCCCGAAGGGGCCAACATGGGTCTCGGTTGCGGCAGTCCCCTCACCTTCGCGTCGGTCAAACCGGGAGAGGTGGTGCTCGACCTGGGTAGCGGAGGTGGAATCGATTGTTTCATCGCACGAAAGCTGGTTGGAGAAACCGGTTCGGTGATCGGCGTGGACATGTCCCCTGAAATGATCGAGTTGGCTAGGAAGAACCTCAGAAAGACAGGATATCCGAACATCGGATTCCGATTGGGGGAGATCGAACACCTGCCGGTTGCAGACGGATCGGTCGATGTGGTTATCTCCAATTGTGTAGTAAACCTCTCATTGGACAAACAACAGGTATTCAACGAGACATACCGCGTCCTGAAAGCGGGTGGCCGTCTGGCAATCTCGGATATCGTCGCGACAGCAGAACTTCCAGTCGAGATGCAGGAGGACCTGAGGATGCATGCCGGATGCGTCGCCGGAGCAGAACATTACCTCGTCATACGGCACATGTTGGAACGATCGGGATTTTCCGATATCCGGTTGTATCCGAAGGATTCCAGCAAGGAGATATTGAACAACTGGGTACCCGATGGCAATCTGGAGGACTATGTCGCATCCTACATGATCGAAGCGACCAAGGCCTGACCAGCATCGGGGAAGCTACTACCGTCGCTTTGACAAACGTTTCACAGCCGTATCGGCCGCAAGCTTGCCAGTGAGTACGGAAATCGGCAATCCCGAGGGACTGAATACCCATTGCCCAGCTTGCAACACGTCGGGAATCGGCGTGAATATCGATTTTCCGATCTTCCCCATCGAGTGCATAACCGGCATGGAGTCGTTGGTGAACGCCCAACCGGTGATGGCACCATCGGTATTGCTCGTCATCCGTTCGATCGTGAGCGGTGTCGAGGAGAACCGGTCGATAATGGATCTACCCAATTCGGGGAACAACGTCTCGGAAAGGATTGCGATCATGGCGTCTTCGCAATAGGTCTTGAACTCCTCATACCAATGGGCATCCGCAACGTAGCGCACAATATCGTAATCGAATAGCGTGCTTATGATCAGGGCGGTCTTTCCCTCCGGTGCCAAGCTGTCATCCCGCATCGCGGGAATTGAAATCTCATACGTGGTATAGGTGAAATATTGGTGCAACCAACGTTGTACCACCAGTTTGCCCTCCCCTTGCAGTTTCCCTGCCGGAGAAGAAATCAACTCCCGCAATTCTTCGGTGGCTATTTGCGACAATCCGGGTCTGGATGGAGTATAGAACAGATGCGCACTCGAGATGGATTTGAAATAGTCCAACGGCAAATCGACGGATAGGTACAAGGTGAAGATGGAATCACCACCCCGCTTGTCCAACAGCTCTGCCCGGCGCATGAGCAGGGTCTCGCGCAGGCGTTGGTCGGGAAGCTCATCGTAATCGATGCTCGCATACAAAGACTTGAGGTCGGCGGCCCATACGAGTTGCCGATATTCGTACACGACTCCGTCCCGGTCGACGGCGGTGTGCCCGATCGGATCAAGTTGTGTTATGGTGGTATCGGTCTTCACCTGCCCGCCATGGTCTCCGATGAACTTCGACAAGGCCTGGGGAATCGCTTTGGTCCCACCCTTGGGATAATTGTAATCGAGATACAAGCTGAAGTAGCTCAGAGCGAAAAAAGTAGGGGTTTCCTTGAAGAAATGCTGTGCGATGATATCGATCAGGGATTGGTTGTCGGTAAACCGCTGCAAGTATGTATTCACCGGTTCATGCAACCGGGAGATCTTTGGCATGGAGCCGAGGTACCGGAACAACCAAGGCAGTAGGGTCGATACCATATACGACAAGCTGTACGATTCCAGGAACAAAGGATTCTCTATGCCGTACAGGATGTCCATGTATCCCATGATCTTCCGAATTTCCTGTACAATCCGTGCAATGTCGTCCTTGTTGTCGGGGAACAATCTACAGAGCAGCCCTTCATAATCGGCGAGGCTTTGTGGTGTATCCACTGCGATCATGTCATCGGCCACACCCAGGGACACCGCACTGCGCACAAATTCCAATTCGATGCCCAATTGTTTGAGCATGGGAAAAATGATTCCCGAATTCTCAATGGAACGGATGCCTTGGTCGAACACAAACCCATTGCGCACGAATGAATTGACGTGGCCTCCCACCGAGGGTTGCTGTTCACACACCATAACCGAATGCCCGGCCCTCGCACAGTATGCGGCGGTGGTCAAACCAGCCACTCCTCCCCCAACCACAAGAATATCGTAGAGCATGGCCACACCTCTCCTTCCTGTCCTCAATTATCGGCACCCCAGTCGATCAATGTCCCATCCACGTTCCAATTCATGGGTGGAAGACCTCTCACGTATCAATTCTTTAAAAGAATACCATAGAAGCGCATGTCGTGCGATGAAAAATATGTGGCATCCTGCGATTCGCCACCGGTACCGCACGGGTTGCAAAATTGTGTCAGAAGCGTACAATGGAAGTATATTTTTTTATATAAGGAGAATTTATGTCAACGTATGATCAATTATTGAAGAGTCGGATGAGCAAGGCAAGTTTTGGCAAGCTTGTTGCCTTGAACAATCCGAAGGTCATGGATTTCATCGGCTCGTTCACCGAGCACTGCAATCCCGACTCGGTCTATATCTGTACCGACAGCGAAGAGGACATCCAATATGTCAGGGACCAGGCTCTTGCCAAACAAGAAGAGCACACCCTCGAACTGACAAACCAGACCATCCACTGGGATGGATACGGAGACCAAGCGCGGGACAAGAAGAATACCAGGTTCCTGGTGTACAAGGAGAATCTGGCGAACATGTCCGGATTGAACTCGATTGAGTACGAGGAAGGGTATGCGGAAATCATGGGCATTGCGCAGGGAATCATGACCGGCAAGGAAGCTGTCGTGCAATTCTTCTCCGAAGGTCCGACAGAAAGTCCGTTTACCATTCCCTGCATTCAATTTACCGACAGCTGGTATGTTGCCCACTCGGAATTCATCCTCTACCGGTCGGCATACAGCCATTTCTTGAAGATGAAGGAATCGGAAAAGGGGGATTTCTTCCGCTTCATCCATTCGGCAGGCAGACTGGACGAGCATGGATGTTCGGTAAACCTCGACAAACGCAGGATATACATGGATACACAAAACAATATCGTCTATTCCATGAACGACCAGTATGCGGGAAATTCGGTTGGGTTGAAGAAACACGCGATGCGTCTCGCGATCAACAAATCGGGAAAGGAAGGCTGGTTGTGCGAACATATGTTTGTAATGGCTGCGGTCGATGCCGAGAAGGACCGGAAAACCTATTTTTGTGGAGCCTATCCTTCTGCCTGTGGCAAGACTTCGACGGCTATGATCCCGGGCGAGCAGATTGTCGGCGACGATATCGCCTACTTCAGGAATATCGGCGGTGAGTTCCGGGCCGTGAACGTCGAATTCGGCATGTTCGGCATCATCAAGGATGTGAATGAGAAGGACGATCCTGTCATCTTCAAGAATTTGATGAAGAATCAGGAAATCATCTTTTCGAATGTACTGCGGGGACCGGACAATATGCCGTACTGGCTTGGCATGGGAGTGGATCCACCGGACAGTGGCCGAAACCATTTCGGCGATTGGAAGAAAGGTGTCAAGGATTCCCAGGGAAAAGCTGTGGATGTGGCGCATGGAAATGCCCGCTATACCATGAGACTCGACTATCTGGACAATATCGACAGGGAAGGTTTCGAAGCGAAGCAAGGGGTCAAGGTGGAAGGTATCCTCTATGGTGGCCGTGACAGCGATATCACCGTTCCCGTGGAGGAATCCCCCTCCTGGAAGGACGGCATCCTGTTGAAGGCAGCTACCCTTGAGTCCGAGACAACCAGTGCGACACTCGGGGCAGAAGGTGTGCGCACACCCAGTCCCATGGCGAACATGGACTTCGTCTCCTATCCACTGGGTACCTATACCATGAACAATATCAAGTTCGGTGAAGGGGTGAAAAAGACTCCTCGCATCTTCAGCAACAACTACTTCATGCGTGGACCCGATGGCAAGTTCATGACAAGCAAGCTGGCCAAGAAGGTCTGGTTGCACTGGGCCGACGGTCGTATCCATGGAGAATACGAAACGTACGATACACCGACAGGCAAGATTCCCCGTTACGAGGATTTGCAGAAGTTGTTCAAGAAATACCTGCAGGAAAACTTTTCTGTTGAGGATTACCGCTATCTCTTTACGTTCCGCTGTACCAAATGGATAGACAAGCTCGAGCGGACCAAAGCGTATTACAGGAAAATGGATCCGAACACCCCACAGGAAATCTTCGAGTATTGGGATGCGGCGATCGTGAAAATTCGGAAAGCCAAGGAAGCTTTCGGCGACTTGATTCTTCCCGGAATGTACAAGGTATAGGATAGCACTTATCCGACTTGAATTGACCACCACCGAAAAGCGGTGGTGGTCCTTGCCGGGTCTACCCTACGAAACGGTCAACCGAGCTTTGCTAGACTTTCAGTGATATTGAGACAATGGTCACCGATCTGCTCGACATGTCGGACGATATCGATATAGAGCAATTCGCCCCTTACATTCGCACCGTTTTGCAAACGTTTTGATGCCGATTGCTTGAGGATATTGCGCATTTTGTTGATCTTGTCTTCCAATTTAACAGCTACGGCCATATTCTCGCTGGACATGTGCTCGTTCAAGTGGCTTCTGATAAAGCGGATGAATTGATTGACCAGATCGACATAGGGCAACAGTTTCTCAACCGCAGTCTCGTCCATCACCAATTCCTGTTTCTTCTTCCGCTCGGCAAGGATAACCAGGTTGTAGCAACTGTCACCAATACTCTCCAATTCGTTTGTTATACGCATCATACTGTAGACATTGTTGGTACTGACGTTGTTCATGTTGTCCATGCTGCACTGGGAGAGGAACTTGGTGATCTCCTCCTGCATCTGGTCGGTGAGGTCTTCCATGTTCTTCTGTGTCTCAACCTCATTTGCCATAGATTTCTCAGGATGGCTGAAGATGTCCCAGAAACGGGTGAACATGTCGGCGATTATGTCTGCCATTTTCGAGAGCTCGCGTTTTACAGTCAGCAAATACAGTTCGGGAGTATCCTGCAACGTGGCCCGTATGTATTTCAACTTGTATGGACCAGGAACCGGCGCTTCGTCAGGTACCAGTTTCGTCACCAGAACCGCAATGAATTTCACGAAGAAGCTACAGATGAAGGTGTTGATGATATTGAACAAGGTATGGAAGGCCGCCAGATGCCCAGGCAAGGCTTTCGCACCATCGAGGGCATAGATATCTCCCGGAACGATAGTATTTACCAGATTCAGGAACAGATAGAACACCGGGGTCATCCACAACACACCGAAGATATTGAACAACGTATGTGCCCGGCTTGCCCGTCTGGCGTTCACGCTGGTCCCTATCGATGCCAAGTAGGCAGTTACAGTCGTACCGATATTCTCACCGAGAACAATTGCCGCAGCTGTCGGGTAATCGATCCAGCCGGCATATGCCATGGTCAAGGTAATTGCCATGGCGGCGGAAGAGGATTGGACAATGATGGTGAGCAATGTGCCGATTATCACGAACAGGAAATACGAAGCCAATCCATGGCCGGTGAATCGTGCCAATGAGGCGAGTATCTCGGGATGTTGGCTGATATCGGGAACAGAATTCTTCAGGAAGTCGAGTCCGAGGAACAGCAGTCCGAACCCTACAAGGAATTCCCCGATATTTTCCTTTTGCAGCCGTTTGAAGAGCATCAGGACAAAACCAATACCAATCGCGGGAAGTGCGGCGGCACTCATGCTGATCTTGAACCCGAATATCGCCACGATCCATCCGGTGACTGTGGTACCGATATTGGCACCCATGATCACGCCTATGGATTGGGTCAACTGGAGCAATCCCGCGTTGACGAAACTGACCACCATGACTGTGGTTGCCGAAGACGACTGGACTATCGCGGTAATGGCGAATCCGGTGAATATTGCAGCAACACGGTTGCCGGTCATGAAATTCAAAATGGATTGCAGACGTTCTCCGGCAGCCTTCTGGATACCGTCGCTCATCGTCCTCATGCCAAACAGGAAAAGTCCCAAACTACCAACAATCAATAATATTTGATACACTACTCAAGCTCCTCGTAGAACCACTACAGAATGTATCAGACTCGCTTATGAATGAAAAGAGGTAGCTACGTAATCTGGGGAATCAGGATGTAATAATTTTTTAATTACTTATATCAGTTGATTTTATCATCTAATAAGGAAGGGTTTGGCCTTCTCCAGCAGATAATTGGGTAGGCGTAGGTTCTCCAGCGATCCGATTGGACTCGAGCGTCTGTGTGTGATGATCCTGTTGGCCATGGCAGGACCTATTCCAGGTACCTTGAGCAATTCTTCCTTCGTTGCACGGGAGACGGATACCGGGTAGCGTTCGGGGTGTCTGAGAGCCCATACCATTTTGGGATCCGCTCCCAGTTCGAGATTACCCGCGGTATCGAATATCAAGTCGTCGTAGGAAAAACCATATTGCCTGTACAGGAAGTCGGCCTGGTACAACCTGTGCTCCCGCATGAGGATTGTCGGATCCCCAACCGGGGCGGCCAACTCGGGTATCAGCAGGTTCTCGACCACCGGACGGGGCATCGACTGCCTCCGTATCTCCCCTGGAATCGAAGGGTCCCCCAACCCCGCCTGGTAGGCGCTGTAGTAGAGCCTGTCATACCCGAGGCGACGGTACATGCCCCAAGTATAATTGAGGATCTCCCTATCCGATTCGTCCGATGCCCCGACGATGAATTGGCTGGTCTTGGTAACCCTCGCATACGGAGAACCTTTGGCGGTCTGTTCGCTCAGATATTTCAACCCCCCGATAATATCCTGCTCGTATATCTTCGCCTCCGACAGTTTGGCAAAATGGGAGGCACCGGGAGTCTCGATATTCAAGGACACCGCCGATGCCAACGAAAGCGCCTTGTCCATAGCCGCATGGGAAGCCCCCGGGATGATCTTCAAATGGATATATCCCCGATAGCGGTACTGTTTGCGCAGGATCTCGGCGGTACCGAGCAACCTATCCATGGTAGCGTCGGCGGAACCGATTACTCCTGAACTGAGAAACAACCCAATCAGATGCCGTTTCGACTGGAATTCCATGAAGAACCTTGCCAGCTCTTCCGGTTGGACCGTTGTCCGCCGCGTATCGTTGTTTTCCCTAAGGGGACAGTACTTGCAGTCATTGGTGCAGGCATTGGACATGAGGGTCTTCAGCATGATACCGGATCCCCCGCTCGCAACGGTCACCGGATACAACCAGGAACCATCGTCCCCCCGTTTGCGGTGTTCCTCGGGCCTTTTGGTCGAACAGGCGCAGGAGAGATCGTACTGGGCATCGCGAGCCAGGATGTCGAGCTTGTCTGTCGTTTCCATTGCACTATGGTAACATATGTATAGTAGTTCTGGCAACAAAAAATGGTCCCGGAGTTTGTGGGCTCCGCGGACCATCGCAGGTTTGACCTGGTGTTGTCAAACTACCCGAGGATCCACGTCCACCGAATAATCGACCGATGCATACCCGAAGCCATGGATATGGTCGTACTCCTCCTTGAATCCCTCCAAGTCTCCACCTACCATAGGCGAACCCTCTTTCTGCATAGCCCACCGGCGGTCTACCTCGGCCTGCACATCGGGCCGCATCTCCCAGTCGTCAAGACGAATCCTTCCCTCTGCATCGACAGGAACCGTCGATCCCCGATACAACCGGTCGGTGAACAGCCGATGGATCTGGCGCGTACATTCCTCGTGCAGCCCCATCTCTTTCATGACCTTGTACAGCAAGGCAATGTAGAGGGGGACCACCGGAATTACGGCGCTTGCACGGGTCACCAGGGCTTTGTTCACCGAGACATATGCCTCGCCGTCGATGATCGACATCTTCCTTGTCAATTCACCGGCAGTCCTCTCAAGATGTTCCTTGGCTTTTCCTATGGTACCCTCACGATACACCGGAAAGGTGATCTCGGGTCCGATGTACGAGTAGGCTACCGTCTTGAATCCCTTGGCCAGCAAACCTTGCCCGAACAGGAATTCGATCCACAGTTGCCAATCTTCTCCGCCCATGACCTTGACCGTCTCTTCCACTTGCGTGCCTTCTGCAGGTTCTATGACCGCAGTCTCGACAATTCCGGTAGGGACATCCACCGAAAGCGCCGAATAGGTTTTTCCAATCGGCTTGAGCACGGATTTGTACTGTTGTCCGGTGACAGGATCGATGCGCATGGGAGACGCCAGGCTGTAGACAATCAAATCGACCTGACCCAGGTGTTCCTTGACCAAATCGGCAGTCTGCTCCTTGATCCCGGTAGAGAAGGCATCACCAAAAATACTTTGGGCATACAACCCCATCTTCTTGGCTTCACGTTCAAAGGCTACAGTGTTGTACCAACCGGGAGTCGCGACCTTGTTCTCCGCGGGTTCCCGTTCGAACGAGACATTTATGCTCCCCGCACCACCAACAACGGCCGCAACCATCCGGGAGGCGAGTCCATATCCGGTTGAGCCGCCTATCACGAGTACCCGCTTTGGATACGAATCCTTGTTTGCGGGCAACGGTTGCGACTTCAAGTAGTCGAGTTGTTCCTGCACATAGGCCGCACATCCTGTCGGGTGGGCTGTAAGTGAAACATTGCGCATTATCTTCTGTTTGATGATCATTGGTATTTCCTTAAACTTCAGGTTTCGAACCGACAACGCACATCCATGTCGCCTCGGCCGCGACCATGCCATTGACGAGAATCTTTCCACTCTGCCGTATGACATGGTTGGATACACGGATATTCTGTACTTCGATAATGGCCAAATCGCCCGGGCGCACCTGATTGCGGAATTTCGCCTTCTCAACGGTTCCCAACACGAAGAACGCACCCTGCTCCAACACTCCGGATTGAAGCAGACCGGCACCCCCACACTGGGCCATGGTCTCGATCAGGATAACTCCCGGTACTACGGGATAATCGGGAAAGTGGCCTTTGAAAAACGGTTCATCCGATCCGAACAGGCGTTTACCCACAATACTTTCAGAAGATACTTCCACCAGTTCATCCAAATACAGGAATGGGAACCTGTGTGTCAACAATTCTTCTACCGGCCGATACTTCTCGCTCATCTCTTGCTCCTTCACTCGACATATCCCTTGAATACCAAGGCGCCATTATGGCCACCGAATCCCAACGATTCACTGAGCGCATACCGTATGGTTCCCGATTGTCCCTTGTTCGGCACATAATCGAGATCACACTCGGGATCGGGGTCGGTCATGTTCAGTGTACACGGGAAATAGGAATCGCGGATAGCGAGTAATGAAACGATAGCCTCGACGGCTCCCGCGGCCGCAACCAGGTGGGAGGTCATCGATTTGGTCGATGAAACCTTCAACTTGTAGGCATGGTCGCCGAATGCGCGTTTGATCGCCCTGGTCTCCATGACATCGTTCGCCTCGGTACTTGTTCCGTGGGCATTGATATAATCGACTTCATCCGGTCTGATCCCAGCTTCCCGCATAGCAGCCGACATGGCCCTGGCAGCTCCATCACCACCCGGATCGGGGGCTGTCAAATGGAAGGCATCGCATGTCATGCCATAACCGACTATCTCACCGAGAATCTGGGCTCCCCGGGCCTTGGCATGCTCCAACTCCTCCAAAACCAGTACCCCGGCACCTTCACCCAACACGAACCCGTCGCGTTTGGCGTCGAATGGACGGCAAGCAAGTTCGGGAGTATCGTTATAGGCGGTAGAGAGGGCCTGTATCCGACAGAAACCGGCTACAGCCAACCGGGTGATCGCCCCTTCGGTACCACCGGTGACCGCCAGATCCACTACGCCGAACTTGACTGCCCGGAACGCTTCTCCGATCGCATCGGTTCCGGAAGCGCACGCTGTCACGGTGGTGTGGCAAGGCCCCTTGATCCCATATTTCATAGCGATATTGCCAGCAGCCTCGTTCGCAATCAGTTTCGGTATGGTAAGCGGAGCAACCGCACGCGGTCCGCGTTCGAACAGTTTCTCGAGGTTCTCCTCGACAATCTCGAAGCCACCGATACCATTGCCAAGGTAGACCCCGGATTGTTCCGGATCATACCCGCCTTCACCGGCGGCTCCCAATTTGGCCTGCTGCATAGCCTGGGCGGCAGCATACACGGCATATTGGGTGAAATCGGCCATCGAGCGAACCTCTTTCCTATCCAACAAATCGGAAGGATCGAAATTCTTGATCTCACCGGCTATCTTCGCCGGATAATCGGTGACATCGAACTTGGTCAACGGACCGATCCCACTCTTTCCTTCCTTGATATTCTCCCAGAATTCGTCGACCCGCTTTCCCAAGGGATTAACCGTCCCCATGCCGACAACAACCACACGTCTTCCCTGCATCATGTCCATCTCCTCACATTGCCATTCCGCCATCGATGGCTAGAACTTGTCCCGTTATATATGATGCGGCGTCCGAAGTGAAGAATGCCACAGCATCGGCCACTTCCCTTGCCGTTCCGATCCGCCCCAAAGGAATCTGTGTCTTCAAGCCATCCTTGACGGCATCGGGCAACACATCGGTCATATCGGTCTCGATGAAACCCGGAGCGACCACATTCACCCTGACCGAGCGGCCCGACAATTCGCGGGCGAGGCTCTTGGAAAAACCGATCAACCCGGCTTTCGACGCGGCATAGTTGGTCTGGCCTCCATTGCCCATGATACCGACGACAGACGAGATATTGACGATCGAACCCGAACGTTGGGAAGCCATGATCCGGCTTAGCCTCCGACAGGTCAGGAAGGCTCCGGTCAAATTGACCCGAAGGACTTCTTCCCAAGCCTCATCCTTCATGCGCATGATCAGTCCGTCGCGGGTAATACCAGCGTTGTTCACCAGGATATCCACCCGTTTGGTTTGTGCCAGCACCGTATCGAGCGCTTGCTCCACCGATTCGGTATCTCCCATATCGCAACCGACCCAGTGGGCCATTCCCAACGGTACTCCGGCAGTCTCGCACAAGGCATCGGCTGGAGTTCCCTCCGATCTGGACAAGTACCAGACTTCCGTGCCGCTACTCAACAACGACAATACTATCTCGCGTCCGATACCCCGTGAGCCTCCCGTTACAATCGCCGTCCTATGCAAAGCAGATGCTTCAACCATCTTGTCGTTCCTCCAAGAGTTTTTCTATTTCTTCATATGTCCCGACGCTCTTGCATACGACATCAAGTCCGCTCGAGCGCCACAATCCTGTCAGTACCGTTCCCGGTCCCGGTTCCACGGCCCGGGTGCATCCTTGCCCTTCGGCAATGGATTGCATGATCCTGGTCCAACGTACTGGAGATGAGAGCTGGCGGGAACAGAGTCCCCGCACGTCGTCCCCATGCAGAACCAAATCGCCGGTCACATTCGCATACAGCGGTGCCTGTGGGTCGGAAAAGGAGATCGCGGACAGGAAATTGGCGAATTCCGCCTCTGCCTCGGCCATGAACGGAGTGTGGAAGGGACCCGATACCCGCAGGGGTATGATCCGTCGGGCTCCAGCCGCCTTCAACGCATCGGTATGGGCGGCGATCTCGCCGGCTGTTCCGGATACTACGACCTGTTTCGGTCCGTTGTCGTTGGCACAGAACAAATTCCTTGCACCGACAGACTCCAAGAGATGTGAAACTTCGTCAAAACCGATTCCGACTACTGCTGCCATACCCAATTCCCCATACATACCCACCGCGGTCTGTGAGGCTTTCGCCATCAGTCTACCACGTTCGGCGACAATGCGGAAAAGTTCTTCGTCGGAAATGACTGAGGCTGCCGCGTATGCGGACAACTCGCCTAGACTGAAGCCGGCATGGCATCCCAAATGGACCCCATGCTCCTGCAACAGCAGGGTGGCACTCCGATTGGCCAATGTCACCGCTAGTTGGGTATTCTCCGTCTGCTGCAACTGCTGTTCATCGCCATTGGAAAGCAAAGCGTACAGGTCCTTGCCGCAGATATCGGAGGCGAGTTCGAACAGGTTCCGTACCTGTTCGGACATATCGTAGAGGTCCAGTGCCATTCCGGGCTTCTGGGCTCCCTGGCCGGGATAACATGCTGCGTAGGTTACCATCGTATGAGATTTCCTCCGTAGGTCAATCCTGCGCCGAACCCGATCGTCATGACAACCTGTCCGCTCTTCAGCAACCCCTGCTCCTCCATTTCCCTGAGGGCTATGGGGATCGAGGCAGCCGATGTATTGGCGTAATCTTCAATATTCATAAAGAACTTGGATTGGTCTATCTTCAACCGTTTGGCTGCCGCCGAGATGATTCGGCTGTTAGCCTGGTGGGGAACGATCCAATCGACATCCTCGATCGTCATCTGGTTGCGGCTGAGCAATTCGTCGACAACCTCTCCCAACACCCGAACCGCAAAGTTGTATACTGCCCGTCCATCCATCTGCAGTTTCTGTCCTTCCGGCGGAAGCAAGGGATCGAGGGGTGCATGCGTGCCTCCCCGGGGAATACAGAGGAACGAAGCCCCACTACCCTCGGCATGCAGCACACTGTCGATGATATCCCCGTCACGCGCCTCGCCGGCCTCGACCAGGACACATCCCGCCCCATCACCAAAAAGCACACAGGTGTTGCGGTCGTTCCAGTCGGTCACAGCGGACAGCTTCTCGGCACCGATCACCACAACCGAACGGACAGTTCCCATGGCAACCAAGCCGTGGGCAATCTCCAACGCATATATGAACCCGGTACAACCGGCGGCAACATCGAATGCGGGAATCGTCTTCAATCCCAATTTGTCCTGGATGATACAGGCCGTAGCCGGGAATCCCAGGAAGTCCTGGGTCGCGGTAGCCAGTATGATCGCTCCGATATCCTCTGCCTGCAAGCCATGGCGCTTCAACAGGTCTTTTACCGCTCCAACCGCCAGATCGCTGGTGGCTACCCCTTCATCCGCCAAGTGGCGAGCTCCGATACCGGTATGTGAACGGATCCACTCGTCGCTGGTATCGACGGTTTTTGCCAAATCGTCGTTGGTAACTCTTCTTGGTGGTACATATGCTCCCACAGCACGGATACAGACATGTGCCGGTCTATTCATAGGGCACTTCCTCCAAAATCGTTCTATGACGTAAACGCCTCCCTCTATTTATTACATTTTTTCTCTTTTTGTCAATATTGACACTTTCTTCCAGTATCGATACTATCAGATGAGAAGGTGAGTTCGATGCCCACCAGCATCCCAGGCCCTACACCTCAGGAGGACCCGATGGAACAGAAAGAGTTGCAACAATTCATAACTATTTTTGAGAACAGCTCGCTTTGCGAGATTGAAATCACTTGTGAACAGTATTCCCTGCACATGAAGAAACCCACGGCACACACCGTTGCCCCCGAAGGATTCCATCCGGTTTCCCTCCAGGGTGCGCCACACCATACCCAGGCACAACCTGCCGTCAAAGCGGACAGCGGAACGAAAACGATCACCAGTCCGATTGTCGGAACCTTTTATCGGACCCCATCCCCAGACTCTCCCCCGTATGTGGAAGTCGGCGATACCGTCCATAAGGGAGATGTCGTGTGCACATTGGAAGCGATGAAACTCATGAACCAGCTTGAAGCCGAATACGATTGCGAAATAGTTGCGGTACTTGCCGACCAGGGATCCTTGGTAGAGTTCGGCCAACCGCTGTTCGAGGTGAAACCGTTATGATCCGTTCGTTGCTGATAGCGAACCGGGGAGAAATAGCCGTCCGTATCATCAGGACTTGCAAGGATATGGGAATCAGGACCGTAGCGGTCTATTCGCAAGCCGACGCCGATTCGTTGCATACCCGGATGGCCGACCAGGCTATCTGCATCGGGCCTGCGGCTTCCAGTGAAAGCTATCTCAATATCCGAAATATCATAACCGCAGCCTGTGTATCCCGTTGCGATGCGATCCATCCGGGTGTCGGATTCCTTTCGGAGAACCCGAAGTTCGCCGAGGAAGTCGAACGTGCCGGGCTGGTGTTTGTCGGGCCTACGGCCAGGACGATTCGGATGCTCGGAGACAAGGTGCGGTCGCGACATTCCGCTACCGAAGCCGGTGTTCCGGTAACCCCCGGGAGCATGGAAGCCATAACCGATGCCGCAAGCGCGGCACAATTGGCTCAGCAGATCGGATACCCCGTGATCCTCAAGGCAGCAGCCGGTGGTGGTGGACGGGGGATGCGCATCGTCAAGCATGCGAAGGAATTGCCCAACGCCATAACTGTCGCTTCCCGCGAAGCCCTCGCCTTCTTTTCAGACGGTACGATCCATATGGAAAAATACCTGTTGAATCCAAGGCATGTGGAGATCCAGCTGCTGTCCGATGGCAAAGGCAGGGTCGTCCATTTGGGAGAGCGTGATTGTTCGGTCCAGAAGAACCACCAAAAGCTTATCGAGGAGAGCCCGTCTCCTATCATCACCGAACTGATGCGCCAACAGATGGGCGCCGATTCGGTGCGGTTGTTCGAGCATATCGGATACCGTGGAGCGGGAACAATCGAATTTCTGGTTGAGGACGGCGCCTACTGGTTCATGGAAGTGAATGCCCGCGTGCAGGTGGAACACCCGGTCTCGGAGTTGGTGAGTGGCACCGATATCATCCGGCAACAGCTGTTGATCGCTGGAGGCAAGGGACTCGATTTGCCCGACGAGCCGTTGCAACTTCGTGGACACGCCCTCGAATGCCGTGTGAATGCGTTGACTACAGGAACGGTCGCGAAGTTCAATCCACCGTTGGGCCCCGGGGTCCGGGTGGACACCCACCTGTTCCAAGGTGCGAAAATCAGTCCCTATTACGATTCGATGATTGCAAAAGTCATTGTACATACACCGCACAGGCAGTTGAGTATCGATACGATGGTTCGTGCACTCAAGGAATTCGTCATCGAAGGAGTCGATACGAACATCGGTTCCCAGATCGAGATACTGCTTTCGAAACCCTTCAGGTCGGGAGTGTTCGGTACGGACCTGTACACCCGTCTGTTCCCCGATCCAAAAAAGAGGTAACCCCACATGCATAAAGCGGAAAATTGTCCAGCCTGCCATCGTCAGGTCTCTGACGATGTCTTGAAGAAATATCAAATGGTATGCCCGGAATGCGGCTTCCACCATCGCTTGGATGCGGCCCAAAGGATCGAACAGATTGCCGATGCGGGATCGTTCAAGGAATTTTCGGCCGAATTGTGTTCGAAGAACCCCATCGAGTTGGACGGTTATGCCGAGAAACTGCGCCAGAACCAAAAACAATCGTCGATGAACGAGGCAGTGGTTACCGGTATTTGTACGATCGAGGGACTGGAGGCTGTCTTGGCCGTGATGTCTTTCGATTTCATGGGTGGGAGCATGGGGTCTGTCGTCGGGGAAAAGATTACCCAGGCGATGTTCCAAGGAGCCCTATCCGATTCACCCGTCATCATCTTCACCGCCAGTGGAGGGGCACGCATGCAGGAAGGAATCTTCTCGCTCATGCAGATGGCCAAGACCGCCAGTGCCGCAGCCTTGCTGGAGCAGACCGGTGTCCCGTTGTTCATCGTACTCACGCACCCGACAACCGGCGGGGTGACCGCATCGTTCGCAATGCTCGGAGATGTGATCATCGCCGAACCCGGTGCATTGATCGGCTTCGCCGGACCCCGGGTCATCGAAGGAACCATCGGACAGAAACTACCCGAAGGGTTCCAGAAATCGGAGTTCCAACTGAAGAAGGGCTTTGTCGATGCGATCGTACCGCGCGACAAGCTCCGTACCCAACTCTCGTTTCTGATGCGCACCCACGCAGGAGTCAAGCATGAACAAAACGCATGAAGAATTGTTGAAGACCTCGGTCACACGACTGGAAGAGATAGCGATAAGCGACCCCCGCACAAAGGAACGGTCCTCGTGGGACTGTGTATTGCTTTCCCGACAGCAAGGCCGTCCAGGTGCGGCTACCTATATCGATCTGATCTGCGATGAGTTCATGGAATTGCATGGGGACAGGACCTATGGCGACGATCCCGCCATGATCGGTGGAATCGGTACGATAGGTGGCCGTGCTATCACCTTCATCGGCAATCGCAAGGGTATGAACCTGCGTGAGAATATCGAACGCAACTATGGTATGAGCAATCCCGAAGGTTACAGGAAGGCCCTCAGGCTTGCCAAGCAGGCCGAGAAGTTCGGTCGTCCGGTCGTCTGTTTCATCGATACCCCCGGAGCATTTCCCGGACTTGGTGCCGAGGAACGGGGAATCGGCGAGGCGATCGCCCGCAACCTGAAGGAGTTCTCCACGCTCAAGGTTCCTGTGTTGAGTTTCATCATCGGGGAAGGTGGAAGCGGTGGAGCCCTGGGAATAGGTGTCGGAGACAAGCTCTACATGTTGGAGAATGCCGTCTACTCGGTCATAACTCCGGAAGGCTTCGCCTCGATCCTGCTGCGCGACCCCTCCAGGGCCCAGGAAGCGGCCGAGGCCATGAAGATGACCGCCAGGGATCTCAAGCGCTTCAATATCATCCACGATATTATTCCCGAGGTCCCCGAGGGCGCCCATAAGGATCCGCTGTTCACCGCGAACGCAATCAAAGAGACGATCTTGAAGGATCTTGACGTATTGTGTGCCAAACCGGCCGCCAATCTGGTTCGTTACCGGATCCGGAAAATCAGGGGAATCGGAGAATTCGAAGGCTCGGAAGCCTGGTGGACCACCTTGATGGAAGTATTCAAACTTACCGTGGACTTGCGCTGACCGGAGGCCTTACCTGGTCCGGTTGTGTTTCTTCAAGGCATTGGGCGTGTGTCCGCGCAGTGCCCATTTCCGGCAGTTCTCGCTCATCTGGACGTACAGCTCGGTAAACCGGGTGATCTCGTCCATACCGGTGAACAACAGTCCGTACTCGTTGAGCAAATCGAAGACATCCTGCATGCCGTCGCCGGCGATACAGGTATCGGAAATCTCGTCCATGAGATCCTCGATCTGTTCATCGTTGGGCAAGCGGTAGCCGGAAAGGAATTCCATCATGGCGCTGGCAGCAGGGGACTGGTCGTCGTACGGTGTCTGGAAATATTGGACCAGCTCCTCGCGTGACGGTGCATAGTAGGAGACTTGCTTGACATTATCAAGAAATTGCTCCACTTCCTCCAACGTCCGGAAGAACGAGGAAATCACCAGCTCGTCTTCGAACCACCAGTAGTACTGCACCTTGCCGAGTTCATCCAGTTCATCCTGGGCCATGGCAGGTGTGAGATTCTCCGCTTCGAACCGGTTCCAGACGATCGCGAATTGATCGATATCCAACACTCCGTACAAATTCGATAGGGATACCGCGTACGCGTCGAGACGCTGGTGCAATTCGACCGATTTCCACAGCTCGGTATCCTTGAGCATCTGCAATGCCGGCAACAGTTCCCGAGGAACGACAGCCGTATAGGAAGCTCCCGTCTTGTACAGATACAGGAACCCGAAATTGTGCACGTGCGAGATATCACGGAACTGCAACATATCCGTATCCACGACGATGGACGTGTCGTCCTTGAACCGTTTGAGGAACTCCAGGTTGACCACTGGAAGATAGGGCAGCATTTTCGGAAAGCGGTCGACGATGCGTCCCGAAAGGGAGTCCACGAACTGCTTTTTCCGGGCGGACATGGGAAGATCGACCTCATGGTCGGAGGCAAGGTCCAGCAAATGTTCTTTCGTATATGAATCGAGGCATGCCGCAAGACTATGCGAGGGCGTGCCCGACAATGCCGCACTATGCAGCAGTTCTCGGTTCAAAGAGGGTTCGGTATCCATGATGCTCCGAAGTAGAGCATCGGTGAATACCGGCGAGGGATGCATTTCACGCGTCGGCGGTTTGTATCCGGTTTCTATCATGCCCCTAATGTAACACATCAGGACCAAGGAGAAAAGCGTCGGGCGAGCTCCTTCAACTTCTCCATCTCGCTGCGACTCTGTTTGACGAACGAGTTGTCCTCGGGTTTTCCCAGGACCGCATCCATCTCCTCTTCGTTCCGGTAGACCATCTTCCTGAACGGATCCTCGAAATCCTTCTTCCTCGAGCGATACACTTCCAATGCGTTCTGGTCACAAAGGATAAGGAACCGGTCGATCAGATACTCCCAATGCACGACATCCAATTGTGCTGTACGCAACAACTTCTGCAACGTCTGGAGCGCCACGGTCGCCTTGACCCTCGGATACTCGTCCCACCATGTGGCATACTGGTCGTGGATAGCCTGCCAGGAATCGACCTGGCCTTCCTCGATGAGGTGGATCAACCGTTGTATCTGCGGTTCGGATACCAACTGTCCCCCCATGTTCCTGAAGGGTCCGCTGACCGATTCGAGGTGCATCGGCCCCTTTGCCAACCACACCCGTGTCTCTTCTTGGAAATCCGGAAGCTTCTGTCCCTGCCCGTCGAGATAGGCCAAAAGGATCCTGACCGATCCGAAAATCAACATTTCCCGGTATGCCCGATACCCTTCGGCAACCTTCAGCACGACCGAGGGCGTGGTCGACCGGTCGATGCCGGAAGCGACGACTTCGAGCGTGCCGACTTGTTCGGGATGGGTCTCGAGCAACATCCGCCCCTGCTCCCGCAATGCATCCTCATTGGCTCCAAGACCTGGTGCGACCAAGGAGGCTCCTACCGCCGCACGACCAACCCAAAGACTCAGCAGGTCCATGGCCGAGAGGATTTCCTCCATGGTATCGGGAGCCATGTAATCGGCTTCGATATGCTGGGTCACGAAGGTCCGCTTGTCACGATTCTTGAATTTCCACCCGTTGCGTTCCAAGGCGTAGCGGTTGTACATCCACCAATAGGCGGGCATGATCGTTATCTGTCCGGTATTCTCCTGGTACCCGACCATGGAGAACGGTACGGGTATGTTCAGCTCATGCGGATAATCGCCCTTGGTGATCAAGGTGAACGAGGCGAATTTGCTGTTGAACTTGATCGAACTGGAAAGCGCTGGCCAAAAGCCGCGTCGGGCCTGCATCTCCCCATCGTTTCCCCGTGTATTGTGATTCGAACCGATATTCGCCCCTGCGGCCATGTTGGATTGTCCCTGGACCAAGGAAGCGATCAGGAACGAGTTGTTGTGGTGCTGTTCGTGGAATGGGAATACCAGTGTGTTCAACACCTCGCAGCAACTTATGGTGGAGTTGTCACCCAAGACCGAGTTGAGCAGCCGCGCGCCGTATTTCAGGTTGCTGTTGTTGCCCATGATGAATCGGACCGCCTTCACGCCATAGAACACGTGGCATCCGAACCCGATGATCCCATTGACCAGCTCGACTCCCTCGCCAATCTGTGTGGCACTGTCCTCGTGCGAACGTATCGTAAGGTTCTTCAGCTTGTTCGCACCTTTCACATATACGCAGGCCCCGAAGAGCACGTCCTTGATCACCCGGCAGGACTTGATGACCGACCCGGGACCGACTTCCCCATACCATCCGCGGTGCAAGTCGACTTCCTGTTCGCTCAGCACGACCAACCGGTCGAGCATCTTCCTGTGTTCCCTATAGGTGCCCCACAACCAGGCGTCTGCACAAATCATGGACTCGAACGGCAACACCGAGCGGGATTCGGCCTCGTTCATGATATTCAGCCAAATGCGGACCGATTCGTCCTCACCCTGCTTGAGCACCCCATTGCCGAACTTGGCATGGTTGGTGGTGTCCATCTCATCTATTTCGCTCAGTATGCATTGCTCACCGACAATATAATGGGAGAGGTAGCTGCAGCGGTGGATGCAGCTGTGCCTGCCGATATCGCAGGAGATGATATGGCTGTCGCGGATTCCTTCGGGTAGCGAGAAATCATGGTAGCTTACCGTATAGGGTTCCAACGAACCGATCCTGACCAGCCCGAAAAAGGCACTGCTACGGATAAGCGAGAGGTCGATCGGATCCTCGACCAGAACGTCGTTCCAATTGGGACAGGTATTCCCCTGGCTTTCCAACCGCTTCCGCTCGTCTTCGGACAACGGCCGCCATGTGGCATTCCAAGCGGCGGTCTGCTTGTTCCTGAAGGCATATTCATCGTGACCCTGTTGCAGGTATTCGTCGGTGACGAATCCATACCCGTATTCTTCTATCGGCTTTCTTTTCATGATGGCAAATCATACACCGGCATGACCAGACAGGCAATAAAACATTGGCAACCGATTATAAAAAAGCACCTTGGACCAAAACCATATACACCACGGTCCCAATCCCGATACTCAACAAGGTATTGCGTCGCCATATATGGATGAGTGCGGTGGCGGCGACCCCGATGATTTCGTTCACCCACAGCCCCTGAGCCTCGAACGAGATATGCTTGAGGCTGTAGACGACCAGTGCGGCCATGACCGCCGGAGGCAGCACCTCTCCCAGAAAGAGGACAGCGGCAGGCACCTTGCGCCTCTTGTTGCCGAAGAGGATAAACGGTGTGGCCCGGGTTGCCAGGGTACACAACGCAGTTACAGCTACGACCAACAGGGATGAAGCGATACTCATCGCCGTACCTCCACGAGATTCCTCGCCGCGAGGAGCATGGCCACCGTAGCCACCAGCGCCGGCAACAGGAACCGGTCAGGTCCTAAGAACGACAACGATACAATCGCACAAACCATACCGATGATCGCCGGCAAGCGGTTCTTTGCGGCAATCCACTGCTCGACAAATATTACGGTGAACAGTGCTGTCATGGCGAAGTCGATACCGGTGATATCAAGCGTGATGTGGGAGCCCAATACGGCTCCGACCACAGAACCGGTCACCCAGTAGCTTTGGTCCAACAGCGCCATCCACCAGGAGAGCCGGTCACGATCTTCAGTGGAACCGACATCTCCCACCGCACAGAGTAGCGCATAGGTCTCGTCGGTCAAGGAAAAGACCATATACAACCCGCGCTTGCCCATTGCCTTGAACCGCTCGATGAAAGAAAGGCCATAAAAGAGATGCCGCGAGTTGACCAGAAGTGTCGTTACGGCGACAGTGGTCAGCGAGGCATCTTGGGAAAGCAATCCGACCAACACGAACTGCATCGAACCGGCGAATACAAACAGGCTGATCCCGAGAGCCCATACCCAGTGGTATCCGGCTTTCTGCAACAACAGTCCGAACGCGACGCCAAGCACCAGATACCCCATCATGACGGGGATCGTACGGAGGAACGCCTGCTTGACGATGCGATTATCGGGAAACATCGGGACTCCTTGCACAATTATGCGGTTGTCCAGTTGTACCACCTGCCCCATGGACTGTCAACAGAACTCCCTCTTGCATTACAATAAATACTATGTTACAAATAATGTAACGTTAAAACCGAGAGGATTGCCATGGAATCCACCACGAAGCCGATCGTACGACTGGAAAGTGAAACACAACTGCGCATCTATATGCTGCCGTTGCGACAGAAGATCCTTCGCACCCTGCACATTCTGGGAACACCCGCCACAGCCAAGCGCATTGCCGATATGCTTTCACTCTCCCCCTCCTCCGCCCGTCACCACTTGTTGCGCCTGCGTGAGATAGGACTGGTCGAGCATGACCATTTTGAGATGGTGAACGGGATCCGGGCGGAATACCTACGCCCTGCCGATGTCACTGTTTCCATTGGAACCAATACGATCGACGCGTTGTCAGAGGACCGCGAGGCTTTGACCGCAGCCATGCTCGCTGGGGTCGGTCAACGGTTCCAGGAAGCCCTTGCGGACCAACGAGAGCGGGGAATTGTTGATCCTTCCGTCTTTTGCGGCGATTTTCTTGGAGGTATCGCGCATCTGAGCCAAGAGGATGCACAGAAGTTCTACTGGATGGTACGGGATTTCCTCGACACACATGCCACCCCACGAAGCGATTCCGACACCGCGTGGGAATTCGCACTGATCATGTATGAGGTGAACAAGTGATGCGTACCACGAAATTGTATCATCTTGGCTTGCTGTTCATGCTCTCTTCCTTTTCACTTGGAACAACCCTCCCTGTCATGAACCTCCTGTTGCTCGACAAGGGCTTGAATCTCAGTTCGCTCGCTTTGGCCATGGGAGCCTATAGTCTTGTTGTCGTGATAACCGAAATCCCAAGCGGTTTGGCCAGCGATTATTTCGGCAGGAAAGCCTGTTTCCTTTTCTCGAAGTTCGCTTCCGCCGTCGGGTCGTTGCTGTTGGTATTCGGTACCTCATTGGCAGCACTCGCGCTTGCCGTCCTGTTCTTGGGGTTGGCGCGGGCTTTCATCTCCGGATCCTTTGAAGCCTTGGCAATCGACTGGCACAACGAGACATACGGCGTGCAGGGCTTGCACCGGATAACCATGCTCATATCCGTGTGGGATACAATCGGTTTGTCCGCCGGAGCCCTGGCTTCGGGATTCATAACCACCTGGGTCCGACGAGGTTTCCCCTTGAGTAGCGGATACGACGGCAACTTCCTGGTCAGCGCCGTGCTGAACCTTGCGGTGCTCCTGCTCGCACTCGTGTTGATACATGAGAAGCGGATCGTCTCCGCCGAAGGAAATCGGGACATCGGCATACGTCCGGTCTTCCGGCTGATAACCGGCAACAAGCTGCTGGCACTGTTATTGCTCGCCGCGGGAGCGACCGGATTTCTCCTCTCTTCAATCGAGAAATATTGGCAGCCCCGATTGGTCGAGATTGGCAACGGTTCCGAATCGACCGCGATATTCCTTGGTGTGTTGGCCTTCATCGGGTTCATGAGTGCCCTGATCGGAGCCTATGCCTCTACCAAGGTCATGAACCGGTTTCCGAAATCGGTTCTGGGCGTGTATGTGATCTTGCGTCTTGTCATGGTGGTGTCGATCCTGGTCCTGGCGAATGTATGGCATCACGGACCCTATACCGCTGCCTTCGGGGCTTTCTACCTGTTTCTGGGAATGGTGGAGGTCTCCGGACAGGTCATGACCAACAGCCTCACACCTTCGCATATACGGGCTTCCGTCCTGTCGGTCTCTTCGTTCTTCATGCAGGTCGGAGGCTTGGTGGCATCGGCATTTGCGGCGGTATGGCTACACGCGACGACACAGGGCATTGCCTCGGTATGGAAAGCCAGTGCCGTAGTCGTGTTGGTGGTGCTGTTGCCGCTTATCGTGTTCTATGGAAGGTGGAAGGACCAGGTTGTCCCCAATTGAATGGTATCGCACCCCCAGGGCAAGCCCTGGACACGGGAGGCTTCGCCTCCGTTGCCGCCCCAACGGGCGGGGTAGCTCCCCCTACGTTCCCTGTACTCACTCGGTAATGGACCAATAGCAATTGTTCCGCTACCCTCGTTTCGTTGGGGAATGAACCGGGTAGACGCGGATATGGCCGATGAAAGGTTCCATCGGTCACCTCCTGTCGCCTGCACTCAGATTTTCAGGTGCATTGCCTCGCGCATGCTGTCGACCTGGGCATCGCCTATGACACTCGCCTTTCGGGTCCCGGAAACAATGATTTCCTTCACTTCGTCCATATGCGACTCGTAGTAGGCACGCTTTTCCCGCATGGGGTCGAGCAGGGTATTGAGGCTTCCCGAGAGTATCTTCTTGCAGGCCACACAACCTATGGTCGCCGTCCGGCACATCTCCCATATGTTGTCGCATTGGTCGGGCGTGAATATCCTGTGGTACTTGCCGACATTGCATATCTCGGGGGTTCCCGGAATATACCTTGTCACACGGGCAGGGTCGGTTACCGCCATGCGGACCTTCTGTTCGACATCTTTGGGTGTGTCGGAGAGATAAATCGCATTACCAGTGCTTTTACCCATCTTGGCGTTGCCATCCAGTCCAGCCAGTCGTGATACCTGGCTCAGCTTTGCCTGCGGCTCGATGATATGGGTCCCGTACATGTCGTTGAATTTGCGTACGATCTTGCGAGTCAGTTCGATATGGGGAAGCTGGTCCTCACCGACGGGAACCAGGTGTGCGTTGCAGAAGGTGATATCTGCGGTTTGGCTCACAGGATACCCCAGGAATCCGTACGACATCTCGTTGTAGCCGTATTGTTCAGCTTCAGTCTTGATGGTCGGATTATGTCGCAACGCATTCACACTGACCAACATGGAATAGAAGACCGTCATCTCGGCTATGGCTTTTACGGCGCTTTGCTGTACAATCGTCACCTTCGCAGAGTCGAGCCCGACCGACAGGTTGTCGATGGTCACATCGAAAATGCTGCTGTAGAGCAGTTCGGGCTGTTCGAAGTGCGTGGTGAGGGCCTGGATATCGGCCAAAAGGATAAATGTATCGTATTCATCCTGCAATTCCACCCGGCTCTTGAGACTTCCCACATAGTGGCCCAGGTGCAATCTGCCTGTAGTCCTGTCCCCAGTCAATATTCGTTTCTTCTGAACTTCCATGTCATGCCCCCCAGCTACTCTGCTTCAGTCGAGTATACAACAAATTGTACGGGAGAAGAAAGTGGGGGATTAACCGAACAGCGACATGACTCGGGCGGCAATAGGAAGCATGACCATGACGGCGAACACTCGGCAACTGTGCAGGAACACGATGCGGGGTGTGTCGAGGCCCATTTCCTCGGAGACCAATCCCATCTCGGCGATCCCACCGGGAATCGAAGCGAAGAGCGCTGTGGCGAAATCGATATGGAACACAAGATGCAATACCCATGCCGTCAGGAAGGCCATGACGAACAGCTCCATGAGCAGGATAGCCATGGGAACCAGCAGTGCCGGAAGGGATACGATGGAGTCGAGCGAGACTTTCGCCCCTATATAGGTCCCGGCGAACAGTTGGATGGCAAACCTCAACCAACTTGGATACCACGCCCGGGAGGTTGTCATATTGAAAGCGGCGACGGCCACCATGGCTCCGATGAGCGCCCCGGCGGGAATACCGACCAGATCGAACAGCACCCCGCCTCCAATCGCCAACACCACTGTTGCTGCAAAATTTGTGTAAGCCGTACGGTCCGATACCACTCCTTCCCTTCCCACAACAGAGTCGATCGGCACGGCATGGCGGATCGGTGCCTGCTTGGAAAACAGGCGCTTCACCAGCGGAGGAAAGAAAGAGATCACGAATACGAACCGGAACATCTGCAATAGGGAGACACTCTCCATATCGGCACCGAAATCGGCTGCCACCAGGGCAAGGTCGGACACACCCCCGGGAGCGCATGCAAAGAACGAGGTCACAAGACTCAACGACGAGGAGTGGGCCATCCAAGCGGCGAAAAGCACATTCAGAAGCATCAACATGACCACAAACACCAACGCCGGTAGTCCCACCCGTCTGAACATGGCGATATCGGAGCGCGTGAACCTCGAGCCGATGACGATGCCCGAAACAATCTGGATTACGATACGAAGGTCGCCGGGATACAGTTCCCCGAATCCTGTGGTGATATTGCACAGGACTACCGCAAGCATCGATCCGATCAACGCACCCGCAGGAACCTTCAGGCGTCTTGCGACCAAAGCTCCGGCGAATCCTACGATGTGCAATACCACCATTCCAAAAAGCATGTTACCCCTCGACCAGTGTTTCAGCTCTTGCTGTGAAAAAGGTTCACAATACTGGCATTTTCCACTACTATCGGTCCATACGCAAGGAGAGAATATGAATCTTACTATCCTGACATCCGGTCAAAAGAACGTTTACCGGCAGCAAGGCGAAGTAACCGAAAAACAATCGCTATGCTGTATGTATGTATGAAGGTATGGTAGAATCGGACATTATAGGTAGGAGGGCCTGGTATGGCAGAAAAGAAAAAATTTGTCGAAGAGTTCAAGAAGTTCATTGCCCGTGGCAATGTCATGGATCTTGCCGTAGGTCTAATCATTGGCACCGCGTTCACCGCGATTGTGAAATCACTGGTCAACGACATCGTCATGCCGATTGTCGGCATGGTTCTCGGTGGTGTCAACTTCAACAACTTGCGCATCGTTATTCGTGAGGCTGTGGGAGATCGTCCCGAGTTGGCCCTCACCTATGGTAATTTCATCCAAGCGATAATCGACTTCGTGTTGATCGCCCTTGTCGTGTTCATAATGGTCCGCAGCATCAATACCTTCCGCGAGAAGCGGGAACGAGCCGAGAAGGAAAAGGCTGCTGCACTCGCAGCGGCTGCGCCGCCGGAAGTTCCGGTGGTCCCGGCTGACATCGTGCTGCTTACAGAGATCCGTGATCTACTGAAAAAGAAGAAGGACTAATACGTGGGTTCAAGACCATATGGCACCAATGTGCTGGTTACCGGGGCAAGTTCGGGAATCGGACTCGCCTGTCTCTTGTTGTTCGCCAGGAAAGGATACCATGTTTGGGGTGTCTCCCGTTCGGCAAATATCGGGCAGGATGTCCCGGACACCGTACACCTGTCCAGCTTGGATGTGACCGACGATATCATGGTCGCTTCGGGAATCGAGCGTATCTGGTCTGAAGCCGTCGACCTGACGGGTGATGGCATCGGTACGGTCGTACATTGTGCGGGATTCGGAATCGGTGGGGCAAGCGAGGACACTACCGCGACCGCGGCTTTGGCCCAATTCGATACGAATTATTTAGGTATCGTTCGGATAAACAATGCACTGCTGCCCCACATGCGTTCGCGTGGGCCGGCAATGGTCATAGCCCTCGGTTCCATAGCGGGACGTATCAGCATCCCCTTCCAAGCGCACTACAGCGCATCGAAGTTCGCCGTTGAGGCGTTCATGGAAGCTTTGCGGATCGAAGGCAAGCCGTTCGGTATCCGTTCCTGCGTGGTCGAGGCAGGGGATACGAAGACCCCCTTCACAGGCCGTCGCCAGATGTCTATCCCGTCCGATTCCCCGTATGCGGACCAGGCACGCAAAGCCATAGGAAAAATGGAGAAGGATGAGCAGAACGGATATGCACCGTCGAAGGTAGCCTCTGTTGTGTTCAATATGGCACAAAGGAAGAATCCACCGGTACGAAAACCGGTGGGTGCCGGCTATGCCCTGCTCATGTTCCTCAAAAGACTGCTACCCGATCGTATTGCCATCTGGGTCGTCACGAAAATGTATATCGGCTAGTGATCGTCCGTTACAGGTAGGCGCTTGGGGTACCTGCCGCCAAGAACTTGCCCTCCCCGGGTTTTCCCAAGTATACATCGTCACCCATTATCAGTCGTCCCCGCAGATAGGTCATGATCGCCTTTCCGGCAACTTTGAATCCTTCGTACGGGGTGTATCCGGCTGCGCTGTGCACGCTTGAGCCATCCAAGGTCCACATGCATTCGGGGTCGAACAGTACGATATCGGCATCGCTTCCGACCTGCAACGAACCCTTGCGGGGGTACAGGCCAAAGGTTTTTGCCGGTGTGGTTGAAAGCAATCGGACCAACTGGGAAAGCGACAGGCGGCTCGAGGCCACGGCGAACGTATGGATCAGCGGCAACATCTCCTCTGTCCCGGGAATTCCAGGAAATATGGTGCGGCAATCGTCGGAGGCCAACTTCTGTGCGCGGGTGAACGAACAGTGGTCGGTCGCGACCACCTGGAACTCCTTGGCTACCAGAGCATCCTGAAGTATCCGGTTGTCCTCTTCTGTCCGTAGCGGAGGCGTCATGACATACAACGGACCTTCCGGTCCCGCAAGACGCGAGGCATCGAGCAACAGGTAATGGGGAGTCGTCTCCACCAGCACCTGGATACCAGCACCACGCAATTCGCGTACGGCATCCAATCCTCGTGCGCTGGATAGGTGAACCACATACAACGGCATCCCGACCTCTCCTGCGAGTGAACCGAGGTACTTGATCGCACGATATTCCGCTTCCGCCGGACGCAATATGGCATGGTCCGCAGGTGTATGCCCCCCGGTATGGTTCGCGTTGGTCTCCTCGATCAAAGCATCGTCCTCGCAATGTGCGCTCACCATGATGTTGCAGCGCTTGCATGCCGAGAACAACTCCCGCAGTCCATCCATTTCGATAAGATAACCGACATTCTTGTACGTCGTAAAAATCTTGATGGTGGTCACCCCGAGCTTCACCAGGTCCTGCAACTCGGCTTCGATACCCCCGTGCATGCCATAGACGCCCTGATGCAGGGCAAAATCTATAGCCATGCCTTTGGACATGGCCTCGATACGCGCTTTCGCCGAATCGGCCAACGGCCTGGTCTTGTCGTGGTCGGCAAAATCGATGACCGTGGTCACCCCACCGAACGCAGCCAGTTTCGAGCCCTCGACAAAGCTGTCCGCCGTTACCGTTCCCCGGGATACCAGGTGGTAATGGGTATGGGCATCGATCAGGCCAGGCATGACACACAATCCGTCCGCCTCGACCACCTCTGTGTCGGCAGGAACCTCATCAAGTCCAATCCGAGGTGCTATGCGCACTATCTTCTCACCTTCGATCAACAGGTCGGATTTCCAGGAGCGGTCGGACTCCACCAATAGGCCATCACGTATCAATATCGTATTCATGCAACACAGCATACTATCGAAGTGTGGGGTTGGCAAACGATTTTTCCAGCGGTACAGTACTATACAGTAACCGGGAGGTGTCCTTGTGAAACGATCGATCGTCCCTATCGCCATCCTTTTCCTTGCCCTGTCGTCAGTTCTTTCCGCCTCAGCTTTCCATGAGAGCCAAAACCGACCGCCGGTCGGCATGGAACGCAATGAATTTTCCATGCGGCTGTTCAAGATCCTTGCCGGACAGGAACCGGGCAATATGCTTTTCTCGCCGACTTCGGTCCATATTGCCCTTTCCATGACACTCAACGGGGCTGGTTCATCGACCAGGGACGAGATGCTCGGAATCTTGTCTCCACCAGATGCAACGCTGGAAACCTTGAATGCCGAAACGGCCGCCATGGTAGCTTCGTTTGAAAACCTTCGGGAGGGCACCGCCCTATCTGTCGCCAATTCCCTTTGGATAGACCAGCACTACCCGGTTTCCCCACGGTTCGTCACCGATATGGAGCGTTCGTTCCAGGCCGAGACAGCATCTCTCGATTTCAATTCCCCCACTGCGGCCAAATCGATAAACGCCTGGGTTTCCCAAGCCACCAACAGGAAAATCGAATCGATCATCGACCGATTGTCGGCGGACATGCGTATGGTGTTGGTCAATGCGATCCATTTCCTGGCCGATTGGAAGTACCCGTTCGATGCGAACGATACGCGTAATCGTGTGTTCCATACCTCTACGAAGGATATCAGGACACCGTTCATGAACAAAAGCATGTCGATGCATCTGATACAGGTACCGGAAGGACAAGGTGTCCTGCTCCCCTACACGGACGAGCGCATGCAATTCTTTGCCATCATGCCCGATACCGGTACAGTTGGCGACTGGCTGCAAGGGCAGGATGCGACACTGATCGATGCGGTCTTCGCAGCCTTGGAGCAACCGAAAACCCGGGTGGAGCTCTCTTTGCCCAAATTCCTCGACCGTTTCGAAAAACCCCTCTCCCGCGATTTGCAGACGCTCGGCATGCGAATCCCCTTCGACCCCGACCGGGCCGACTTCTCGGGTATGCATGCCGATGGCCTCAAGGACTTGTTTATCGGGGAAGTCCTCCACAAGACGTTCATCCGGGTGGATGAGAAGGGAACCGAGGCGGCTGCGGTCACGGCAGTGGTCATGCGGGTTACCAGCATGATGCCTACCGGAGAGCAGATGGTCTTCGACAGACCCTTCGTCTACGGGATTGTCGATACGGAGACCAGAAGCACGCTATTCTTGGGAATCATGGAGCATCCCCAGGCACCCTGAGCACGTATCCATTTCTCCCGGCTTTCAGGCTTTCCAGCGCAAGATGGGAAACTTGGCGGCCCGCACCTCATCCAACCGTCCCACTATGGTGTGCATCGGTGCGGCGGTGAGCACTTCGGGACTCGCTGCGGCTGTCTCGGCCAGTGCCAGCAGCGCATCGGCCAACGTATCGATATCCTCCGGAGTCTCGGTTTCTGTCGGTTCTATCATGAGCGCCTCATGGACGATCATGGGGAAGTACATGGTCGGCGGATGGTAGCCCATGTCCAGCAAGGCTTTCGCGAAATCAAGCGCACCGACACCGTACTGCTCCTTGTACTGCTGGAGGGAAAGGACAAACTCGTGCATGCATAGCCGACCGAAGGGTAGCTCGAACCGATCCTTGAGCCGGCTCAACAGATAGTTGGCGTTCAATACCGCATGTCTGGAAGCCTCCCGCAGGCCGTCCTTTCCCATGGTCAGGATATAGGCGTAGGCCCTGGCCAATACGAGGAAGTTCCCCCAGAATCCACTCACCTTGCCGATCGATTCGGGTATATCCCAATCCCACCGGTAGCCGTCTTGGGTCTTGCGGATATCTGGAACGGGTAGGAATGGACGCAGTCGTTCGGAGACCAGGACCGGACCGGCACCGGGACCACCACCACCATGTGGGGTGGAGAAGGTCTTGTGCAGATTGAGATGGACGACATCGAACCCCATATCGCCGGGGCGGACCATACCCATGATCGCATTCATATTGGCCCCATCGTAATAGAGCAATCCACCGCACCGGTGCACCGCTTCGGCTATCCGCACGATATCCTGCTCGAACAGTCCCAAGGTATTGGGATTGGTGAGCATGATTCCCGCGATACTATCGTCCAAAAGCTGTTCGAGGGCAGCCACATCGACCAAGCCCCGCCGATCGGTCGGCACTTCGACAATAGTGAATCCGTTGAGTGCCGCCGAAGCAGGATTCGTTCCATGTGCCGATACGGGAACGAGCATCTTGGTCCTGGTTGTATCGTTGCGATGCAGATGGTAGGCCTTGATGATCTTCAACCCGGTATATTCTCCATGTGCTCCGGCCGCAGGCTGAACGGTTCCCCAGGCCATACCGGTGATGGCTGACAGGGCTTCGGTCAATCCATGGAGAATGGCAAGCGCTCCTTGGGCAGTAGCGGGATCCTGCAATGGATGCAGTGCCCCGAGACCTTCCAACGCCGCGATATGGTTGTGCAACTTCGGGTTGTACTTCATGGTACAGGATCCCAAGGGATACGGTCCGTGGTCGACGCCATAGGTTATCTTGGCCAAATGGGAAAAATGCCGGACCACGCCCAACTCCGACAACTCGGGCAACTTGGGGGGCGATATCCGCTGCAAGTGCAATGGCAACACGTCTGCAGGTGGGACATCGGAGGCAGGATACGCATATCCGCGTCGGCCTTCCTTTGAAAGTTCGTACACCAACGGTTCCATCATGCCAACACCTCCCGTACGATCTGCACATACCGGTCCAACTCCGCTTTAGTCCTCTTTTCGGTCACGGCGACAACGCAGGTGCTCGCATCGGCAGGTCGTCCGGTCAAGGTACCCAATCGGATACCGCCATGCAGGCCCTCGGCCAACAAGGCCGCAAGCGTCTTTTCCATGGTTTCGACTGTGTCGAACACCAGTGGAAATTCGCACCAGAACGGCGCGGTTCCTCCCATGACCACATGCGGTGTACCCACAAGTTGACGGGCAAGGTACTGGGCCTTGTCTTGACTCGATCGAGCCGCCTCGAGCATACCGGCATAACCTACCAGCGAAAGGTGGATTGTCGTGGTCAATGCGGCCAAGGCTTGGTTCGAACAGATGTTGCTGGTCGCCCGTTCCCGCTTGATATGCTGTTCCCTGGCCTGCAACGTCAAAGTGAAGGCCCGTTTCCCACCGGTATCGACGGTTTGCCCGACAATCCGGCCGGGTAGTTTGCGCATCAGTGCTTCGCGGACTGCGATATATCCGCAGCTTGGCCCCCCGAAGGCGCAAGGAAGTCCCAACGGCTGGGTATCGCCGATCGCTATGTCGGCATCCCATTCACCTTGGGAACGCTGGATCACCAGCGACAACGGGTCGCTGGAAATGGTCAGCAACGAACCGTTTTCGTGGACCGACCGGGCGAGGTCCGTGTAGTCTTCAATGAAGCCGTACCTGTTGGGGCTCTGCACCAAGACGCCGGCCACCTGTGCATCCAACAATCCTGGTATACCTGTGATATCGGTCGTTCGGTTACATTCTGCGATAGTACGAATGGAGAAGCCGGTTCCGTAGCACCAGGTCTCCAGCACCTCCAAGGTGAAGGGGTGGACCGTTTCCGAGACCAGGACGACGGTACTCTTTCGCTTCGATGCCAGCATCATGGCGGCGGCTTCCGCGGCTGCGCTATGGCCGTCGTACAACGAGGCGTTGGCGACATCCAGGCCTGTCAATTCGCAGACCATGGTCTGGAACTCGAAGATCGCCTGGAGCAGGCCTTGGGATATCTCGGGTTGATAAGGGGTGTAGGAAGTGACGAAGGCAGGGAGAGCCGACAGGTCTTTGACGGCGGAGGGGATGATATGGTCATAGGATCCCATGCCGAGAAACGACACGCCTACCCTATTGAGGCTGGCCAGGTGCTTGAATTTTCCGAGCACCTCTTCTTCGGATAGACCGGCAGCGATCGGTAATTCCTTGCCGTAGAGGATGCCTCTTGGAATATCGCTGAACAATTCGTCCATCGAAGCGACGCCGATAGCTTTGAGCATGCGTTCACGATCCGCATCGGTATGGGGTATGTAGGGAATCATGTTGCCTCCCGAGTGTGTTCCGACACCTCTAGTGTAGAACACCCCCGGAAGTCTTGCAATGACGATTTATCGTGACCAGGAAGCTCCGACGGAGACGGTAAGGGCGGCGATGTAGTTCTCGGTGTAGTTGTAGGAACTGACTGCCCAGGACTCGTCGGGACCACTCAGGCCTTTGGCCGAACCACCGAAGAACCGTGCGGTTCCGAACAACTCGAAACCGTTCTCCATCTCATATCCCATGCGCAGGGAAGCATCGAGGATTGAACCCTCGAAGTCGAAGTCGGCACCATTGAAGAAGGAGGAACTGGCATACGATCCCGCGATATCCGCACTCAGGTTGAGTCCGAAGGGGAACCGGTACTCGGAGTAGATGGCCAAGGCCGGGACCAGTCCGACATTCTGCGACACGTAGAGACCTTCGGCAGGGGTAGTGGAAGAATCCGTGTTCAATGCCAAGAACTTCACCGATGCGTCACGGATCTGCAGGACCAGGCCAAGTCCGAGCACGGCATTGTCATGTTTTCCCAACACATCGTAGGTGTAGGTAAAGCGGTAGAAGGGGAAACTGTAGGTGAGCTCCATGGGGGTTCCGGCAGCGAATGTCTGGGAAGCCGACCCATCGGATTCGGCACCGACGGTCACAGCCTCACGGAAAGTCACGTTGGTCACCAACTCCAACGGCTGGTAGGTGAACCAGGCCCTGTGGCGTCCGGCAATGGTTGCTCCCACGGCATAGCGCTCGAATGGGAATATGATATCCTGACCACCTTCATTGCGAAAGTCGAAGTTGGTCGCGCCATCATTGGCCGATGCTCCGTTCTTGTAGGTATGGTACAGGATTGCTATCGCACCCTGTTCGGTTTCAACGAAGGGTTCGAACGAGAATGCCGGCAGTGCCGACACGACAAGGATCAAGAGTGTAAGGACAGTGAGAAGCATGCGTTTCATAGCGCCTCCGAAATATTTCAATTTTACAATGGATACAATTTACAGGAGACGCCATGAATTGGCTAGAGAAAACCCACTAAAAAGTGAGGAATCTGAAACCGTTCAGTCGAGCGTGGCGATGAATGCCTCGTACCCCTTTGCATCGAGCAGGTCTTCCAAAGCCGAAGCATCGAAATCCTTCAACGTATACAGGTAATTGGCATAACTATCCTCGTTGACCGATTCGGGGGAACTCTCGAGATCCTTGTTCACAGCGGCAACCGTACCCGCGATCGGGTTGTAGATGGCGCTCGCGGCTTTCACCGATTCGATATTCGCAATCTCTTCGTTCGCTTCGAACGAATCGCCTACCGACGGCAATTCCACATACACCACCTCGCCCAAGGTATCCTGCGCATAATCGGTGATACCGACATACGCGACATTTCCCTCGATACGAACCCATTCATGATCCTTGGAATACCGCAAGTCCGATGGAATCCTACTCATTGCCAGCTCCTTATGCCCAGTCTCTATAAAGCACCATGAAAGGTATCGATACCCACGTATCTCACCTTACGTCTCCTGCACACGCTCGCCAGGGGACCCATTTCAATGTCTTCCTTTCTTCTCATTCCGTTTGAGAATAAACCCGCAATAGCTCCAGGTCAAGTTCGGGATACAATACAAACCGGTCGAGCAGGTCCTGGACCCGCTTGCGGGCTTCCCTGGCCGCCTGTTCGTCCGTATCGCTCTTGGCTTTGCTTGCCTGTCCGGCCTTGGCTCCTTTGGCGATTGTCGAGGGCTTCGTATGGGCCAATACGAGCTTGATGATCGATGCGATCTCCTTCATTTCATCGGGACCCATTCCCAAGGTAGTCACCGCGGGTGTTCCGATACGCAATCCGCTGGTGTACCAGGGACCGTTGGGATCGAACGGCAAGGCATTGCGATTGAGGGTCACGCCGCAATCGCGGAGGGCACTCTCGGCTTGGCGCCCGTTGAGGCCGAATTCGCGGACATCGAGCAGCATGAGGTGGTTGTCGGAACCACCGGTCGCCACGGGAATTCCCTCGGTCAAACACGCGGCTGCGAGGGCTTTCGAGTTCTGTACGATCTGCTTTGCGTATGTCTGGAACGAAGCATCCAACGCTTCGGTGAACGCCACGGCTTTGGCTGCGAGCATATGGGGGAGCGGACCGCCGATAACCAGGGGACATCCCTTGTCGACCGATTCGGCGAACTCCTCCTTGCACAAGATCATGCCACCACGGGGGCCGCGCAAGGTCTTGTGGGTGGTGGTGGTGACCACATCCGCCCATTTGACAGGATCATACGAACCCGACATCGCCTTTCCGGCGACCAGACCGGCGAAGTGGGCCATATCGACCATGAATACCGCACCGACCGCATGGGCAATTTCGCTCATGCGCTTGAAGTCTATCAACCGGGGATACGCACTGTATCCTGCCAACAGGATGAGCGGCTTGACCTCCTTCGCCTGCTTCTCGATCGCATCGTAATCGAGCAAGCCCGTCTCTCTGTCGACTGTGTAGGAGTAGGCGTCGAACATTTGGGCGGAAATGTTCTGCCGGTACCCGTGGGTAAGGTGTCCGCCCGAGTAGTAGTCGAGACCAAGCAGCTTCTGGTTGCCGGTTAGCTTGCGGATCGAATCCCATTGTTCGCGTGACAGGTCGCTGGGATTGGAAATTCCGATCTTCTCAAGCGCGGGTGTCTGGATGCGCGTGTTCAAAATTGCCCAATAGGCGGTGAGGTTCGCATCGGCACCGCTATGGGGTTGCACATAGGCATGTTCAGCCCCGAAGAGTTCGCACGCCAACTTGCAGGCATGGTCTTCGATCGCATCGACATTGTCACATCCCGCATAGAACCGATGGTAGGCAAACCCCTCCGCATATTTGTCGGTCAACAGGTTTCCCATGGCCAACTGGCAAACGAGGCTGGAGTAGTTCTCGCTGGCGATAAGCTTCAGGTGTGAACGTTGGTCCGCCAGTTCCTGCACTATATGCGAGGCAACCAGGGGAGAGACTGAGGCAATCTGTTCCAGCGCCGCCAAGTAGGCGACAAAACCACCGTCGATCTGTTCGATCGGGGTCTTCTTCAGATAGGCTTGCAAGAGAGGGGATGTGCTCATGGCGAACTCCTTGATTTGGCAGAAAATTATCTGTTGCATTGTGCCCCCATAGTCGCAACATTGTCAAGAAAACCGATGCATTTCCCCGTATTGTCATGCAACACGACTCTTGGTAGACTACACGTCCACTACAACATGGGAGTATTCGATGATTCAAGAAAGAGAGCGACTGGGTAGCCGTCTCGGCTTCATATTCTTGTCCGCAGGATGTGCTATCGGTTTGGGAAATGTCTGGCGGTTCCCGTTCATTACGGGCCAATACGGCGGTGCGGCATTTGTGCTGCTTTATATCCTGTTCCTGTTGATCTTCGGTTTGCCGATCATGGTCATGGAATTTTCGATCGGACGGGCGTCGCAACAAAATATCGGTATGGCGATGAAGACCCTGGAACCCAAAGGGAGCAAATGGCATATCTACGGTCCTATCGCGATTGGTGGAAACTATGTGCTCATGATGTTCTACACCACGGTGAGCGGCTGGCTGTTCGCCTATTTCGCCGCCATGGCCAAAGGAGACCTGGTCGGGCTTGATCCTGCCGGGGTCGGCGCCTATTTCGGGGGTATGCTCGGCAATCCCATGACCATGACCTTCTGGATGGTTCTCGCCACCTTGCTCGGTTTGGGCATTGTTGCCATCGGCTTGCAAAAGGGAGTGGAAAAAATCACCAAATATATGATGGGCTCCCTATTGGCCGTCATGCTGGTATTGGTCGCGAAATCGGTCAGCCTACCGGGAGCCGGCGAAGGTTTGAAATTCTACCTGTTGCCCGACTTCGGCCGTCTGCACGATGCCGGTCTTTGGAATGCCATCTATGCCGCGATGGGCCAAGCCTTCTTCACCTTGAGCATCGGAATCGGCTCCATGGCGATCTTCGGCAGCTATATCGGGAAAGAACGCACACTTACCGGCGAGTCGATAAACATTGTTGCACTGGACACGTTTGTCGCATTGATGAGCGGTCTGATCATCTTCCCCGCCTCGTTTGCATTCAATGTCTCTCCCGATGCGGGCCCGTCGCTCATCTTCATCACCCTTCCGAATATCTTCAATGCCATGCAAGGCGGACGTTTGTGGGGGACCTTGTTCTTCGTGTTCATGAGTTTCGCGGCCCTTTCGACCCTGGTCGCGGTCTTCGAGAATATCGTGAGCTACTGGATCGACCGGGGATGGCCGAGGAAAAAGGCTGTGGCCGTCAATATCGTGGCGATAATCCTGTTGTCCCTTCCGTGCGTCCTGGGCTTCAATGTGCTCTCGGGCTTCCAGCCGCTCGGACCCGGATCGGGAGTATTGGATTTGGAGGACTTTATTGTCAGCTCGACCCTTTTACCTCTCGGCTCGTTGGTATTCCTACTCTTCTGTTGTTCGAAGCGTGGATGGGGATGGAAGAATTTCATCGCCGAAGCCGATGCCGGCAAGGGCATGAAGTTCCCCACATGGGCAAGATCGTATGTGACCTACATTCTTCCGGTACTGGTGATATTCGTATTCATCATGGGGTACTGGAATATATTCTCACCGTTGTTCTCGAAATAGCCGCATTCCTGTGCGTACACGACATCGGCTGCCTTTCGGCAGCCGATTCGTTTGTCCGGAAACACTACTTACAGGAGGACTTTCAGGACCATCTTCCTACAGGGACGAGGCACCCCGTCATATGCCATGCTCGGCCTATGCGCATCCTCGGGAAAGAGGACCAACGCACCACCTGGTTTCAGGACACAGATGTGTGAGCGGTCGTCGGGAACGTTCTGCAACTCGATATCGTCGACATAGGGGACCGCTACTTCCAGGTCTTCGTCCTTGCGTACCTCGACCAGTTCCTCCCCTTCGAGGAGCATCTGGATATCGATATGGTTGTGGTGTGTCTCGAACAACGCATCCACAGGTAGTTTCGAATCGTAGTGCATGAACAGGGCGAATACCCTATCACCATCGATCGGCAATTTACCATCTTCCTTCCAGGTCTTCCACGACCCTTCCATTATCCAATCGATCGCCCGGTCCAAATTCGCACCGAGTCCTTTGTACCGAGGCAGGTCGGAAACCGTTGCTGCTATCATCGCTTCTTCTCCTATTCACACGTATTCTATCGTGCGAGCCATCCACCATCAACTGCTATCGTGTAGCCTTGCACATAGTCGCTGGCTTTCGAGGCGAGAAATACCGCAGCTCCCTGGATATCCTCTGGATTTCCCCATCTTCCCGAGGGGATTCGTCCCAGAATCTCAGCGCTCCTGGCTCCATCGGCCCGCAATGCCGTTGTGTTGTTGGTCGCCATGTATCCGGGTGCGATGGCATTCACGTTGATGCCGTGTTTCGCCCATTCGTTCGCCATGGCACGGGTCATGCCCATGACTGCGCTCTTGCTCGAAGTGTAGGAGGGGACACGGATGCCACCCTGGAAACTCAACATGCTCGCGATGCTGATGATCTTTCCTCCCGTTCCCTGCTTGATGAATTGCCGGGCCACCGCTTGGCTGAAGAAGAACACCGTCTTGCTGTTGATCGCCATGACCTCGTCCCAATCCTTCTCCGAGTAGTCGATCGCATCCACGCGTCGGATTATACCCGCATTGTTCATGAGAATGTCGACATGTCCGAAGGTTTTTACCGCTTGCGCGACAATACGTTCGATTGGTTCGATGGTGAGGAGGTTCTCCTTGATATTGAGAAACCGGCGTCCCGACTTCTCCACCAATTCCTTCGTCTCGGTGGAATCGACATAATCGACCCCGACGATATCGGCACCTGCTTCGGCGAATCCGACACACGCGCCCTGACCGAGACCGGTGCTGCTTCCAGTCACTATCGCTACTTTTCCATCCAACCTGAAATCATCCAGAATCATTATGGTTCTCCCCTTTACATCAAATTCGCCATGGAGACATGGTCCATGTCGTCGAAGGCCTGATTCTCTCCCACCATACCCCAAATGAAGGTGTAGGCTCCGGTTCCGACCCCTGAATGGATCGACCATGAGGGACTTATCACTGCCTGTTCGTTGCGGACAACCAAGTGCCTCGTCTCGTCCGGCTTGCCGAAGAAGTGGAACACCACCCGGTCCTCGGGCATATCGAAATAGAGATACACCTCCATACGCCGTTCATGGGTATGCACCGGCATGGTATTCCACATGGAACCTGGTTCCAGCATCGTCATGCCCATGACCAGTTGGCAGGTCTCCAGGACCGCAGGGTGAAGATATTGGTTTATTACCCGTTTATTTCCTTCTTCGGCCGAACCGAGCGCCACTTTCCTGGAATCGGCCAAGGTGACGAGCCTGGTGGGATAGGTATGGTGCGCCGGTGCACTGTTGAAATAGAACTTGGCCGGTTTGGAAGCCTTTTGGCTGGCGAACACCAGTTCCTTCGCTCCCATGCCGATATACAATCCGTCGCGTGGGCCTACCTGAAATTCGGTACCATCGACAACAACCGTACCCGCACCACCGATGTTGATGATTCCCATCTCCCTGCGTTCGAGGAAAAAGGCGGTTCCCATTTCCTTGCCTACCGGAATCTCCAAGGTCTTGCCGGACGGGGTGATGCCGCCGGTAATCATCCTATCCACATGACTGTAGGTCATAGAAACCTTGCCAGGGGCGAACAGATCGGTAATGAGGAAATTGCTGCGCATCTCCTGGGTATTCATTCGCTCGGCATAGGCCGAATTCACAGATTCGCGTACTTCCATGTTGAACTCCTATTGAAAAATTCTCTTTCTACATCAATGACGGCAACCAAAGCGAGGTTGCTGGCACAAAGGTAACCAAAAACAATATGATGATATTGCAGACGATGAAAGGGGCCGCGGATTTGAAGATGTCTATGATGGACATGCCACAAATCTTGCTCGCCACATTCAGGCACATGCCGACAGGAGGAGTCACCAGGCCGATCGCCAAACCGACTATGATGACAGCCCCGAATTGCAATTCGTTCATCCCGAACTGCTGCATGACCGGCAGTAGGATTGGCGTTATGAGCAGTATGCATGGGGTGACATCGAGGAATGTTCCCAGGACCAGGATAAGCAGGTCCAGGAAGATGAAGACAACCCACCACGGTATTTCCGAGGAAACGAGAAAGTTCCCGATCATAGCGGGAACCTGTTCGACTGCAAGGATCCACGTGAAGATCATGGTGAAGCCACCGATGATCATGATCGAACTCGACATCATGAAGGTCTTCTTGAGCGCCTTGAATACGTCCTTCCATTTCAGTTCACGATACACGAAGAATCCAAGTACCGCCGCATACAACACGGCTACTCCCGCCGATTCGCTGGCAGTCGCAACTCCTCCCGAGACTGTCACAATAATCAGCAAGGGCATGAGGACCGCAAGGGCTCCATCCTTGGTCACCTTCGCCGCTTGGGTGAAGCTGGTCCGTTCCTTCGGTGGATGGTACCCCCGCTTGGCGGAGATCGTATAGGTCAGGACCAATTGGGTCAGACCGACAAGGACTCCGGGAAGGAGCCCCGCAAGGAACAGTTTGCCGACAGAGGCTCCGGAAATCATCGCGTACATGAGCATGGGGACACTGGGGGGAATGACCATGCCTATGGTTGAGGAGGCCACGGTTATCCCGGCCGAAAAGCCTTTTGGATATCCCTTGCGCACCATATCCGGAATGAGTATGCTCCCCAGTGCCGAAGTATCGGCCACCGATGAACCGGAAATACCACCAAAGATCATGGATGCCACCACGTTGACTTCACCCAACCCACCACGGACCGGTCTGACAGTCAGCATGGCGAAGTCGATCAAACGCCGCGTGAGGCCGCTATGGTTCATGAGCTCCCCGGTGAGCATGAACAGCGGCATGGCGATGATGATGAAACTCTCGGTTCCGGACCAGACCCGTTGGGACATGGTTAGGAGAAACACTGGGTTCGAAAGCAACAGATAGAGGATTCCCGATGCCCCGATCGCATAGGCGATGGGCACCCCGATAAGCAACAATATGACCAAAGCGGAAAACATCAACGACAATTCCACACTACACCTCCCGCTTGACAGATTGCAGCAGGTCGAGATCGTCCTTGTACCCCTTGACCGGTTCTTCCACATGGATGAACTGTCCAAGGATATTCATTGCCGCATAGAATACCGTGATCGCGAACGTGATGGGGATGATCGCGTAGTACACGCCACGCTGGATGCCTGTGGCTGGAGACGGGACTCCTCCCACCTTCCCGATCATCCTCATGCTGTACACGATGGTGAATATCGCTACAACGATGATGACACTGTTGGTTATGATTGCCAGTACCTTGCGTATCGCGGTTGGCATCTTCTCGGTGAAGTAGGTGATCGCGATATGCTCCTGCTCCCGTAATCCCAACGCGGCACCGAAGAATGTCGTGGCCACGAACACCATGGTCAACAATTCCTCGGACCATACGAATGCGATTGAAAACACGTAACGGAGAAATACCGAGACGATCACTCCACTTGCCAGCAATCCGACCAGGATTTTCCCCAACAACGATAACAAGCCATCTACTTTTCGAATCAAACTATTCATGAGAAACCTGTTTCCTTGGTTCAAGCAACGGCAAGTCCCAGCCCCCTGTCGAAGGTTGGGACTTGATTCAATTACAGATTGGTCATTCGCCTTCCACAATGCGCCGCATCTCGTCCAAATCCGCCTTCGTGAATATTCCCTTGTTCACAAAGTAATCGTATACGGGTTGCACCGCAGATATGAACTGCTGGCGTTCGGCGTCGGTCGGTACATACACCTGCACGCCACCGGAAACGATCATGTCGTAATAGTAGTCGTTGAGGTTCCTGCGCAATTCGTTCTGCTTGTCGGTATAGAGCCAAGCTCCTTCCTCGAGCACATTCTGCAAGTCTTCCGGCAGGCTATTGTAGAAATCAAGGTTGACATCGAACGGTTCCGGGTGGAATTGGTAATCGATCATCGTCATGAACTTTTGAACTTCATGGAACTTCATGTCGCCAATATTCGCCAAGGGGTTTTCCTGTCCATCGGCAACATTGGTCTTCAGGGCCATGTAGGTGTCTCCATACGGAATGGACACTGCAGCAGCTCCCAACGCTTCCATGGATTTGATGATCGATTCGAGTGGTGGAGTCCTCAATTTGAGGCCTTTCATGTCCGCTGGAGTCCGTATCGGTCTGATGTTGTTGGTAATCTGGCGACTACCACCATCGCCGACCGCAAGCATCTTGATTCCGTACTGTTCCGCGGTTGCCCTGATCTTGTCTCCAAGAGGACTGCGCGAAACTTTCATGAGATCCGCCTGGGTCGGGAAGAAGAACGGCATGAGGTAGATCTCCAACATGGGAGTCTGCGATGCGAACACACCACCGACAAACGCTTCCTGCGTACCAAGCTTCATGGCTTCGATCATCGCGGTTTCGTCACCCAATTGGGCCCCGGGATAAATCTCCACCTGTAATCGTCCACCCGATTCGGCTTCCACGAACTTCTCCATTTCGAGCAGCGCCTTGTGCCGTGTGGATTCCGTGGTAGATGCGTGCCCCAACTTGATGGTGTACACTTTCTGTGCGTCGGCTTCGGTTTTTCCTTGTGCCAACAGCATCGGCATGACAAGGACCAAGCAGAGCAACAAACAAACAGTTTTTTTCATAACCCCTCTCCTTCTTTTGTTCGTTCCGTATCGTGGAACTCAATTCCATTGATAATGGAATAATTATAGATGGTTCGCTTTCGCTCCCATCTTTCTTGTTAAAGTTCCGTATTATGAAACTCAATTCCATTATAATCAAGAAATGTTGGTTGTCAAGAGAAAATTTATACGGTATAGTTCGAAGGTAGACCAAGGAGCGAAACTTGAAGAGTGAAATACGGGTCCAGTCGTTGGACAGGACATTCGATATCCTGGAAATTCTCGCAAACGAACAGTATGGGCTGACCTTGGCCCAGATATCGGAACGTCTCTCATTACCAAAAAGCACATCCCACAGACTTCTGGGAGTCCTGTTGCAACGGGCGTTTGTCCGCAAGGCCGAGGATTCGAACCGATACCGTCTCGGTCCAGGGTTCATTGGACTATGCAGCCATTACTTGAACAATCTCGAGCTGAAGACAGAGAGCTCGCCCTTCATGGCCGAATTGTCGCGGACCACCGGAAATACCGTCTTCCTTGCGATCCGACAACAGGACAAGATGGTCTATATAGACAGCGAGGAGCAGGTGAACAGTCTTCGAAAGTACTCGATCATCGGACAACAAAAGCCACTGTACTGTACCAGCTTGGGAAAAGCACTGCTCATGGGGATGCCGGACGAGGAGATCCGCGCGTTGCTCTCGGATATCACATTCGAAAAACGGGGACCCAACACCCATACCAATATCGAAAGCCTGCTACAGGATATACGGGAATGCCGCAGACGCGGTTGGGCTCTGGACAACCAGGAGGCCGAACCGGCGATCAATTGTGTCGCAGCCCCCATCCTTGACTATCGGGGACAAGTTATCGCTTCGCTCAGCACCACGTGGATATTGGCCCAGCACCCCGAGATGATCCCCGAGCACATCGCTCCGTTGGTCCTGAAAGCGGCTTCGGGTATCTCCACAAACATGGGATACTTCGGCGAATCGCTGCGATAACGGTTTGTCGGCTGTTCAGTTGACAAAAGAGGCTCCTTTTCCTACAATTCCCAAGTCCTGTCCCGAGGAAGGGATAAACACTATCGGAGGTTTTGTGGCTAAAGAAGAAGCTATTGAAGTAGAAGGGGTCGTGCGCGAAGCCCTTCCCAACACCCAGTTCCGCGTGGAACTACCCAATGGACATGTAATTCTCGCCCACTTGTCGGGCAAGATGCGCAAACACTATATCAGGATTGTCCCTGGCGACACTGTTAGGGTAGCACTTTCACCGTACGATTTGTCACGCGGGCGTATCATCTATCGAGAGCGCTAGCCGACAACTCCGTTGGGTTCTAATTGGCAAACGAAGTGAGAGGAAAGGGACCATGGAATGCTCCCTCTCCCGAGCGAGTGCAGGGCTTGCCCTGGGGTAGGGATACCTTTCATTTTCCCCGTTGCAATATAACCCAGACAGCTCCGGTTCCACCCTCGGCAGGCGGTGGATTTCCATATGCCCTCACGTAGGGCGAGCTCGCCAGGACTTCAACCACGACATCTTTCAGGACAGCCTTCCCGTCGGGAGAATGCAAGCCCCTACCATGGACGATCCTGACCTTCAGCAGATGGTTTCCTACCGACTCGCTTAAAAAATTGTTGACCAGTATCCGCGCTTCGTTTCCCGTGACTCCATGCAGATCCAACTCGGCTTGTGGCCGCATCGATTTGAGAGGGCCCAGCGAAGCACGACCTGTCCGATAGCCACCTACCCTGTCCGGATTGCTTGATTGTTTCAGTCCCTCTTCTTTTTCCCTGACCATATGTGAAAAGCGGCTGTCGTCAGCCGCTTTTTTCCCATCGGGTGTAGATTCCCACTGTTCCAAGATATCCTTGAAGTCCATTTAGACCTCACGAACGTCAAGCACTTCCATAACCAGGGGTTTTACCAGATCGAGAGCTTTGGCGATTGTGATTCCTTGCATCTTGATGGTGCAAACCGCATTCGAGGAGTCGGTCCCCATGAACGTTCCGAACGCGATGATGTCGACGCCGTTGGTGGCCAACACATTGGTGATTTCAGCTATCGCACCGGGTTTGTCCTCTACAAGGAAGCTCATGCGGACCCCGTAATGGCGGGCTCCGAACAACTCGAGCAGGATCTTGAACAGGTCGCTCTTCGATACGATGCCGATCAGCTTGCCATCCTCCAGGACAGGAAGACTCGAGAGGTCCTGGTCTACCATGAGGCGCGCAGCCTCTTCGACGGTGGTGTCTTTCGTGATGGTCACGACGTCGCGGGTCATGAGCTTCTTGACGTTCAACTGGCTGAGCAGGTATGCCATCTCATGGATGGACAGTGTGCTTACGGGAGAGGGAGAAGCATAGAGGATGTCTTTTTCGGAAATAATACCTACCAATTTCCGGTCCTTGTCCAACACTGGAAGGCGATGCACCTTTTCACGCTTCATCAGCGCGGATGCTTCGGCAACAGACATGTCGGGACTGGCGGTCACCGGATTTCGTGTCATGCGTCTTTCAATAATCATCTAAACCTCCACCAATTCGCAAGCCGACAGGCTCAATTCAATTGTATCCCAGAGTGGGAGGAATTTCCAGCGATAATGGAGCAGCCCTTATTCTCCGAGGTAGGCTGCCTTGACCTTCTCGTTCTCCAACAGGTTCGCACTCAAGTCCGAAAGCACGATCACGCCGTTTTCCATGACATAACCCTGCTTGGAAGCCTTCAAGGCCATGCGTGCGTTCTGCTCTACCAGAAATACTGTAACCCCTTCTTCCCTATTGATAATGGCTATCTTCTCGAAGATGTCCTGGATGATAAGCGGGGCAAGCCCCAGTCCCGGTTCGTCCAACAGCAACAGCCTGGGAGAACTCATGAGCGCGCGTGCAATCGCCATCATCTGCTGTTCCCCTCCACTGAGGGAGCGGGTCTTCTGTTTCCTACGGGCTCCAAGTATCGGAAAGAAGTCATACATCTCTTCCTTCTTCCGTGAAATCTTGTCATCGTCGCGGATCAGGAATGCACCCATATCGAGGTTTTCCTCAACTGTCATATCGGCGAATACCCGGCGTCCCTCGGGAACCAGCGCCACACCCCTTCCGGCGATTTCGTCGGTGCGCAGCGTATTGCTGTCACTGGCGGAGCGACGGCCAGGAAGGGAGAACCGCTTCTTCACACCGCTGGCACTGGCTTGGGCAATGATATTTCCCTGATAGGAGATGGTCCCTGTCGTGATCGGCTCCAAGCCGACGATTGCCTTGAGCAGGGTGCTTTTTCCCGCACCATTGGCACCGATAAGGCAAACGATATCGCCTTGGTCGACATGCATGCTGACAGTACGCAAGGCCTTGATATTTCCGTATGAGACGCTGATGGAATCTATGGTCAACAATTCGCTCATGCTTCTTCCTTCCCAAGATAGGCTTCAATGACTTTCGGATTGTGACGAATCTCAGCTGGTGTCCCTTGTGCGATATTCTGGCCGTAGTTGAGTACGGTGATCGTGTCGCAGATATTCATCACCAATTTCATGTCGTGTTCGATAAGGACGACGGTAATATCCAGGTCCCTGATACGCCGGATGGTCTTCATCAACGAGTCCGTCTCGAACGGGTTCATGCCCGCGGCCGGCTCGTCGAGGAACAGGATGGTAGGACTGGTGGCCAATGCCCTGGCAATCTCCAGTTCGCGCTGGTGCCCATAGGGAAGGTTCTTCGCCAATTCGTCGGCAAACGCCTCGAGATGGAAGAAGTTCAACCACTTCATGGCCTGTTCGTGCATCAACTCGTACTCTTCACGTGCGCGGAGATAGCTGTGGAACGCCGCTCCGATCCGCCCGGTCACCGGACTTTTTCCAGTGGTGAAATGCAAACCGACCATGACATTCTCAAGCACGGACAATTCCTTGAACAACCTGATGTTCTGGAATGTACGTGCTATCCCCATGCGGCATATCTTGTGCGCGCTGTGGTTGGTGATATCGATTCCATTGAAATGTACTTTTCCCGAGGTGGGGGTATCGAGACCGGTCATATTGTTGAACAGGGTGGTCTTTCCCGCTCCGTTGGGTCCGATGAGCCCGGTTATAAGCCCTTCCCGCACCTGGAAGTCGACCTCGCTGACAGCGACGACACCACCGTAGGCCCGCGTGAGTTTTGTTGTTTCCAGCAAAATCATGAGCGGCCCCCTTTGCGGAAGAAGCTGCCTGGAGCGATTCGTTTCTGACGACCAAGTATGCCCTGGGGTCTCCAGATCATCATGATCACCAGGATCAATCCGAACAGTATCTGCTTGAACTGTGGAGGAATGACGTTCGACAATCCGACCAACTGGGGAAAATAGGAGATGAACTGGATGAGGAAGGCGCCGAGGATGACAGCCTTGAAGTTGCCCATGCCACCCAGAACAACCATGCAAAGCACCATGATGGATACCATGAAGGTAAAGGCACCTGGTGTGACCGACAGTATGAACTCCGCCTGGAGGCTGCCGGCAACGCCTGCGATGGCCGCGCCGAACACGAATGCCCACACTTTGTAGCGGGTTGTGTTGATTCCCATGGACGATGCGGCGATCTCGTCTTCCCTGATAGCTTCGAGAGCCCTGCCTATCCGCGATTTCGCCAATCGCTCGAATAGGAGATACCCGACTAGGACGAACAGCCACACCAGCACGAGGAAGCCCCATTTCTCGTAGGGACTGACCCGCACACCAAACACTGAGATCATGGGGATGCGTTGGATGCCCATGGGACCGTTGGTAACCTTGTCCCAGTTGTTCAGTATATTGCGAACGATTTCCCCGAATCCCAAGGTGGCTATCGCGAGATAATCCCCCTTGAGGCGCAAGGTGGGCAAGCCGATGACCAGGCCGAAGAATCCAGCCACAATCGCGGCAAGGGGAATGGTGACCCAGAAATCAATACCGTAGGTCACACTGAGGATCGCGGTCACGTAACTGCCGATCGCAAAGAAACCGGCTTGCGTCAGGGACAACAGTCCCACATATCCGGTGATCAGATTCTGTCCGATCGCCATAAGGGCATAGATGCCTGTATATATCAAAATCAACAGGATGAAGTTCAGCATTATACCTTCTCCTTCTCTACCTTGCCCAACAACCCTTCGGGTTTGACCAAAAGGATGATGATCAAGGCTACGAATGCGATCGTGTCGCGAAGACCATAGGGAATACCCAACAGTGCGACTCCGAAGGTTTCCAGGAGACCGAGCAAAATGCCTCCCAGCATGGCGCCGGAAATGTTGCCGATTCCTCCGACGACTGCGGCGACGAACGCCTTGAGACCGGTCATGGTTCCCATGGAGGGGTATACCTTGATCTCGAGGGCGATAAGGAAACCGGCCGTGGCTGCCAAGGCGGATCCGATCGCAAAGGTTATGGCAATAATCCTGTCGGCCTTGATGCCCATGAGTTTGGCGGTGTCCTGATCCAGGCTCGTGGCCCGCATGGCTTTACCGATACGCGACTTGTCCACGAACAGTTTCAAGGAGACCATCATGACAATGACGACGATAAGTATGAGTATCTGGTGGGGAGTTATGGAGACGCCACCGATATGCAGCGGAGTGTTGTCGAACGGGTACTCGAGTTTCCTCGATTTGGTTCCCCACATCCAGGCGGCCATGTTGCTCAGGATGAACGATACTCCAATCGCAGAGAGCAAAGGAGCGAGGCGTGTTGCTTTTCGCAACGGCTTGTATGCGATCCGCTCGATAGCCATACCCAGACCAGCGCTGAACAGCATTCCGGCGAGCATGGCAATGAAAAAGGCTACGATGGTCCAAGGGCCCAGGGTCTGTCCGCGGATGGCATCGAAGGTGAATAGGCCTATATAGGAACCGACCATCAGTATGTCGCCATGGGCGAAATTGATGAATTTTAGAATACCGTACACCATCGTGTACCCCAACGCTATGAGCGCATAGATACCTCCGAGGGTCATTCCGTTCATCAAATGTTGAAAAAATTCAGCGCTTGATCCCACAATTGGCTCCTTAATGAATCAGACCTCCGCGACTGGCGGAGGTCTGCGAGTCGACGATGCCACAGTATCACATGTGTCGCCGACGATGCAACAAATACAGGACAACAGGGACCGTATTTCCGGTCC
>Ga0154462_148_pt2 | contig 51168 bp, 46 predicted proteins | sample RifGroC2_FD_105655 | JGI IMG/M metagenome (GOLD analysis project Ga0154462, IMG submission 105655) | Spirochaetes bacterium GWC2_52_13
GCCATGAATCCACCATACAGGATTCCACGGTAGGGAGAGCCGGTAGCCGCTTCCAACTCACGTATGACGGTTTCATTATAGCTTTTGGCGGTTTCAAGATCCCGTGGGGTGAGGAATGGCAAGGAAGACATCCGATCGCTGTAGCTGCCCATACCTCCGGTATTCGGACCTGTGTCGCTATCGAACGCACGCTTGTGGTCCTGGACAGGAGGAAGATGCAGGAAGGTCTTTCCATCGGTGACTGTCATGAGGGAAAATTCCTCGCCTTCAAGCTTTTCCTCGATCACACAGCGCGGTTGCTGTACAGCATCGGCTGCAGGCTTCAGCAGACTCCTGCAATAGGCGATCGCCTCCTCGTCGGAATGCAGGTGTTCTCCCGCGACCAGTACTCCCTTGCCTCCCGTCAGACCATCCGCCTTTATCACATAGGCACCATGCAGGTCACGCACCCTGACTGTTGCCTCATCGATATCGTGGACGACATGGAAACGCGGGCAAGCCTGGGGGAGGATGGACCGAAGGAATTCCCGAGCGAAAGACTTGCTCGTCTCGATTCGTGCAAGTGCCTTGTCAGGCCCGGCAACAGGGATTCCCGCCTGTCTCAACGCATCGGCGACACCGGTTTCCAGCGGGGCTTCGGGTCCGATGATTGCCAGCGAAGCATCGATCGAACGTGCAAGATCCACCATCATGTCGGGATCGGTGATGGAGCCTTTCCTATAGGTTCCCCCGCTGGCCTTGCAGATTCCGGCGATTCCCGGGTTGTCTGACGCAGCGGCGCAATGGATGCACCATGGCGTAGGAGAACTGGCAAGTCGTTGGGCGATGGCATGTTCCCGTGCACCGGAGCCGATCAGGAGAAGATGCTTCATGAGGGGACTCCTTGGATATAGGGACCACCCAGGCAAGCGTGGCACGGTTCGTCGATATGGTGTTCGCCCTTTCTTGTAACGGCCTCTATCAAATCCTCCAGCTCCTGGAACAGCAGGATCTCGACTCCCAGGAACGTTCGGATATCCTCGATCGGGTTGTTCGCCGCAATCAATTCTTCCTTCGTGGGTATATCTATTCCGTAGAAGCAGGGTTGGATGACAGGAGGGCAGGCGCTGATGAAGTATATCTCCTTGGCGCCAAAATTCCGGATCATCGAGACGATTTCCTTGCTGGTGGTTCCCCGAACGATACTATCGTCCACCACCATGACCACCTTGTTGCGGATCTCCAACTGTTGTGGCACCAGCTTGTAGCGTACCGACTGTCGCCGCTCCTCCTGGTTGGGCATGATGAAGGTCCGACCGATGAACGGATTCTTGTACAGGCCATCGGAATAGTTGGTCTGCAATTCCTTCGCCATCGCGAGAGCCATGGTGTTCGCGGTCGAAGGTGCGGGAATGATCACATCCGGTCTGAGTTCCCCGTACAGTTGCTTCCACCGTTTGCCCAGGTTTTGTCCCATACGCAATCTCGCCCTATAGACGCTCACGGAATTCATCATGGCATCGGGGCGGGAAAAATACACGTACTCGAAGATACACGGATTGAAGGCGTCCGTCACGATCCTTTTGGAAAAGAGCTTCCCCTGTGGCGTGATGTAGACCGCTTCTCCAGGGAGTATATCCCTCACCAGCGTGTACCCAAGCATATAGAACATGGTGTTCTCGCTTGCGACGATATACTCCTTTGCTCCGTCGGTTCCCAACCGTTCTCCCAACACAAGGGGCCTGATACCATGCGGATCCCTGAATGCCACCAGACCGCGGTCTTTGATGATGCTGACAGCCGAGATCGATCCACGGGTGAGGGTGAACACCTCACTGACGGACTTCTCGATATGGGAGAAGAACTCCTCGTCGGACAGGGCGAGCGATTCACAGCCGTCCAGCCGTTTCTCAAGTACCGAGGAGAACAGTTGCATGAGCATCTCGGAATCGCTTGTCGTGTTGAGATATCGTCTCCTGTTTTGGATCACCTCGTGCGTGAGCTCCTTGTGGTTCACGATATTCCCGTTGTGTGCGAATGCGATTCCGTTGGGTACGCTGGTCCAAAACGGTTGCACTTCGTCGTTTCCAGCCTTGTCGCCGCTGGTCGGATACCTGGTGTGACCGATACCCATGGTTCCCTGCAAGCGCCGGATATGCCGTTCTTCGAAGATATCGCGGACAAAGCCTGTTCCGGTCTTGAAATGCAACCTGCTGTCGCATGTAATGATTCCCGCCGCATCCTGACCGCGATGTTGCAGTTGGATCAAGCTGTCATACAGTTGCATCGCGACCGGCGTCCTGCCGATGATCCCCACTATTCCGCACATGGTTGGGATTCCTGGGGATTGCACATGCCGAAAATCCTCTGTACCGCCAACGCTGCGTTGGCGGGGTCGAGGATGGTGAGTACCGGAACCTGCGATGGCATTTGCAATGTGGAGTGGATATTCACCAGCATGTCGATCTTATCCGCGAAGGGAGGACAGGCAATGACCGGAAAAGTACAATTTGCGGCGACAAAGCCGGAAAGGGCATTCGATCTGCCGGCGATAGTAATATACACCACCTGGCGTTCCTTGCTGTACCGCTTCAGGATATCCAGTACTTCGAGCGGTTGCTTGTGTGCGGATGCTACATGTACCTGTACTGCGATTCCGCTTCCTTCCATAGCCGAGACGATGGAATCGGCATGCTTCCTATCCGATTCCGAGCCCATGATGATTATTGCATGCATTCCTATGCCTCCCTGCTTCCTTGTGGGCGCAACCTGTCCACAGTACGTACCAATTCCTCGGCGGACGACTTTTCCCTGTCCGTGATTTCATCGAACGGAAACTGTTGGCCGGTGATCATCTCATACAGACGGATATAGCGGAGCGATAGCTCCACCACCAATTCCTCCGGTGCCTTCGGGAGGACCTCGTCGTGATACGGGTCGCACACCTTCCTGAACCAGAGCCGCAGAAATTCCTTGTCGATATTTTCCGGCTCCTCCCCCCGTGAGAGACGTTCGGCATAGGTGTCGGCGATCCAGTAGCGGCTGGAATCGGGAGTATGCAATTCATCGATGATACGGATAGTCCCATCACTGTCCCTCCCGAATTCATATTTGGTGTCCACCAGTATGAGGCCATTCTTCGCAGCCTGTTTCTGTCCGAACTCGAACAGCTCCAAGGCCTTTTGGGAGACGATTTTCCAATCATCCTCGGTCATCCAACCCTCGGAAACGATCTCTGCGGGACTGATCGGCCGATCATGGACTGCTTCTTTGGTTGTCGGAGTCAGCAACGGGCGCTCGAGTTTCTGGTTCTTGCGCAGACCTTCGGGCAATTCGTTCCCACAATAGGTGCGCGCACCCTTCTCGTAGTGGGTCCACAACGAGGTGTCTGTCGTACCGGTGATATATCCCCGTACGACCATTTCGATGGGGAACACGTTGCAGGACAGTACCAGCGATGCGTTGGGGTGGGGAACCGATACCAGATGGTTCTTGACGATATGTCCGGTTTTTCCGAACCACCAGGCGCTGGTCAGGTTCAACACCGCACCTTTGAAGGGAATGGCGGCCAGCACGCGATCGAAGGCACTTTGCCTGTCTGTGGTGACCAGAAGCAGGTGTCCGTCGTCCCAACGGTAGGAATCGCGGACCTTGCCGACCTTCTTGTCTTCCAAGGGAAGGTTCGTTTCCTGCATGGTGTGTGCGAGTTGCGATGCTATGCGGTCCCGGTATTCCTTGTAGGCATCATGCATATGTGTATCTCCTATGGCTGAATGGATTGTTGAAGATGTTGGTATGCAAACACTCTTCGATCATATGTTCGCTCTGTGTCCCATGCCCTGGATCCACGGTGATCATCCAGAGGATTCCATGGCGAATTTCCGCGATAGACGGTAGTCCGAACCAATTCGTCAGTACATGCTTGGCATGCAATCCGATGCAATCATCCTCAGCATCGGTGCGAACCAATATCGTCCGGTCGGTAGCTGGAAGGTCCTCCACGGGGTATTCCTTGTTCGAGTTGAACAATTCGCCGCTCTTGCAGGCAGTGGCGAAGTCCTGTTCGAACTGGTGTTCCGTCGAATCGGGTGCGGGTGTCAACTCCCAATGCACGGCGCGGCGTACGGAAACCGGAAAACCAAGCTGTCGCAGTGCCTGTTCAACGGAGACAGCCGTATTGTCGGTGATGATCGAGGAGATTACCAATTCCCGGCTCTTCACTCCAGGAGCATAGACCCCGGAGGGTTCCTCTTTTTGTGAAAAATCCAAGTCGATGCTTTCGCGGTACAATCCTTGGGAGAGGTAGGTGCGCATGGAAGCGAACATGCAATCCCCTTCGTTCGTCCGTTCGGGATGTGGCATGATGCCCAAGGCATTTCCCCGGAGATTTCCCAACGCCGCGATATTGTCCACCGAGCCGTTCGGATTGCATGGGAACTGGGGATGCTCGTTGCCTGCTTCGTCACAGTATCTGAATATGGTTGCACCCGAGGCATACAGGTGCTCCAGCACCCCGCGGGGAATCACGAACCTTCCCTCGGCATGTGCCGCGGGGATTCTCATGACGGTATCGGTGGAAATCCCCCGGACAAATGCATGGGAACTACTTCCTTCGGAAAGCCGTACGTGGACCCATGCGTTGTAGAAACCGGTTCCAATGATCTTTCCATCGACAAATTGTTTGTTTTGGGCCAGTGCTCCGCCGAGCCGGTGGTCGGACAAACCAGGGATTATGCCCGATTCGAGTAGAATCTGGGCTCCGTTGCATATACCGAGTATCGGTTTCCCCTTCTTGTCCTCAACGCGCAAACTTCTCATGATCGGATCGAGTGCGGCGATTATGCCCGAGCGGCTTCTGTCCTCGTATGAGAATCCTCCTCCTATGACGTAGCCATCGCAGGAAGCGAGTATGGCGGGGTCGTCGTTCCATTTGAAGCGTATCGGGTCCATCGCGGCACGTTGGACAGCCCTGGCTGTTTCCCGCTCGCAATTGGTCCCGGGAAATTCAATGACCGCTATACGATAATTCACGGGCGTACCCCCTCGATCCACGTTCCCTCGACTCCCCTTCCTATGGAACCTACTTCCCAGACCGGTTGGGAAAAGATCTGGCGCATCTGTGCCAATACCGTTTGGGCTTCGCTTGCCGGGACAACCACCGTCAAACCGATTCCCATATTGAAGGTCCTGTACATCTCATGGTCCGAGACATTGCCCAATCGCTGGATTGCCTCGAATATCGGCATTCGGGTCCATGCTTGCGGATGGAATCGGGGTCGCAATCCCTTCGGTATGACCCGGGGAACGTTCTCGATCAATCCGCCACCGGTGATATGGGCCATGCTTCGAACAGGTGCCCCGGTTGCGAGCAACGCTTCGATTCCATTGGAATAGTTCACATGGGGGGCGAGCAATGCCTTGCCGACACTTGTGCCTTCGGTTCCGGGCAACGGGTCGGTCACCCTCAGACCCGCATGGGCAAACAATACCTTCCGGGCCAGCGAGTAGCCATTGGTATGCAACCCTGAGGATCCGACTGCTAGGATCACATCGCCATCCTGCACCGACTTGCCGGTGACAATCGCATCACGCTCGACAATCCCCGTCACCAAACCGACCAGGTCATGCTCCCCGGGGAGGTATACGCCCGGCATCTCCGCTGTCTCACCTCCGACCAGACTTACCGAGGATTCCCGGCAGGCAACGGCCAGACCCTTGACGATTGCGGCGACAATCTCGGGTTCGAGGATGTCGTTCGCGATATAATCGAGAAAGGTCAAAGGTTTCGCGCCGTGTACAGCGATATCGTTTGTGCATGCATTGAACAGGTCCTGGCCGATCGTAGAGTAATCGTTGGCCATCCTGGCAATCGAAATCTTTGTGCCCACGCCATCGACACTTTGGACGAGGACAGGGTTCCGGTACGTTCCGGAAATCCAGGAGAGGTCGTACATGGAGGCAAAACTCCCGATTTTCGCCAACACATGCTTGTCGAAGGTACTTGCCGCTTCATCCTTGATCAGCTCCACCGCGCGATTTCCGGCAGTGATATCCACTCCGGCCGACTGGTAGTCGAGATTGGTGCTTCCCGTTTGTTTCATTGGTGGTATTCTCTCCATTTCAGGTAGTTTTTTCCCGCAGTCCCGACACCCATGCTTGGGTCGCCGATTCCAAGGGGATGGAAACGATATTGTTGAAGGCGATCACTGGTTGTGTGCAGGTTTCGCCGATAGTCCGGCACCATATCCCGAGTGCCTCGAAGCGTGCCAATACCTGTGCGGCCTCCGAATCGGGGACCTCCAGCACGAAACCGGGAGTTTCGGAGAACAACAGGAAATCGCTCCTGAGCTCCGATTCAATGGTGATGCGGCACCCGATTTGGGCTGCCATGGCCATTTCCGAGACCGCTACTGCCAAGCCCCCTTCGGAGATATCGTGGCAGGCAAGGATACATGCCTCTTGTGCCAGCTCCCGTATCAGAGCTCCAATTGCCTTGAACTCGTCCAGGTCGGGTGAAGGAAGGCTATTACCGAGTGAGCCGAGCATGGAATAGTAGATGCTGCCACCGCATTCGGCTTTCCGTTCCCCGACGAGGAGGATGCTGGAGTCTTTCTGCTTGAATCGCATGGAAAGGGCTTTTCCGGCATCTTCCAACCGGCCGAGCATGGAAATCATGGGACTGGGCGGGATCGATCCATGCTCCGATTCGTTGTACAACGAGACATTCCCGGCGATTACCGGGAGTCCCAGGACTGTCGCCGCGTGGGCTACGCCCCGGCAGCCCTCTGCGAATTGCCGCATGCTGTCGGGATATTCGGGGTTGCCGTAACACAGGCAATCGGAGATTGCGATCGGCTGTGCTCCCGAAGCAACCGTATTGGCATACGATTCGAGAACGGCAAGGACTGCTCCCCGATAGGGGTCGATGGTGTTGAATCGGGGGTTCTGGTCACAGGTCAGCGATATTCCCAGGTCCTTGAGTTCCTCAGGATAGCCGATGTCATCGAACGGCCTGATGATTCCCGCATCGGAGGCTCCCGCTTCGATCTCGACGAGGGCCTGCACCTGCTTGTCATAGGAGTTGAATACCATGGCCCTGCTGGCGATATTCTCATGTGCCAACATCGACAGCCAAAGCGATTGCAAGTCCTGGGGGACGGGAAACGAGGGCTCTTGTGGCAGGGGAGGAAGTTCACCCACAGGCCGGTGGTACAGGAATCCTTTGGTGACATCGGAGGCTTTCGCATGCACCAACGTCTCTCCCTTCGCGGTCACGACAAAATCGGGAAGGGCTGTGATGGAACCGATTACGGTCGCCCGGGCATTGTGGGAGACTTCAGGTAGTGCGAATGTGTCGTTGAAGTGGTTGAGGATCAAAGGTGTGATCCCACGTGGTGAGACCCACAGGTACCGTTCTTGCGTCTCTGCACAGAGGATCACATGGGGGGGAAGGGTGGGATCGGCGGTATGCACGGCATCGATATCGATGATCGCACCGTATCCTCCGCCATCGGCCAGCTCGACGCTGGCACAGGCAATTCCTCCCGCCCCCAGGTCTTTGCATGCGACCTTGTCGATCAGTTGCTTTTCACGAAGTATTCCCACCAGTTCGTCGGTGGCATGGATCAGATGTCTCCCCAGGAAAGCATTCGGTTCCTGTACAGCACCCTTGTTGGCTTCGACTTCTCCTTCCGACAAGTTGAAGCTTGCGAAACTGGCTCCTCCGAAACCGCTGTTGTCGGTAGGTTTTCCCACGAGGATCAAATCGTAGCCATCGGCACCTTCTGGTGCATGGGAGTGCAGTATGTCGTCTTCCCGCATGGCTCCCAATGTAACTACCGTAACCAGGCAATTCCCGTTGTATCCGGGGTCGAATTGGAGTCCGCCTCCGATATTCGGAACCCCCACAGGGTTCCCGTACCCGGCTATTCCCGCCACCACTTGTTCCAGCAACCATTTGTTGCGTGTATCGCGGATGTCGCCGAACCGAAGGTCGTCCGCAAGTGCGACAACCCGTGCCCCCATGCAGCAGACATCGCGGATATTGCCCCCGATTCCGGTTGCGGCACCTTCATACGGTACAATCTGGGAAGGGTGGTTGTGCGATTCGTGGCTGAGTACTATGGCGAAGCCGTTTCCCTTGTTGTCCCGAGCCACCCTAATGATCCCGGCATCCTCCTTCGCACCAATGATGACATCCGGTCCGTCGGTGGGAAAGAGTTTGAGATACGGACGACTACTTTTGTAGGAGCAGTGTTCGGATCCCTCTATACCGAAAAGGATCAACTCGGCGAGTGTCGGCTTCCTGCCAAGGATACGCTCCTGCAAGTCCCTGGCTTCCGAGACGGTCAATCCCGTACGCAGCCGCTGCATCAGCCGTTCGACCTCCGCATTTTCCATTCCATTGATATCGAATTGTTCGGTTCCTTCCATGTATCGGTTCCTTTTTATGGTGGTCTATACTATTCAAATCTTTACTTTTCCCGTGCCTATCGGGCAGTTTGCCAGGAAAAAAAAACGAGCACTCCGGAAGACACCGGAATGCTCGGCAAGTACACGCAGACGACGCGATACATCGCGGCCATACAAGATTCTCCCATGGAAACTTGTACACACTGGCCCCGATAGTTGTTATGCAACATGAAATCCCCTTTGTTGCGTCATACGAGACATATATACATTTTTTGTCAAAAATTGCAACAAAGCGAGAGTGGAATACAGTGAAAATCTGAAAGATGCAACAAGCCGGTACAATCGGGTTGTTCCGCTTTCAGTCAAAAAAACAGCTGGTTCCATCAAGGAAACCAGCTGTCGTGGAAAATTTTACCTAATTCATCTGTTAGGCAAGAAGTTTGTCCAGATCTTCTTGTGCTGTCGAAATCGGGGTGATTCCGAAGTTGTCCACCAGAATCTTCAAGACATTGGGAGAAACGAATGCCGGAAGCGTAGGTCCGAGATGGATGTTCTTCACCCCGAGATGGAGGAGGGTCAGCAATACGCATACCGCCTTTTGTTCATACCATGAAAGCACGAAGCTCAAAGGAAGCTCGTTCACCGAACACTCGAACGCATTCGCCAACGCCAACGCGACTTGGATCGCACCATACGAGTCGTTGCACTGTCCCATGTCGAGCATTCTCGGAATTCCACCAATCTCACCGATCTTCATATCGTTGAACCGGAACTTTCCGCAGGCGAGGGTGAGGATCACCGTGTCGTCGGGAGATTTTTCCACAAACTCGGTGTAGTAGTTCCTTCCGACCCTTGCGCCATCGCAACCACCGACGAGGAAGAAGTGCTTTATGTCGCCCGATTTCACAGCGTCGATAACTTTTCCAGCGACGGAAAGGACTGTAGCGCGGCCATAGCCGGTGGTCATGCTGGTACCGCCATTGATGCCGACCATCTTCTTCTCTTCGGCATATCCACCCAACTCGAGTGCCTTTTCAATGACAGGAGTGAAATCCTTGTCCTCCCCGATGTGTACGAGCCCGGGGAACGAGACTACCTCGGTGGTGAATATCCTGTCCTTGTAGTTGTCCTTGGGGGGCATGAGGCAGTTGGTGGTGAACAGTACGGCTCCCGGCATATCCAGGAATTCCTTCTGCTGGTTTTGCCAAGCGGTCCCGAAGTTACCCTTCAAATGTTTGAAAGCCTTGAGCTTCGGATATCCGTGGGCGGGGAGCATCTCGCCGTGTGTATAGATGTTGATGCCCTTGCCCTCGGTCTGCTTGAGCAATGCATGCAGGTCGAACAGATCGTGTCCGCTGACTACAATGAACGGACCCTTTTCGATAGCGAGCGGGACTTCCGCGGGGACCGGATCTCCGTAGGAGGAAGTGTTGGCGGTATCCAACAGTTCCATGCACTTGAGGTTCACTTCACCGGTCTTCAGGACCAAAGGAAGCAACTCGGAGGCATCCATTGCGCTACCGATGGCCCGCATACCTGTGAAGAAGAACTCATTCACCACGTCATCGGAGTATCCGAGTACCCACGCATGGTAGGCATACGCGCCCATGCCGCGCAATCCGAGCAGGATCAGGGATTTGAGCGAGCGGATATCCTCGTCCCCTCCCCAAATGTCTCCCATGGGATATGCGGCGGTGTCGCCACCGAGCGATGCGGTGAGCGTATCGATCCGCTTGATCAGTTCCTGCAGTACCGGATCGTTGAAGTTGACGTTCGTGATCGCGGTGAACATACCTTCCATCATGATATGGACGACTTCCTTGGAAAGGGTCTTGCCTTCCGCAGCCCTTGCCAGGGCGACCAGCGCACCGGTCATTTCATCTTGCAGGTTGGATGTGTCGGCCATTTTGCCGCACGTACCCTTCTTGCCGGTGCAAGCCTTGCCGCCTACCGTTTGTTCGCATTGAAAACAGAACATGTCAGACATTGTTTCCTCCTATGGGATTATACTGTTTTGATCACAAAGAGATGCATGGTGACATCTCCACTATTGGCTATTCCGAGCATGGTGTTCGCCGGGATCGCGACGATCGAACCTTCGCCATAGCGATGCTGCTCCTGGTCATTCAACGTAATGCCCAACACGCCACGGGTGACGATCATGTGCGCCGCTTCCGGGGTAGGGTGCGGATCCAGCGACTCCCCTGCGGCCAGACTCAAATGGTTGATCCGGACATCGGGTCCTCCGACAATCCGTTCCACAGCCGTAGCATCCGCTACACTGTACGAATATACTTTCTCTATCATCTCGACTCCTTGTGTCATGGTTTTGGCATGTTCTTGGGCAGTTTTGCCTTTGCCGTCATTTCCTCTACGGTGATGCGCACCACCTCTGTCTGGTGCAACGCCCTTCCGATATAGGCAACCGCCTCGTCGGTGAATTGCGGCGAATACTTCCTGGCGATCGCCAACAGGGCTTCGGTCTTCTCGAGATCATCCTCGACAATCGTCGCCGTACCATATGCGATCGTCGATTCGTACTCCGTGGAGAACTCGCCGGGTAGGAGTCGGGTCTTACCGACACACACCAGGCATACCTTGCTGTTGTTCTCGATAACAGCAAGTTTCTTTCCCTCTGTCGCCCCATGGATATAGATGGTATCCCCAACCAGTGCTGGAGACACGGGTATCGCATAGGGTGTGTTGTCCTGGTCCACCATGGAAAGCACCCCGTATTCGGCGGTCCTGATAACTGATCGGGCGAATTCTGCATCCTGTTGTCGGTCTTTTCTTCTCATCATGTCCATATGATACACCAACGGTACCATAATTCAATGAAAGTTGTTGTTGCAAATGCAACTTGTAGTGGTTCACAATTGCATACAGGTTCGGAATGTTCGACTAATCTGGGCGCATGGGGGTATATTCAAGAAATAATGTATAAATATACAAAACTACCCCTATACAAACGGACAAAAAGAATATATATACAAAGAACTGGGTGTGTATACCTACCAAGTGAAAAGGAGTGGACGAATGGTTACAGTTGGTGTCATCGGAGCAACAGGATATGCTGGAGCGGAACTCATGCGACTGCTCTGTCGTCATCCGAACGTCGAGAAGATATTGGCCGGATCGCATAGCCACGTCGGCGAGTCATATGCCGGCATCTACCCGAATTTCAAGAAGGTCTTCGACTTTCCTTGCCATGATGCCGATATCTCTGCGTTTGCGAAGAAATGCGATGTGGTGTTCGTCTCCCTTCCGCACGGTATCGCTTCCCAACATGTCACCGAGGCCCTGCTTTCGGAATGTGTGGTGATCGACTTGGGTGCCGACTTCCGGTTGAGCGATTGCAGTGTCTACGAGACCTGGTACAAGACCAAACATGGGAATCCCCAGCTGTTGGGAAAGGCCGTGTACGGTCTGTGCGAATTGCACCGGCAACAGATACGTGCCGCACGGTTGATCGCCAATCCGGGATGCTATACGACCTGTTCGATCCTCACCATATATCCATTGCTTGCGGAAGGTCTGATCGATCCCGATACCTTGGTGATCGATGCCAAGTCCGGCGTCTCAGGAGCCGGCCGTGGCGAGAAGCTCGGCTCGCTGTTCTGTGAATGCGATGAATCGGTGAAGCCCTATGGAGTCGCCAGCCACCGGCACACACCGGAAATCGAGGAGCAACTGTCGTTGGCACTCTCCCATGGCACGGCGACTTCGGGAGTGGTCCTTTCATTCACTCCACACCTGATTCCCATGAACCGTGGTATTCTCTCAACCGTGTATGCAAAGCTGAAACCGGGGGTAACCAAAGGCGAGGTCGAGGAAGCCTATGCAAACAAATATGCACAGGAACAATTTGTCCGCGTACTCCCTTACGGTACCTTTCCGGAAACCCGTTGGGTCAAGGGATCGAACTACTGCGATATCGGATTCACCATCGACCAACGCACCGGACGGATCGTAGCCTGTGGTTCGTTGGACAACCTGGTGAAAGGTGCTGCCGGTCAGGCAGTGCAGAATATGAATATCGTATTCGGACTTGATGAACAGGCTGGGATCGACGCATTGCCTGCTTTTCCCCTGTAAAGAAGGAGCTGGAACATGAATAGGATTGATGGTGGGGTCCTTGCCCCGAATGGGTTCCGGGCCGGCTCTGTCGCCGCCGGAATCAAAAAGAAGAAATTGGATATGACGGTCTTGACCTCCGATGTGCCGGCGGCTGTCGCAGGTGCTTTTACCACGAATGTCGTCAAGGCTGCCCCGGTCGTATGGGACCAGAACATAGTCTCCGGAAAACATGCCGTACGCGCCTTGGTGGTGAATAGCGGGAATGCGAATGCATGTACCGGAACCCAAGGGGATGAAGACGTGCAAAAAATGGCCCAGTTGGTCGCCGACGGCCTTGCTGTGGAATCGCGGGAGGTGCTGGTCTGTTCGACGGGAGTGATCGGAGTCCCTCTTCCCATGGAGAAGGTTGCCACCGGCATTGCCTCATGCCTTTCGCTGCTGGACGATTCGATCGGTGCGGCGAAGGATTCTGCCGCCGCCATATGCACGACCGATACCTTCAGCAAGGAAATCGCGGTGGAGGTCGAGATCGACGGCAAAGCGATCCGGATAGGGGGTATGGCCAAGGGATCGGGGATGATCCATCCGAACATGGCTACCATGCTTTCGTTCATTACCACGGACGCGCAGGTCGAAGCCTCCTATTTGCAGAACCTCTTGGGTTCGACAGTGATCGATTCCTACAACATGATCAGTGTCGACGGCGATACCAGCACGAACGACACCGTGTTGGTACTTGCGAATGGAACGTCCGCGGCTCCTGCGGTGGCTCCCGGATCGGTATCGGAAGAGCAATTCATCGAAGCCTTCAAGTTCGTCCACACCGAATTGGCAAAGTTGATCGTATTGGATGGAGAAGGTGCGGGAAAATTCATAGAGGTCACCGTTTGTGGTGCCCGGACCAAGGATGATGCCCGCCTCATGGCGAAATCGGTCATTTCGAGCAATCTGGTGAAGACCGCATTCTTTGGAGCCGATGCCAATTGGGGACGGATGCTGTGTGCTATGGGATATTCGGGGGCTTCCTTCGATCCTTTGGCTGTCAGCATCAGCTATGCCAGCAAGGCGGGATTGATCGCGGTTATGAAAAATGGTGTTCCCATAGCTTTCGACGAGACGCTCGCCAAGAAGATCCTGCAGGAGAAGATCATCCAAGTATCCGCAACTGTCGGTGATGGAACAGAAGAGGCTACCGCATGGGGATGTGACTTGTCGTACGAGTATGTCCGCATAAATGGAGATTACAGAAGTTGACCATGAAAAAAGAGATCGAGAAAGCCAGTGTGTTGATCGAGGCGCTACCGTATATCAGACGGTTCGCGGGCAGCATAGTGGTGGTGAAATATGGTGGCAGTGCCATGGTGGATGAAGAGATCAAGACCTCCGTCATTCAGGATATCGCCATGATGAAACGGATAGGTATGCGTCCCGTCGTAGTCCATGGTGGTGGAAACTCCATTACCAGTCTCCTCGACCGGTTGGGCAAGAAGACTACCTTTGTCGATGGTTTGCGCATCACCGATGCGGAGACGGCCCAAATAGCCGAGATGGTCCTTTCCGGTTCCATCTCCAAGGAGTTGGTCCAGTGTCTCCAGGGGCAGGGGATCAACGCCGTGGGAATCAACGGCAAGGATGGGGATACGCTGATCGCACGCAAGAAACTGAACGACGGGAAGGATCTCGGGTTTGTCGGTGAAGTCGTGCGGGTCAATACAGCCCTGTTGGATTCACTCATGGCCAACGATTTCGTACCCGTGGTGGCTCCTGTAGGTACCGATTTCGAGGGGAATACCTACAATATCAATGCGGATTATGCCGCAAGCGCGATTGCCGGGGCATTGCATGCGCAGAAGCTGGTGTTCCTGACCGATGTCGAGGGTATCCTCCGTGACAAGGACGACCCGTCTACCATCCTTCGCCAACTCACACTCACCGAGGCGGAGAATTACATCGCGGACGGAACCATCAGCGGTGGTATGATACCAAAGGCCCACTGTTGTATGGATGGTATACGCCAAGGCGTACAGAGCGTCCACATTCTGGACGGTAGGATACCGCACTCGTTGTTGCTGGAAATATTCACCAACGAGGGAATCGGTACCATGATGACCCGATAGGAGGAATATATGGCCACTAATATCATAGAAAAGGGCAAGTCGGTTTTTATGGATACGTATGCACAGTATCCCATAGTCCTGGCCAATGGTGAGGGACGGCATGTCTACGACACCGATGGCAACAGGTATCTGGATATGGTCGCGGGTATCGCCGTGAATATCCTTGGCTACAAGGACCCAGGTCTTAGCGCGACTCTCGGCAAGGTGGTTGCGGATGGTCTGTTGCATTGTTCGAATCTGTACTGGAATTCCTATGCGGTGCAAGCCGCTATCCGGTTGTCACGCTTGAGTGGCATGGAGCGGGTATTCTTCTGCAATAGCGGAACGGAAGCAAACGAGGCTGCATTGAAACTGGTGCGAAAGTACGGATCCTCCAAGAAGGATGGCAAGACCGATATCATCACTATGATGCAGTCGTTCCATGGCAGGACCTACGGGTCCATGACGGCGACCGGACAGGTGAAATACCAGAAGGCCTTCCATCCCTTGGTTCCCGGCTTCACGTATGCCGCATTCAACGACTACAACGCAGTGGAAAGTCTTGTCACAGAAAACACCTGTGCGATATTCGTGGAACCGGTACAGGGTGAAGGCGGTGTTGTTCCTGCCCAAAAGCAGTTCCTGCAACAACTGCGCAAGCTCTGCGACGAACGGGACATCCTGTTGGTGTTCGATGAAGTGCAATGCGGTCTCGGCAGGACAGCCCATGCCTTCGCATGGCAAGCCTCGCAGGTAAAGCCCGATGTCATGACGTTGGCAAAAGCTCTTGGTGGGGGCGTGCCTATCGGAGCAATGGTCGCCGACGGCAAGGCAGCGAAAGTCCTGGTACCTGGGGACCACGCCGCGACATTTGGTGGCAATCTCCTCTCTGCCGCCGCTGCGGATTGCATATTGGAACGGTTGGAGGAGGGCTCGCTGCTCGAGAATGTGAAAGCGACCTCGGCACTTTTGCGATCCGCTCTCACCGACTTGCAGAAACAGTATTCCCAGATCATAGAAATCCGTGGAGTAGGCCTCATGCTTGGAGTGGAGATGACGATTCCCGTCAAACCGTTGATCGAGGCATGTATGGCAGAGGGTATGCTCATTGCGAATGCAGGTCCGAATGTGCTGCGTTTCGTGCCGCCCCTGACCATCACCGAAGCTGAGATCGACGAGGCTGTCGGAATCCTCAAGTCCGTATTTTCCAAGATCTTGCGTGGCTGACCGGTTGTCGGCCGCCAAGATTTCTTGCCTGCCAAAGATATATCCGTTATGATGGGGCAACTGGCGTCCTTGCGCCAACGGAGGTATCGATGAACCGGGTTTTACAACGACGATTGTTGGCGCTCATACTCCTCTTGTGCATGTTCGGTACCTTAGGTGCCAATATCGGTATCGATCCGGCTGTCTTGAACAATTCCAACGACCTGTTCTCGGCGACTGTTCCCATTTCCTATGGTGAACAGTCTTTTCGCGAGCGGATCCTCGCCAGGACGCAGGGAGAACGCGATCCGATCGGACTGGTGCTTTCCGGGGGTTCTGCAAGGGCGTTCGCCCATATCGGAGTCCTGCAGTACATCGAAGAACTGGGCATTGTTCCCGATTTCATCATCTCCAATTCGATGGGCTCTATTGTGGGTATCCTCTATGCGGCCGGATTGTCACCCGAGCAAATAGATACACTTTCTTCCCAGATCGATATAACCCAGCTTTTCGACATCTCGTTTCCCATCAGGGGAGGGTTGCTCGATACATCCCGATTCCTTTCCCTCGTCGCGCAATACCTTGGTGCCGATTTGCAATTGGAACATCTGCCGATTCCGATCATGATTGTCAGCGAGGATATCGCAACCAGACGGCAGGTGAGGATAATGGAAGGGGACCTGCTCACAGTCCTTGGGGCGGCGTTTGCGCTTCCGGTCTATTTCAACCCTGTCGAGTACAACGGGCATCTGCTGGTCGACGGCGGGGTGACGAACCTGGTCCCCCTCGATATCGCGTACGAGTATACCGATACCACGATAGTCTCCACGACATTCTACGATGCCAAGGGGATCAACTTGCGCAACCCGCTCTCCATACTCAATGTCTCGATAGACCTTGGCAAGCGGCGCGACGGTGTGGCGGCGTTGTTGGGGCATACGGATGCCATATGGATCCGCTGCGATGTCGAGGATTTCTCCTTCATGGATTTCGGGGCGATAGAGGAACTCGCACAGCGGGGCTACCGGTCGGCTGCATTGCAGGAAGAGCGGTTGAGCAGCCTGGATGCCCGCGGGACCACCAAGGAAATGCGCGATTTCAGGGCTGCTTTCTCGGCACGGCAAGACAAGGTGCTCAGCGACTACCGGTTGTACAAGCGGTTTCCCCACCATGGTGTCTCACACCAGATGTTTTTTGGGCTACGCTCCTTTATCCAGGAGAACGACCATTGGTATCTGCGCGATGAAGTGCTTGCCGGCCTCATGTATCATCTCCGTTGGAAATCGATGTGGTTCTCACTGTATGGCGGTGCCGGTTGGGAGTCCTTTTCTCCTATGGCGGTGTATCCAAGCCTGACGGCCAGCCTTTCCTACCAAGTGGCCGCCCCCCTGCTGTTGGAGGCCGATGTCTCGATTTCCGCGCAAGAGAGCTGGTTGCCCTCATGGTACCACCGATTGGGGATGCAACTACGCAAGGGATTCGTTTCCGACTCGCTGATGACTTCCGCGCAATTCTGGTGGGAACACCAGATTACACATGAATTTGAACTTGAGGCCATGTTGCTACATGCGGGATTGGATTTCGCGTGGAGTCCACATAGGACTTCCCGTTTGCGATTGAGCGGTGAGGGTGCGTGGCAACTGGCAGGGGATTGGGACCGCCAGTTCCTGCATACCCGTTTCAATGCGACGTTCCCGCTCCCATCCGATTTCCGACTGGAGGTCGGATATACCGGCAGATACGCCTTGGACGGTGCGGGTAATGTTCCCCTGTATCTTGGTGATGGGTTCAAGACCAGCGATCCGTCGCTCCGCACGCAAGGAAGTCTCGATGCACTTGCACCTTCATCCGCGAATTTCGTCATAATCGGAAGATTCGGCCTCGATTGGCAACCGCAATCATTCAAGCCGACGATGGGGGAATTGCTGATTTTCGACAATTCGTCGATCGGTATATTCGGCGACTTGTTATGGAACGTCGAGAGCCAGATTGTTCCCGAACTCTCGTTCGGAACACGATTGACCACCACAATTTCACTTTTGGGGTTGAACTCCATGCCCACTTCATTGTATGTCGGGTACGATGGTCCTGCGGACGGTATTGTCTGGGGATTCATCTTTGGACGGTGAAAGTGGAAAAAGAACTGGATATACTCCCATGGCTTGCTTCTCGCGAACTACCGGGTACGGTTTCCCTGCAGATTTTGGATTATGAACAGAGGGTCGTCTTCTCGAGTACCGGCAAATGGTTGCACCCGTTGTTGGCCGCAGAAGAATTCCTGTCCGGTTCATCCCTGGATCCGGCAAGCCTTGTCCTGCACGACAGGATAGCTGGACGGGCTGCCGCGGCCTTGACCGTCCGCATGGGTTTCAAGACAGTCAAGGCGTGCATGATGAGTCGGCTGGCCGAGGCTGTCTATTTGCGCCATGACGTAGCCTATTGTGCGGATACGTTCGTCGAACGTATTGCTTGCCAGACCGAGGACATCATACACGAGGACATGGGACTCGACGAAGTCCATGCGCTCATCCACCAGCGGGCAATCGCAGCCAAGGCAAACTAGCTTTTTGTTAGTGTGGCCAAACATATCCGATTGACAGGCTTTATCGATATTGGGTATCGTTTGCCCATGAATCCGGGAACAGTAGCAACCGCACTGGCTCTTACACTTTTTGCAGGTCTCTCCACGGGAATCGGCGGTTTGCTGAGTATGTTCCAGAAACGCAGCAGTTCACGTTTCCTGTGTACCTCGTTGGGTTTCTCAGCTGGCGTCATGGTCTATCTGTCGTTCATGGAGATCCTCCCGGAAGCCTTGCATTACCTGCACCAGTTCTTCCCGTCCAACCAGGCGCGGCTGGCGAGTGTCCTGACCTTCTTCACCGGCATATTGGTTATCGGTCTCATCGACCGTTTCGTTCCATCACGGGACAATCCCCATGAAATTCCCGATGTGGTACATCTTGCCATTGAACGGCAGATCACAACCGATCCACATCTTTTGCGTATGGGTGTGCTATCGGCGCTTGCGATTGCGATCCACAATCTCCCCGAGGGTTTGGCGACATTCACCAGTTACATGGCCGATCCCCAAATCGGTATCAGCATTGCCGTAGCTATAGCTATCCACAATATTCCGGAAGGGATAGCTGTGGCCGTCCCCATCTATTTTGCGACGGGAGACCGAGCCAAAAGCCTGATCATCGCACTGCTTTCCGGGTTGTCCGAGATGTTGGGAGCTTTGCTTGGATTGGTGTTGTTCTCTGTCTCGAACACCGACCTCATGCTCGGATTCGTCTTGGCATCGACTGCTGGAGTCATGATCTATATCTCTTTCGACGAACTGTTGCCGACCGCCGAACGCTACGGCGAGCACCACCTTGCTATCTATGGAGTCCTCGGTGGCATGGCTGTCATGGCAGCAAGCCTACTCCTGTTGGCGTGATGGACGCATCGAGAACTCGCAACCGCAATAATCCTGCCGGTACAATTCGAGCAATCGCGACAGTTCCAGGCTCCTTTGATAACCACCCTTCTTCTTGAAATCGACTGCCACAAATTCATCCCATGTATCGCCGATGGTGAATATGAGAGGTGAACTCTTGTGGGGGCTGACGGTAAGGGTGGTGGTGAAGTAGGGAATTCCCTGGCGCAGGGCTTCCTGGGCTGCTTCCCGTAGATTGTAAGCGAAACAAATGGCGCAACGTTCCCCTTTCTCAGCATCCTGCTCATGTCCGGCGATTTCTTTTCGCCATGCCTCGTGGTTGTATTCCTTATGGATGAGGCGCAGGGAAAAATGATCGGCGACGACTTTCAGCGCGGTGAATCTCCGCAGGGCCTCATCCTCGGGAAAAATATTGCTGTTGCCGAAAAAAAGGACCGGTTCGTATCCCAACTCCTGCAACCGTTCAATCGAACTGGTTGAACAAGGCCCACAACAGCAATGGAGAAGCAAAGGTTTCGCATCCATGCAGTTACTCTATCGTGCAACTCGGATTGTGGCAAGGACTCCCGATTGTCGGCCGTGCGATTCTTTCTGGCCTCCGGTTATCTTTTGCGTATCGAATAACGCAATTCGACCATACCTTCACCCATTTGTCGCACGTCGGTCAGGCGTAGGACAGGGCTCAGGACCCTTCGGGGGAACAACGGCTTGCCTTGTCCGAGTGTGACAGACCCGACCTGGATGATCAGTTCATCGAGCAAACCGGCGTCATGGAACTGTCCGGCAAGGTCCCCACCCCCGACAATCCAGATATTTTTGGTGCCGGCTGCCGAACGCATGTCGGCGTGCACAGGACGTACGTCCCCCTGTACAAACCTGATATCGGTCCCCTCGATTATCGGAAGCTCGCGTCTGGAGAATATCCATGCCGGCTGGGAATATGGCCAAGCCGAACCAGTCTCCGCAGATACCATCTCCGCGTTGCTGACCATCCATTCGTAGGTGGACGAGCCCATTGCCAATGCTCCCACTCCGGAAAGGAACTCCGGGTAGCTGCTGTTGTCCAGATCCCCAAGGGGAAACAACCAATCCAAGGAGTCGTCTTCAGTCGCAAGATAGCCGTCGAGGCTCGTCGCCGTGTAATATTGGGTCTTCATTTTTGCACGCGCCAAGCGGAAGGGGACCCTTGCGATGGAACCCTAGGCGAACGGGTACCGGAAACGTAAGGTGAAAAACCGAAATCGTTCATTTGTGTATCGACCTCCCCGAGACGACGTCGTTTGTATGGGATCCAAACAACTCATCCTGACCATACCGATTGTACCCAATGATTCCCGGCTTTACAACAACAGGTGCACTGGCAATCTGCGGTGAAATGTGGCATGATGGGGACAAACCACTGTGGAGGCTCGAACCATGAAAAATCCTACGTTGCTGGTGGTTGTCGCCGCAATACTAGGTGTAATGTTGTTGCCTGTTCCCCAATCGGGAAAACTTGCATTGATATTCCTACTTCTGCTTATCGTTATCTATGTGAAACGTGGATACGTATATGTCGCACTGGCCTCACGCATGCTCAATGCAAAGGTTCCGAATGAGGCCAGGGCTTGGCGCCTCTACGAGCAGGGGTGGAAGGCGGGGTTGCCATCCCACTACACGGTCATGCTCGGCAACTTGTTCGTCCAACGCGGAGATGCCGCGACAGCCCTGCAGATATTCGACTCGGTCATTGCCAAAGAACAGAACAAGCGGCAAAGTGATGGTGAGATCATAGCCAGTGCCAGAGTCTCCCGGTCCATGGCGCTGTGGGTGCTTGGTCAGGAGGACGAGGCGATAGCCTCGTTGTTGACGCTTAGGGAGGAGGGCCGGCTCGATAAGAACCTGGTGATAAATCTCGGAAGTTATCTTCTGGACAAGGGAAGATTGGAGGAAGCCGGGGCGCTGATCGAAGAAGCTGCCGCAGGATTACCCGAGAGCCCTGGAATGACCGATAACCGAGGTCTCCACCTGTTGCTCACCGGAGCGTTGCTCGATGCCCAGTCGCTGTATGACAAACTACTTACCGAGGGAACACCTCGCTTCCCGGAAGCCTATGTGCATGCGGCACGTGTGAAAATGGCTTTGGGAAAGAACTCGCAGGCGGTGCAATTGTTGAAATCCGCATTGGAACGCCCATTTTACCAGACCTCCACCGTATCGAAAGCCGATGTGGAAACCCTCTTGCGTGACCTATCCAACCGTCCCGACAGCAACGAATCCGACGAGGATGCCATGGACGGATCGTTGGAGTCGGCGCTGTATGAAGAAGACCTTTTCGATGACGAATCACCCAACACCGAGTTGGATGACGATGACAATACCGAACCGAACATCGAGTTGGATCCGGAGGATTATGACGACGAGGAAGAAGATCCGGTCGTTGAAATCGAAACGGACGATGTCTCCGAATTGGAATCCGAACTCTTCGAAGACGAATATGAAGATGAGGAAGAAGAGGAAAGTCAAAAGAAGTAGCATGCCATGAAAAAGTTTCTCAAGCTCCTGACCGGGAGACTGTTTACTTTTCTCACATTGTTAGCCCTCCAGATTGCCGCTTTGGTATGGCTGACATTGAACTTCATGAATGCGAGCGCGTATTATATCCCGATCGTCTATACCATGGCCTTTATCAGCGTATTCTTCATAGTGAGCCGTGACGATAATCCGGTGTTCAAGATATCCTGGATCCTGGTTATCCTGGTGGCTCCGATTTTCGGGGTTCCCTTCTACATGATCTTCGGCAACAAACGGGTGGGACGTCAGGTCTACCGGCAGATAGCGAAATATCAGGAGCACTACGAGAAGGAGATGCGCGCGGTCCTGCCGGAACCCGTACCTTCCGTACGTACCGAGTTGCTGGATTATTCGGCGAATCTGTGCAGACAGTCCGATTACATCAGGAATCTTACCGGTTCTCCTGCTTGGGACAATACAGCTGTCGAGTATTTTCCGCTGGGTGAGGATGCCTTCGCACGAATTCTCCAGGAGGTTGGGAAGGCCACCCGATTTATCCTGTTCGAATACTTCATCGTAGAAGAGGGCGAAATGTGGACCGCCATGCTCGCTGCGCTTCGGGAAAAACTCGATGAGGGGGTTTCCGTCCGTATCATGTACGACGATTTGGGAAGCATCCAGACCTTGCCGGTAGGATACGAGAAGGCGTTGCAGAACATGGGTTTCAAGACGGGAGTGTTCAATCGGATCAAGCCGCACCTGAACGCGAAACTCAATTATCGGGACCACCGGAAGATTCTCATTATCGATGGCGATGTAGGCTTCACCGGCGGCATCAACTTTGCCGACGAGTATATCAATAGGAAAATCAGGTTCGGACATTGGAAGGATTCGACGGTCATGCTCAAAGGGGATGCGGTCTGGAACCTCACGCTCATGTTCTTCCAGCAATGGATGTTCACTACCGGCGAGGATGTCGACCTGACGGAATTCACTCCCCGCAGATCCTTCCCCTCGGACGGATTCGTACAACCGTTTGGAGACAGTCCGTTGGATGGCGAGAATATATCGGAAAACGCCTATATCCAAATCATCAACCATGCCCGTCGTTATGTCTGGATAACTACCCCGTATCTGATCATAGATACGCAGATGGCCACTGCCCTCATCATCGCAGCGCAAAGCGGCGTCGATGTCCGCATCGTCACACCAAATTTTCCGGACAAGTGGTACGTGCACCCGGTGACCCGATCCAACTACCTGCAATTGCTACAGGCCGGCGTGAGGATTTTCGAATACACCCCTGGATTCATCCATGCAAAGATGTTCGTTTCAGACGATGAGGTTTCGATTGTGGGTTCGACCAATATGGACTACCGCAGTTTCTACATGCACTTCGAATGTGGTGTCGCGTTCTTCCGCTCGTCTATCGCGACGCATGTCCGCAACGATATCGCCAAATCCCTGGATCTCTGTACCGAGATCAATCTGCTGGACGAGGAATCCATTTCCCTACCGGTCAGGCTTGGCCGGAATATTCTGAAGCTATTCAGTCCCTTGATGTAGGCCAAAGAAAAGTACCGGTTGGGGTGTTACAGCTCACTGGCCATCCATAACCCGCAACATCCCCTGGGCACATCGGATTCCGCTGGCCCAGGCGGCGGTTATGCCACGGCTGGTACCCGCTCCATCACCAGCCAGGAAAACCGATCCGGTCACACGGAAATGGTCGTCGAGGTAGACCGGTTTGTTGGCGTAGAGCTTTATCTCAGGATAATACATGATAGTCGAGGGGTGCAGTACACCGGGCACTATGGTGTCCAGGTTCTTCATCGCTTTCCAGATTACGCGTAGGATCTTCGCCGGCATCGCAAGCGATATGTCACCAGGACAACAATCCTTCAGACTTGGTGGGAAATCGTAGAGGTCGGTGTTGAAGCTGTCGGCCTTGCTGCGGGAACCGAGGCGGAAATCACCAACCCGTTGCATGAGTGGTCGGCCGCCACCCATAAGCGCCGCCTGCATACCCAGGTTCTCGGCATATGCTTGTCCACTGGCCAAGGGAGCGGTGAACTTCACGGTCTTGAGGATAGCGAAATTCACCAGACCATTCGCCTCATGCGTATCGGCCGAATAGGCGTGCCCATTCACCGAAAACCATGTATCGCCACGGGCTGTGGTATATTTTTCCTTGACCACATGCGCATCCCCACTGTTCGTGCAGAAGGTCCTGACTTTCTCGGGAAAGTAGAACTTCGGATCATAGTAATCCTTGACGATAGGGTAGTGTTCCAATCTGGTCTCGACCCTGATCCCGATATCGACGATATTGTCGAGAAACGGTACCCCGAGACTCTGCAACATCATCTGCAGGAAGTGGAATCCTTTGCGCCCCGGAGCCAGGAGCAAAGTCTTGTACCCGATGTCCCGCTTGTCGGTTTGGATATACTTCAACGTATCGTCGACCGAGAGCATGGTTTCTCCCAATGCCAAGTCGACGCCCAGGGCATTCAATTCGGCAAGGAGACGCTTGATGAGAAGGAGTCCCCCGTCGGTACCCAGGTGGGATTGCCGTATTTCCAGGAGCCTGCATCCGAGCCTTTGTGCCCGTTGTTGGTAGATACCGATATTGCTCTTGTGCAGGATGTCCGGCTTGAGGAAGCGGGTGACCTCCTCCATGTACCTGTTGGCTTGTTCCTTCGTCCAGTATTCTTCGGGAAATCCAATGGGATAGGTGAAGTTCATCTTGCAATCGTTTCGCATTCCACCAGTCGAGAACCGTTCCTGGTCGAGCATCAATATCGAAACATCGGGTTGTTTTGCGGCTATTTCGAATGCCGCGCCCATACCAGCAGGTCCAGAACCAACAATCACCACATCGTAGAAATCCACTGCCAATCTCCTTCAGGACGTTTTCCGCTTGCCAGTATACACAATCGTGCGATGTTGGAGAACATCGCGCGATACTTCTCCATTCGATTTGAAAAGAGTAGGATGGGGACATGCGAGTTTCTATCACTATCGACAATGTCACGATAATCGACGGCACGGGTAATGGATGCTTCGAGGGGATGGTTGCCATCCAAGACGATAGCATCGTCTATGTCGGACCACAAACAGCAGGATTCACCGCTCTGCGCAGTATCGATGGGAAAGGAAAGATCCTTACCCCCGGATTCATCGATATGCATGGGCATAGCGATCTGCAGCTGCTGCGCGATCCCTATATGGCCCCGAAGATTTCCCAAGGAATTGTTACCGAAGTTATCGGCAATTGTGGCATGGGTGCATATCCGGTGGACGAGACTAGTGGCAAACGGCGGCTGTTGGGCGAAATGGCTTCCGATATCCTGGGTGATTACGCCGATACCTGGCCATGGAAGGACTTCGAAACCTTCACTGCTACCCTGGAACGCCATGGTAGCGGAACCAATGTAGTCGGTCTGCAGGCGCACACACCTTTGAGGATAGCGGCCATGCAGGGGAACCCGAACCGCATCGCGACGGCCCAAGAGATTGTTGGGATGGAACGGCTGCTCAGATTGTCCTATGAACAAGGTGCGGCCGGTTTTTCCAGTGGATTGTATTATGCTCCCTGTCTATTCGCATCTCGTGAAGAGTTGCTTGCACTGCTGCATCTTACGGCGGAATACGACCGGCTGTTCGCCGTGCACCACCGCTGCGAAGGCGACGGAGTCGTCGAGTCGTTGCGCGAAGTGCTCGAATTGGCTCGCCAAACCGGGGTGAGGATAGAAGTCTCCCACTTGAAGGCGATTGGGCGACGGAACCAACAGTATGTGCCGCAGATGTTGGCACTGATAGACGACTACGTCGCAAAAGGTGTGCGGGTGACCTTCGACCAATATCCCTACACCTACGGCTCAACCTCGTTGTACAGCCTGTTGCCGCCCGAATACCTGCGATTGGATCGCGGGGAATTGCTTCCGAAGCTTGCGGCACCGGAAGAACGTGAACGCATGCGCTGCTTGATGCTTGCTCCCGATGGCTGGGACAGTATCGCATCCCTCTGCGGATGGGAAGATATTTCGGTGATGCACGTCGATGGACAGCCCGAGCTGAAAGGCAGGTCCTTCGCCTCCCTGGCCCAGGAAAGGGGCACAGATCCGTTCGATGTGTTCTTCGATATGTTGGCACGTGGTCCTGCGATTGCGGTCATGAGCGATGTCACACAATCCGACGCAATGCTTGAACGCATACTGGCGCATCCCCTCGGATACTTCGGAACCGATTCCCTCTATAGCGGAACTGTGAACCACCCTCGTTCCACACAGGCGACGCGGCACCTGTTCTCCACATACTTCAAGGAAAAGCACCTGATGCCCTTGGAACAGCTGGTAAGACGCATGACAAGCGCACCGGCGCAGTGCCTGCGGCTGGATGACAGGGGGGTGGTACGTTGCGGGTACAAGGCGGATATCGTGCTGCTCGACCTGGAGGCGCTCACCGACGAGGAGGGGGACGACCGCGGAATTTCGCTGGTGATGTCGAATGGGGAAGTGGTGTGGGAACAGGCGCGTATGACCGGTGTGGTCGCGGGCAAGGTGCTCAGGAGCCGAAACGGTTGAGGAACCTCTTGGTACGTTCGTTTTGTGTCTTGGCGAACACATCTTCCGGTGATCCCTGCTCCACTATGAGCCCGTCGTCCATGAAGATGACACGATTGGAAATATCGCGTGCGAATGCCATTTCGTGGGTAACGACCATCATGGTCATATGCTCGCTTGCCAATTCCTTTATGACAGCAAGGATCTCGCCGGTGAGTTCGGGATCCAACGCACTTGTCGGCTCGTCGAAACACAATACCTGCGGTTTCAAGGCCAATGCCCTGGCTATGGAGACCCGTTGTTGCTGTCCTCCGGACAGCTGGTACGGATAGGCTGTGGCCTTGTCTGCCAATCCCATTTTCACCAACAGCTCGTTGGCGACTTGCCGGGCTTCATCCTTGGGTGTCTTCAAGACATGGATTTGTGCTTCGGTGAGGTTGCGTATGACCGAAAAATGGGGGAACAGGTTGAAATTCTGGAACACGAGGCCGACCCGGAGACGGATGCGTGAAATCGTGTGCTTGTCCGCATAGACTGCATTTCCCTGATCTGTCGTGGTGACAAGGGTATCACCTCCGATGGTGATGGTACCGCTGTCCACTGTTTCCAGATTGGTGATGCAACGCAGCAAGGTGGATTTTCCCGATCCCGAAGGACCGATAATGGAGAGGACCTCACCCTTTTCCAAAGAGAAGGAGATATCCTTGAGCACTTCCAAGGTAGAGAAGGATTTTTTCACCTGTTCGACTGTGATCACTGCCATATTGGTTCCTTCCTACCGGTAATAGTCGAGCTTCCGTTCGATACGGTCGAAACTTTTCGAGACGATAGCGTTCATGACAAAATAGAATACGCCGGCGATGAATATGGGCATGGTGGAGAATTCCCTAGCTGCCGCATTCTGGGCGACCCGGAACAGCTCCGCGACCCCGATCGTTTGTGCGAGAGCAGTATCCTTGACCAAGGTGATCACTTCGTTCCCCATTGCCGGCATGATCCGTTTCACCACTTGTGGCATGACGATATGGGAGAAGGTATGGACCTTCGAGAAGCCCAGGACGGAGGATGCCTCCAATTGTCCCTGGGGGATACTCTGGATACCGCCACGATAGATTTCCGCAAAGTATGCCGCGTAGTTGATGACGTATGCGATGATGACCGCGGTGAAACGATCGGCCGATGAGCCGAAAATGTAGTAGGGGGCGAAATACACGAAGATCAATTGGAGGATCAATGGGGTCCCCCGCATGATCATGATGTAGCCGTTGACCAGGGAGCTGATGATGCGATGCCTGCTCATGCGTCCCTTGGCGACCAACAGGCCGAGTGGGAGTGCGAACAGGAGGGTGAGGAAGAAGATACGCAACGAGGTGAATGTTCCCTCGAGCATCAGCATCAACAGTTTTCCCATGGTTCGGAAGCCTTATTTGCCTACGACAGTTATGTCGCCGCCGAACCAGTCGGTGGAGATCTTGGCCATGGCACCGTCGGCAGCCATTTCGTCCATGTGGCGCTGCACTTCATTGCGCAAGGCGTTGTCGTTCTTGCGGAAACCGACACCGTATTCCTCGGAAGAGAGGTGTTCGTCGAGAATCTTGAAGTTCTTGCCGCTGCGCTTGATATTATCGTTGGCTACGAACAGGTCGAGCACGACCGCATCGACTCCACCGATCTCAAGGTCCATGAGGGCGGTCAAGTTGTCCTTGACTTCAACAATCTGATCCAGGGAAGCGGCGAACGCTTCGTTACCGTATACGGCATCGGAAGCACTTGAACCGGCCTGGATGCCGACCTTCTTGCCAGCGAGGTCGGCGAGGGTCTTGACTGGACTGCCGGCCTTGACTACCGCGACCTGAGCGTTGTCGACATACGGATCTGTGAAGTTGATCACCTGCTTGCGCTCTTCGGTAATGGTGAAACCATTCCAGATACAATCGATATTACCGGTATTGAGTTCCTGCTCCTTGGCATTCCAATCGATCGGCTGGAGCTTGAGCTCCACACCCATGCGGCTGGTTACTTCCTTTGCCAGATCTATATCGAATCCGACAATCTCATTGTTTTCGTTGCGATATCCCATGGGAGGAAACGAATCGTCGAGACCGAGTACAAATACCCCTTTGTCCAGGACCTTTTGCAATGACTGGTCGCCACCAAGTTCCTTGGCCCCTGCGGCGCCGAGCATCGAGACTGCGATACATGCGAGTGTGACAATCAACAGAATCTTTTTCATCGTGATACCTCTTTCTGTGTATTGGGAATGGTTGCCCCGGTTCCCAGTGTGTTGGCATGATAGGATGTTTTGGTGGTTTTGGAAAGTCTTGCTTGCATGAAAATTGCATGATTATGCACTAATTCCCCATAATCTATAACATTGACCGCACATAGCTCCCAATGATATATTCAGGATGCACTCCAAGGAGGAATCATGGAATTCTTGTTGCAAGGCCTGTCTGCCACCACCTGGCAGCAATTGGTCATGTATGTGATCGGTTCCACATTGATATATCTCGCCATATCCAAGAAACTCGAACCGGCATTGCTGCTTCCGATGGGTTTCGGAGCGATACTGGTCAATATCCCCTTTTCCGGCGCACTCAATGGAACCATGCCCGGCATCGGTGAAGTCGCAGGTATCCTGGAGTGGATGTTCGAGGTTGGCATCGAGGCTTCGGAGGCCATGCCGCTGCTGTTGTTTATCGGAATAGGCGCGATGATCGACTTCGGTCCACTATTGAGCAATCCGAAACTGGTCCTCTTCGGGGCAGCCGCGCAATTCGGTATCTTCGCGACAATCAGCATTGCCGCCCTCATGGGATTCCCGCTCAAGGATGCGGCATCGATCGGGATTATCGGAGCAGCCGACGGGCCTACCTCAATCCTTGTATCGCAGGTCCTGAACAGCGATTATGTCGGGGCTATCGCTGTGGCGGCATACTCCTATATGGCGTTGGTGCCGATTATCCAACCGTTCGCCATACGGCTGGTGACAACCAAAAAGGAACGGGCGATCCGCATGCCCTACAATCCCAAGAACGTCTCACGCATGTCGCGTCTGCTTTTCCCCATCGTCGTGACGATGTTCGCCGGATATGTCGCCCCGGCGTCGGTGAGTCTGGTCGGGCTGTTGATGTTCGGAAACCTTATCCGTGAGTCGGGTGTGTTGGGCAGCTTGTCCGAAACCGCTCAGAATGTTCTGGCGAACCTGATAACCCTGCTGCTTGGCATCACCATCTCCGTATCCATGCAAGCCGACAAGTTTGTCCGGTATGAGACCATGTTGATCATGTTGCTTGGACTGATAGCTTTCGTGTTCGATACGATCGCCGGTGTGCTGTTCGCAAAACTGCTCAACCTGTTCACCAAGAACAAGGTGAACCCCATGGTCGGTGCTGCCGGTATTTCCGCGTTTCCCATGTCCGCACGGGTTGTCCAACGAATGGGGCAGGCAGCCGATGCCCAGAACCATCTGCTCATGCATGCGGTAGGGGCGAATGTCGCCGGGCAGATAGCATCGGTTATCGCCGGTGGTGTCATACTTGGGCTTGTCCCGGGTATGTTGGTCTAAGGGAGGAGTTTGGTATGAATGAAGTGTTCAGGCAGTCTTTGACGCTCATGTGGCAGGGTATGTTGGCCATATTCGTGGTGATCCTCTCGATATACCTGGTATTGATGCTTTTCCCCAAAATATTCAAGAAAGGGAAATAGCATGGTAGAATACCGTAGCCTATGGCATGGAGGCTTGCATGCGTGAATCCGGTGAGGATTATCTGGAAGCTGTATTGGAGCTTGAGCAGGAACATGGTTCGGTCCGGTTGACCGATGTCGCATTGAAGATCGGTGTGACCAAGCCGAGTGTGAGCCGGGCCATGAAGATTCTCCAGGCGGACGGATATATCCACCAGGAAACCTATGGAACCATCGAGTTGACTGCGAAGGGTAGGTTGAAAGCCTCCCAGGTATATAGCCGGCATAAGACCTTGACTACTTTTTTGGGTGATGTCTTGGGATTGGATCCGGTTACCGCCGAGGCGGATGCTTGCCGCATGGAGCATATCCTGAGTGCGGAGACCATGGAGCACCTCGCGGCGTTCGTTGAAGAGCACAAACAAAAATAGTCGAACAATAACAAAATAGTTGCATTGCATCCTCTGCCGCCACACCTCAGAATAGAGATATAGAAACACTATGTGGAGGTAGTGAAATGAAAAAGAGTGTATTGATTTGTATCGCTCTCATGCTGCTGGTCGCTCCTTTGTTCGCACAAGGCGCACAAGAAGAGCAGGGACCGATTGTTTTGAAGTATTGGACCCACGAGGATCCGAACAGAACAAGGATCGAGGAACGCTATATCCAGGAGTTCCAGGCCGCCAACCCGAACATCACCATTGAAAGGACTACCCAGGCTTCGAGCAAGATCATCGAGTTGGTCCAGACTGCGTTCGCAGCCAATTCGGGCCCGGATATCTTCAACCTGTCGATTGAAGACGAATACCAGTATATCGCCAACGGTCGTGTAGCTCCTGTGAATCCGCAAGTGGCTGGTTACAAGGACCAGAAGGCTTTGGTCGACACCTATGCCGATGGTATCCTCGACCCCGTCACTGTCGGTGGCAAGATCTATGGACTTCCGTTGGAACTCACCAACTGGACCATCTTCATCAACAAAAGTGTGTTCAAGTCAGCCGGACTCGACCCTGAAAAGGATTACCCCAAGACTTGGGAAGAGATGGCCGACATTTCCGAGAAGCTGGTCATTCGCGATGGTGATATCCTCGTCCGCCGTGGATTCGACTTCCGTTACCCGTACTATTTGGTCGCAATGTTGCCGATGGTCGAGCAGTTGGGAGGACAGTTGATCAGTGACGACGGAAAAACCGCTATCGTCGGTGAGCAAGCTTGGCTCAAGTTCCTGACCTATATGCAGCAGTGGGGACCCAGTGGCCGCAATCTCGGTTCACCAACCTACAAGAATGCCCGCTCCCTGTTCAACAAGAACAACAACGACATCGCCATGGCCAACACCGGTCTGTACCAGATCGGCAGAATCAAAGCCGACAACCAGGCCTTCTATGACAGCGGCGAATGGATGATCGTACCGTTCCCGGTATTCGAGGACGCAGTCAAGGATGTCGCGGCTTCCTACTACGGGCACTATCTCATGGTCAATGCCCAGAGCAGCAAAGCGACCCAGGATGCGGCTTGGAAATTCATTGCCTATATGCTCAGCCATGCGGAGGAGTATTTGAAGGAAGTCAGTCTTATTCAACCAACCAAAGCTTTGTTGAATTCCGAGACCTACAAGAATATTCCTTATTCCGATGTCTTCACCAAGGACATGGATCGTGGACATATTGTGTATTACGGAGCTGCGAGCGCAGAATTCCAGACACTGATCCGCAGTGCGGTCGAGTCTGTCATGCTCTCCGGAGAAACTCCTGAGAAGGCACTTGCCACACTCAAGCGTGCCGCCCAGGAACTGTTGGACGAGCAACTCTAGAACTTTTGATTTCTTGCGAAGACCGGAGTCCCGCCGCTTCGGTCTTCGATTGTATCCAGTATGGAAAGGGAACCTGTATGAAACGAAAATATATCGGAATAGAGCGTAAGGAAGCCCGCTGGGGATTCGCATTCACTGTCCCGGCCATACTCTTCTTCTCAGTATTCAGTTTCTATCCAATTCTGAATGCCCTGTATACGAGCATGTTCGATAAACGGGTCCTATCCCTGTTGCCTCCTGATTTCATGGGTCTTGGCAACTATACCTACATATTCACCTCACCCGATTTTTGGAATTCGATCCGAGCGACGTTCGTGTTCACCTTGGGAACCTTCATCCCCATCGTCATCTTCTCGTTGATGATCGCGACATTCATGGTGAATTTGAAGAGCAAGCATGCCAGAGGCTTCTTCCAGATAGCCTTTTACACGCCTGCCGTAATCTCGTCCGTGGTCGCCGCCGCGATATGGCTCTTGATATTCGATCCCCGCGGATTGGGCAACCAATGGGTGAATGCATTGCTGAACACGCCTGGGATAGACCGCAAGTGGCTAGCTGACAGGACCATGGTCCAGGTCTCCACCATAATCGTCTATTTCTGGAAGTATATCGGTTATTTCGTCATCCTATTCATTACCGGGCTTTCGGCGATTCCTCCCGCCATCTATGAGGCGGCGACTATCGATGGCTCGTCGAAGTGGCAGGCCTTCTGGCGGATAACCCTGCCGTTGTTGAAGCCGACGGTGGTGTTGGTCTCGATCATGGCCATGCTGCAATGCCTCAAGACCTTCAGTACGCAGTACCTCTTCATTCAGGGCGGAGCACCTCGGGCACCGATCAATGTCATTACACTGAATATCTACACCACCGGTATCCGCAACCAGCGCATCGGTCGTGCGAGTGCCATGAGTATCGTGCTGTTTCTTATCATGCTCATCTTCACCTGGCTGCAATTCAGGTTCTCGAAGAGTGAAGAAGTGGAATACTAGGAGGACAGTATGGAAGATTCAATCAAACGTATTCCATGGGCAAGCATATTCATTTGGACGGCTCTCATCCTGGTGTTCGTGTTCACCGTCATGCCATTGGTATTCATGTTCACCAGCTCGTTCATGACCAGCCGGCAGATTGTCCGCATGCCGTTCAGTTGGATTCCCGAGACCTTCCATTACGACAACTATATCAAAGCCCTCCAAGGTAATGACGGGTCCTGGATATTCCCACGGAATGTGTTCAATTCATTGTTCGTCTCGATTACTGTGGCGATAACGACGATCCTGATCGCCTCGATCACCGGATATGGTATCGCAAAGTTCAACTTCAGGGGCAGGAACCTGATCTTCATGATGATCATGGCAACCATGATGATTCCTTTCGAAGCAATCATGATTCCCCTATATATGGTCGCAACCGGTCTGAGGATGCAGGACACGTATGCCGGGCTCATCGTGCCATTCCTTGTCAGCGCGTTCGGTGTGTTCCAGATGCGCCAGTACCTCACTACCTTCCCCTCGGAATACCTGGACGCTTCCCGTGTCGACGGATTGGGTGAGTTCGGAATCTTCTGGAGAATCGTGTTCCCCAACTGTGCACCGGTTATCGCGACTCTCGGGATCCTCTCCTTCAGGGGTCAATGGGACAACCTGTTGTGGCCGCTGTTGGTGACCCAGTCAGAGAAGATGAAGACGATTCCCTTGTACATCTCCAAGTTCGCCGAGGAGAAGTTGACGGACGAAGGAGCCATGATGGCTGTCGCAGTGATAGCCAGCTTGCCGATGTTCATCATGTTCGGTGCACTCTCGAAATACTTCATTGGTGGCTCTGCGGTCTACGAGTCACGAAAAGGCTGATCACATGCGACACCCTCTTGATTACGATCTCTACATCTTCGATATGGGCAACGTGGTTATCCGCGATATCACAACTCTGGAAGCGATTGCCCGGCACTATGGATTCGACTTCGACGAATTGCATGATGATTATTCCCACTACGCTTTCCCCCTGATGGACGGCACCATCGATTCGGCGCTGTACTGGAACCATGTCGAGCACCAGTTGGGGATCCGGGTTTCCGGTGATCCCCTGGTCGAGTTTTTCCGTCCGCGCTGGAACCCTCCAGTGGTGGAAATCCTGGAGGCGCTCAGGGCGAAGGGCAAGCGTGTGGTGTGTGGATCGAATACCTATGCACCACATTGGGAATGGTTGCGCCAGCATGGGTTTTTGCACGTATTCGACGCCTTGTACGCATCCCATGAAATGGGAATCTCGAAACCATCGAAACGGTTCTTTACCCATATTATGGAAAAGGAACAGGTTGCAATACCCAAGGTATTCTTTGTAGACGATTACGAGGAAAATATCGTGGCAGCCAAAGCTATCGGTATCGAATCCTACCATTATTCCTTCGACGAGGGGTTGCCGAACATTTTTTCCGCTATCTTCACCTAATCTTTATCCAATCATGATGATCCGCTTATGCACCGGGTGTAGGCTGGGGCATCTTGTGAAGGAAGGGGTTTCCCATGATACGGAAAAAAACGGGAACGCAGAGGATTCGGCTTGCTGTCCAAATCCTGTTCTTTGTAGTTGTGGCTTTGGTTTCTGTCGCGCACACGCTTGAAGAGCAGGGTGTGACGTTGCCTTTTGTGCAGGGAGCGAGTCTCCATGCGATTTGTCCATTCGGAGGGGTAGTTACGCTCTACCAGTTGGTTACCGATGGTACCTATGTGCAGAAGATCCATGAATCGGCAGTATGGCTGTTGGGGCTTGTGGCCCTCACGACGTTGGCGCTCGGCCCTGTCTTCTGCGGTTGGGTATGTCCGTTCGGATCTTTCCAAGAGTGGTTGGGCAAACTGGGCAAGAAGATCTTCAAGCGACGCTACAATACCTTTGTACCGTCGGCCGTCGACAGGGTACTTCGATACCTGCGCTATGTCGTGTTGATATGGGTAGTGGTCATGACGGCCGTCACCGCAACGCTGGTATTCTCCGACTATGATCCGTACTACGCTTTGTTCAACTTCTACACAGGCGAGGTTGCCATTACCGGTTTTGTCGCGCTGGCCTTGGTCATGGTGCTTTCCCTGTTCGTGGAGCGTCCGTTCTGCAAATATGCCTGTCCGTATGGAGCGGTCCTTGGACTGGGGAATCTGTTCAGGGTCTTCAAACTGCGCCGCAATTCGATCACGTGCATAGATTGCAAGGCGTGTGACAAGGCCTGCCCCATGAATATCACCGTCGGTACTGCCTCTGTGGTCAGCGACCACCAATGCATCAGCTGTCTGAAATGTACGAGCGATACGGCATGTCCCATTCCGTCCACAGTCGAGTTCAATACACATCGCCTGGAAGACGATACCCGGGAGGTGGCAAAATGAAGATTGGAGCAAAAGGAATTGCAGCCAGTGCTATCGCGACTATTCTCGGTGGTGTTGTGCTCCTGATGGCCTTGGGTTCATGGCAGACCGAGAGCGAGAAGATTCCTGTGAAGTTCTCGACCGGTGAGTTCGCGGGAATGGCGAATCCTGGGGATATCAGGGGTTCGTATAGTTTTGCCGATGTGGAGAAGAACTTTCCTGTCACAGCCGATACCCTGGCCGCCGCATTCGCCTTGGATGTGTCGGTGAAACCTGCGCAAGATTATCTGGCCAAGGATCTGGAAGCCCTGTACGGCGAAGTTGCCGATGGTGCGGGCGAGGTTGGTACGGACAGTCTCAAATGGTTCGTATCATTGTTCACGGGCTTGCCCTTTACTCCTGCAGAAGACACGTATGTTCCGAGTACAGTTGTCGAGGTCCTGCGGGATTCCGGGAAGGTTGTGGATGCCGATACCTTGGCCCAGTTGGAAGCCAAGTCCGTCGAGCCGCTTGTACCTGGGATTGTGCCTGATGTTGTCGATACGCATGTGGAAAGTACTACAGAACGCGTCATCAAAGGTACTACCACCTATGCTAATGTGATTTCCTGGGGTGTGACGCAAGCGGAGATAGAAACGATCCTGGGAGTTCCATTGAAGAGCAAGACGGACAAGATCCGAGACCATCTGCTTGCCAACAACCTGGAGTTTTCGGTGGTGAAAACCCAATTGCAAGCATTGGTGGATGCCTCAGCTCCTTGAGAGGGTGGTATCGCGGAACTGTGAAGGGGTCATGCCGATAAACCGTCGGAAGACCTTGGTGAAATATCCCGGTGTCGGAAACCCGCACCGGGTGCATACCATGGTTATGTTCATGCGGGGATCCTTCAGCAGATCGATGGCCCTGTTCACCCGCCATGCATTCAGATACTGCAGGAAATTGATGCCGGTCTGTTCCTTGAAGAGCCGGCTCAAGTGGCCTTCCGAAACATGGAGCAACGCAGCGGTCTCCTGCAGGCCGATACACTTGTGGTACGTGTCGGAGACGATACGGATCGCACTGTTCACTATATGGTTGTCCACATGCATCGGCAGGGCGATCGCGGCATCGTGCGACCGGCTTTTACCCAACTTGGCCATCTCCTCCTCCTCATCGTGCAATTTCCGCACAAGCGAGGCGAGGGCATCCTCCAATTCCGAATCGTCGAAGGGTTTGAGCAGGTAATCGAACACTCCCAACTTTATGGCGCTGCGCATATAGGAGAAGTCGCTGTGTCCGCTCAAAATAATAGCGTGGTCCACGGAACAATCGGCAAGCATCTTCAGTCCGTCTTGTCCGGGGAGTCGGATATCCGTGATTACGATATCGGGATTCAATTGACGGATCATGTCCATTCCGGACAATCCGTCCGAGGCACTGCCAACGACGGTCAGACCAAGTTCCTCCCACGGCGTGCTTTGTTCGATTTCACTTCTGATAAGGTCTTCGTCTTCCACTATTATCACGGTAAAAGCCATTATTCAGTCTCCTTGGTGCTGGACGATACATCCTCCAGGGGGATTCGAATGGTTACGATGGTTCCTTCATCCTTGGCCGAATCGATGACAAGTCCGGCACCGTCCCCGTATCGTAATTTCAGGCGCCTATGGATATTGTACAATCCGACATGGTTGTGCGACTCCGGTTCGAACAATGTATCATACTGCAGGTGGTCGGGAAACCCTATGCCGTTGTCGGCAACGCTGATGACGATGTCCGAGAGGTCCCGATAGGCTTTGATCGTCAACCGCCAGTTCCCTATTTTCGGTTCCAGTCCATGGATCAGGGCATTTTCCACCAGAGGTTGGATTATGAGTTTCGGGGTCTTGGTCGTCGCGATCGACTCCTCCAACTCAACCACGGTATTGAGCTTGGCTCCAAATCGGATCTTCTGGATTGTCAAATAGCTGTCCACCAGGGCAAAGCTCTCCTGAAGGGAGGTTTCCGCATCGCGGTTGTCGATCGCATTGCGGAGCAATTTCCCCAGTTTCGTGGTTATCAACAGGATATCCTCTTCGTGGTGCAGCTTGGCGATTGCTTTCACCGTGTTGAGTGTATTGTAGAGGAAATGTGGGTTCAGCTGTGCTTCCAATGCCTTGCGCTCGGCTTCCTGCAACTTCGCCTCCTCCTCACGGGTCAAGTCCATGAGGGTGGTGATCTGTTTGACCATGGTATTGAACGAACGTTCCAGTTGGCTGATTTCCCAGATATCCGATTCTGCCACACGCGTTTCCAAATTTCCTGTCTCGACCTTGTGCATGGACCGGGCAAGGCTGTCGATCGGACGAGCTATCGAGCGGCTGAAGAAGTAGGCGAGGACTCCCGCCAGGATAGTGCCCATCGCGAGCACGAGGAGTATCATGGCCACATAGCCGTCGATATTCCGTTGGTACATGGTGGTGTCGGTCACTCCTGCGAGAAACAATTGGGTGTTGGCGATGGGGATGAGTGATACGATATTGCTTTCGCTGACAAAGCTGCCCGCTTCGAGGGGAAAGGTGATGGAGCCCAATTCGGGGAAATGGGAAAAGTCTCCATGCATATCCATATGGATAAGCGAGTATGCAGCATAGTTTTCCGTATCGATGAGCAGCAGGTCCGAGAATCCGAGCCCTCGGGGAAGCGCGCTTATGCTATCCTGGAAAATATCCACGGCCACATATCCCAGCACCTCCCCCGAATTGTTGCGGACTTTCCGGAGGATATTGAGAAAAACGAACACATTGTTTTGTGTGACATACCTGTTGCGCATGGTTATGGTCGATGCCGTATCGACTCCTGCCCTGGACAAGTCGAAGAAGGGATTCGTATCATTGCCCTGGTAGCGAAGGTCGTATTGGTCGGGAAACAGATGTGTGGAAAGTCGGACACGTCCGGTAGCGCTCACGATGGAGGCTGTCGCCAGATAGGTGTCGCCTTTCATGATGGAGAACAGCTGTTCGTAGATCCTGGTCATGCCTTGTTGCATCGATTGGGGCTCGTCATTCTCCAATACGGCGATGATATCTTCGTTCGTGCTGATGGTGTAGGCTTTGTGCCTATATCCTTCGATGAGTTGCGTGAGCCTGAGTGCCGCCCGTTCAAGATTGGTCTCGCTTTGTCCGCTCAGGTTGTTGATGATCGCATGCCGTCCGGTCGTGAGATACGAGAATCCCAGCACGGAGACGGGTATGAGCATCACCACTAGGAAGAAGAACATGAGGCGGGAGAAAAGGGAGGTGAAGATGGGTGAGCGGCTCATAGGGAGGAGTTTACTCTACGAATTCCCTTTCGGGAAGGTGCCAGGTACCGGTTTTTAAATTTGTATACAGTTTCGGGTTTGGAATACCCCGCACCACCATTTGAAGACGATTTTTTCGTACTGTTTAAGATTTTTGTATACAAAATAGAAATTTCGTACCAGGTACCATGTGAATGCATAAAAATTGCATAAATATTGAAGAAAATATTTCAGGGAGTTGACATTTTCGGAAGACCTGTATACAACAAGAAGCAATCTTCTTGAATGAGGTGCCAGTCATGATAACGGCAGGGAAACAACATTTTTCCTCGACACAACCAAGACCTAGGCGCATAGCGGTGAAAACCGCATGTCCATCCACCGCCATGTCCCAATCCACATCCGTGTCCGCTTTGATTCCCACCCTCCTTATCACCTCCAACCTCCTACCTATCGCCATCCTATCTGCGATTATTATTCTTGTAAGCCTTATTATTCTCTAATCCACGGCTAGCCGATTCAGGTGCAACCGTGGAGAACCCCTCCACGGCGAATCGGTGTAGCCAAATTATCGGCATCGACCTACCATAGGGAACGTCGGGCAACAGCACACATCTTCCGAAGGGGGAAATGACATATGGAACGGTATACATTGGGAATTCTGGTCAACAACCATCCTGGCGTCCTCAGCAGGGTCGTCGGATTGTTCAGCCGTCGGGGCTACAATATCGACAGCTTGTCCGTTGGTGAGACCGAGAATCCGGAAATCAGCCGGATCACCATCGTGGTGACCGGAGACCGGTCTATTGTAGAGCAGATCGAAAAGCAGGTCGCCAAATTGATCGATGTCATTACAGTCGTGGAGCTGACGTTGCAGGGAAGCATCCAATGTGAACTCCTTTTGGTGAAAGTGACGACCACGGAGAAGACACGCGCCGCGGTGGTCGAGCTTTCGGAAATCTTCAAGGCCAAGATCATGGACGTCACGGAGACGACCATCACCATGCAAATCACAGGAAATATCGATAAGGTGGCTTCGTTCCTGCACCTGTTGCGTCCGTACGGAATCACCGAGCTGGTCCGTACCGGTACGACAGCCATGGAGCGGGGTAGCCAGGCCATGGTGAACCATGGCGATGACGATGAATAGGGCTTTTCGTGGGGAATGAGTTCCCGAAGAATCATACGGAATACGACGCCCCACGGGGCAAAAGGAGAAGGTAGATGAGTACCATGTATTATGAGAAGGACGCCGACATGTCGGTGTTGGAAGGAAAGACCGTCGCGATTATCGGCTATGGCAGCCAAGGGCATGCGCATGCATTGAACCTGCACGAATCTGGTGTGAATGTTGTGGTTGGACTCTATGCCGGCAGCCCCTCGTGGGAAAAGGCCGAGGAAGCCGGACTGCGCGTCATGACAACTGCCGAAGCCGCCAAGGCTGCCGATGTCATCATGATGTTGGTCAACGACGAGAAACAATCGAAGATCTATTCGGAAAGCATCGAGCCGGGTCTCTCCAAGGGCAAATACCTTGCTTTCGCGCACGGATTCAATATCCACTTCGGACAGGTTGTCGCTCCCAAGGATGTCAACGTCATCATGATCGCTCCCAAGGGACCCGGGCACACGGTGCGGACCCAGTTCCAGGAAGGTAAGGGTGTTCCCTCACTCATCGCCATCCACCAGGATCCCTCGGGCGACTCCAAGGAAATCGCCAAGGCCTATGCGGCGGGACTGGGTGCCGGCCGAGCTGGAATTTTCGAGACCACGTTCAAGGAAGAGACGGAAACCGACCTGTTCGGTGAGCAGGCTGTTCTTTGCGGCGGTGTCTCGGCACTGATCAAGGCCGGTTTCGATACCTTGGTCGCCGCAGGTTACCAGCCGGAAATGGCCTACTTCGAATGCTGTCATGAAATGAAACTCATCGTTGACCTGATCAACCAGGGTGGACTTTCCTACATGCGCTACTCGATCAGCGATACCGCCGAATACGGCGACTATGTGACGGGAAGCAGGATCATAACCGATGAGACCAAAAAAGAGATGGGGAAGGTCCTCGCCGAAATCCAGAATGGTACGTTCGCCCGCAACTGGTTGCTCGAGAACCAGGTCAAGCGCCCCTTCTTCAATGCAAAGCGGAGAATCGAGTCGGAGAGCCTGCTCGAGACCACCGGAAAACGTTTGAGAGCCTTGATGAGCTGGTTGAAGAAATAAGGTACCTGGTACCGTTTCGATGATACCGGCGTCAGCCGGAACGAACAGAGAGGTATATGATGGCCGAACACATTGCGATTTTCGACACAACACTCCGGGATGGGGAGCAAGCACCTGGGTACAGCATGAATCTGGAGGAGAAACTCAGATTTGCCAGGCAGCTTGAGGCCCTAGGGGTCGATGTGATAGAGGCAGGCTTTGCCATTGCTTCTCCTGGAGATTTTGCTTCTGTGCAGGCCATCGCCTCTGCAGTGAAAGAGAGCACGGTGGCCTCGTTGTCCCGTGCTCTGAAGAAGGATATCGATTCGGCATGGGATGCGGTGAAAGCGGCTGTGCGACCTCGGATACACACGTTCATCGCAACCAGCGACCTGCATCTCGAGTACAAGTTGAAGATGTCGCGGCAGCAGGCGTACGACCAGGCGGTCGCCATGGTAATCCATGCCCGAAACCTCTGTCCCGATATCGAATTCTCCGCGGAGGATGCGGCCCGCACGGACCGCGACTACCTGTGCAGGGTTGTCGAGGGTGTGATTGCTGCGGGAGCCACAGTCGTCAATATTCCGGATACGGTCGGTTACAGCATGCCGCAGGAGTTCGGCGATTTGATCGCATACCTAATGAACAATGTCCCCAACATCGACAAGACGATTTTGTCGGTGCATTGCCACAACGACCTGGGCCTGGCGGTCGCCAATTCGCTGGCTGGCCTGAAAGCAGGGGCGAGGCAAGCTGAATGCACGGTCTGCGGGATAGGCGAGCGGGCGGGCAATGCGGCTGTCGAAGAGCTGGTCATGGCGATCAGGACCCGCAAGGACCTGTACGACTACTCCTACAATCTCAAGACCGAGGAGTTGTACAAGACCAGCAGGTTGCTTTCAAGCATCACCGGTGTGGCGATCGCACCGAACAAGGCTGTGGTGGGGGCGAATGCCTTCGCCCACGAATCGGGGATCCACCAGCACGGGATGATGGCAAATGCCCGGACATACGAGATCATGACCCCCGAATCCATCGGGTTGAAAAAAACTACGATGGTCTTGGGCAAGCACTCGGGCCAACACGCGTTCGTGAAACGGATGGAGGAGTTGGGCTATTCCTTGAATTCCGAAATGGCCACCAAGCTCTTCGCCGACTTCAAGAATGTCGCCGATAAGAAGAAGGAAATAACCGACCGGGATCTGGTCGCACTCATGGAAAGCGGGACACATGCCGCCCCGAAGATCTACGAACTGGACACCTTTGTGGTCAACAGCGGCAACAACATGACTGCCACGGCTTGTGTGACCCTGCGTCGCGACGGAAAGAAGATGCAGGCGGTCGAAATGGCCACCGGGCCCGTGTACGCCTGTTTCAAGGCTGTCGAGCGGATAATCAAACACTCCTATGTCTTGGAGGACTACCAATTGCGCGCGGTCACCGAGCATAGGGATGCCTTGGGAGAAGTCCTGGTGAAGATCAGCGACAACCATGGCGTGTACCGGGGACGTGGAGTCAGTACCGACGTCATCGAAGCCAGTATGCAGAGCCTGTTGGCTGCGGTGAACCGCATGATCGAAGTCGAGGAACACACTGTCGTGGAGTCTGAGGAAAGCGATCATAGTGCCGGCAGGAAAGCCAAGGAATGGATACGTCTCTCGGAGGAAGCGCTTTCCCGCGATATGAAAGTCTCGGGAACAGTCAAGGAAGATGTAAGCAAGGAGCATCGCCATGAAAAATAAGATGGGGCGGGTATCGCTGTTCGACTCCACCCTGCGCGATGGAGCACAAGCCGAAGGGATTTCCTTTTCGGTCTTGGACAAGCTGAAGATCGTGAAGATGCTCGATGACCTTGGTGTGGACTACGTGGAGGCGGGAAACCCTGGTTCCAATCCCAAGGATCTGGAGTTCTTCCAGGAAGTGTCTTCATTGGAGCTCTCCCATGTACGGTTGGTCGCCTTCGGTGCCACCAGGAGGCGCGATATCCGTGTCGAGGATGATACGAATATCCAGTCGCTCCTCTCCGCCAACACTCCTGTCGTCTCGATCTTCGGCAAAAGCTGGGACTTCCAGGTCACCGATATCATCCGGACCTCATTGGATGAGAATCTCGCCATGATCCGGGATACGGTGGGATACTTGGTCCAAAGCGGCAAGGAAGTGGTATTCGATGCGGAACACTTCTTCGACGGATACGAGGAGAATCGGCAATACACCATGGATTCGGTCCTGGTGGCGGCGGAAGCTGGTGCCGCGTCGATCGTGCTGTGCGATACCCGTGGTGGTGCCGTGCCGTCCCTGATAGCCAGCGCCACTAGCGATGTCGTGGAATTCCTGGCCTCCCGGTTCCCGGATATCGTGGTGGGAATCCATACCCACAACGACGCTTCCTGTGCCGATGCGAACTCGATCGTGGCTGTCGAGGCAGGGGCCCGGCAGGTGCAGGGGACGTTGGTGGGATTCGGCGAGCGGTGTGGAAACGCATGCTTGGCAACTATTATCCCCACGCTCCAGCTCAAGATGGGATTCGAGGTCATCTCGGATGATGCCTTATCGCACCTGACGTTGGTCTCGCATTCGGTCGCGGAGATAGCGAACGTGTCGATTCCCCATGGAACTCCCTATATCGGTCGAAGCGCGTTCACCCACAAGGGTGGTATGCATATCGATGGAATCGGTAAGAATCCCCGTTCCTTCGAACATATCGACCCCGAATCGGTCGGAAACGAACGTCGGTTGCTGATGAGTGAAGTGGCTGGAAGGGCGAGCATCCTCAAGCGTATCAACCGGTATGCACCGCAATTGGGCAAGGAAGCCCCTGAGACGATACAGATCATCGATACACTCAAGCAGATGGAGATGAACGGCTATCAGTTCGAGGGTGCGGAGAGCTCCTTCGAGTTGGTGATCGCTAAGCATTTGGGCAAATACAAACCCTATTTCGAGCTCGACCACTACAAGACACTCGGTGAGAAACCATTGACCGGTGGTCCCGAGACGAGCCATACGGCGGTGGTGAAGGTGGCGGTCGACGGTGAGACAGCGATTACCGCGGCCCAAGGCGATGGTCCCGTCCACGCATTGGACAAGGCCTTGCGGAAGGTGTTGGAGAACTTCTATCCATTGCTCTCGACTATCCACCTGACCGACTTCAAGGTTCGTGTGCTGGATTCGGAACAAGCCTCGGCGGCAAAGGTTCGGGTATTGATCGAGACCACCGATGGGGAATACTCTTGGTCCACCGTCGGTGTCTCCACAGACATAATCGAGGCAAGCTGGATGGCACTTGTCGATTCCATAGAATATAAATTGATGAAGGAGGGGGTTGTTCCTCCTACCGCTCATCCACAAGGAGAAAATACATGAGCATGACCATGTCGCAGAAGATTCTGGCAGCCCACGCACAAGTCGATGAGGTTCGTCCAGGACAATTGATAATGGCAGATTTGGATCTGGTGCTGGGAAACGATATCACGTCCCCGGTCGCGATCAAGGAATTTGCCAAATTCGGGATCGATTCGGTCTTCGACAAATCGAAGGTAGCTTTGGTTCCGGACCATTTCACCCCGAACAAGGACATCAAGGCCGCCCACCAGTGCAAGATGCTGCGGGAATTCGCGACCGATATGGAGATAGAGAACTATTTCGAGATCGGCCAGATGGGTATCGAGCATGCGCTGCTCCCCGAGCAGGGATTGGTCGATGCCGGGGATCTTATCATTGGTGCGGACAGCCATACCTGTACGTATGGTGCATTGGGAGCCTTCTCCACCGGTGTCGGCAGTACCGATATGGCAGCTGCGATGGCTACCGGGAAAGCCTGGTTCAAGGTTCCCTCGGCATTGCGTTTCAACTTGACCGGAAAGTTCTCCCCATGGGTCTCCGGTAAGGATCTGATCCTCCATATCATCGGTATGATCGGTGTCGACGGTGCCCTCTACAAATCCATGGAGTTCACCGGAGTTGGGGTTGCCTCGTTGACTATCGACGATCGGTTCACCGTGTGCAACATGGCCATCGAAGCCGGTGCCAAGAATGGAATTTTCCCTGTGGACGAGGTCGCGTTGGCATATCTCGCCGACCATTGCAAGCGCAAGCCCGTGGTGTTCCAGGCGGATGCGGATGCCGAGTATGACCATACCTACGAGATCGATTTGTCCAAGCTCCGCCCGACTGTTTCGTTCCCGCATCTTCCGGACAATACCCGGACGATAGATGAAGTCGGTGAAGTGAAGATCGACCAGGTAGTGATCGGGTCCTGCACAAACGGTCGTATCAGCGACTTGCGTGTTGCTGCCAAGATCCTGGACGGCAAGAAGGTCGATCCGCGGGTCCGTACAATCGTATTCCCCGCAACGCAGGAGATATATCTCCAGGCGATGGATGAGGGTCTGTTGAGGATCTTCGTCAAGGCCGGCGCGGTGGTCAGCACCCCGACGTGCGGTCCTTGTCTCGGTGGACACATGGGAATCCTGGCGGAAGGTGAGCGTGCGGTCGCCACCACGAACCGGAATTTTGTCGGACGCATGGGACATGTGGAAAGCGAAGTCTATCTCGCCAGTCCCGCGGTCGCCGCAGCTTCAGCCTTGACCGGGTACATCTCGAATCCCGAAACCATTGAGGAGAACTAGTATGAATGCCAAAGGAAAAGCCTTCCGCTACGGGGACAACGTCGATACCGATGTCATCATTCCCGCACGATATTTGAACACCAGCGATGCCAAGGAATTGGCTAGCCACTGTATGGAAGATATAGACGGGACATTCGTGAAGAATGTACAGCAAGGCGACCTGATTGTCGCGGAACGGAATTTCGGGTGCGGTTCTTCACGTGAACACGCTCCTCTTGCGATCAAGACTGCGGGTGTCAGTTGCGTGATAGCAGCCTCCTTCGCCCGGATATTCTATCGCAATTCCATCAACATCGGCTTGCCGATCCTCGAGTGTCCCGAGGCGGTGCAGGGAATAGATAGCGGCGATATTGTCAGCGTCGAATTCTCGACCGGAACCATCACCAACGAAACCACTGGGAAGAGTTGGGCCGCCGAGCCGTTCCCTCCCTTTATCCAGGAGATGATCGCCGCAGACGGGTTGATCAATTATCTGCGCAAGGGGGTGAAGGCATGAAGATGCGTATTGCACTCATTCCGGGTGATGGGATCGGGCCGGATATCGTAGCTGAAGCAGTGAAGGTCATGGGTGTTGTCGGTACGAAATTCGGCCACAAGTTCGATTATTCCTTCTATCTTGCCGGCGGGGTTGCCATAGACACGGTAGGCCATCCCCTTCCCGAATCGACTATGTTGGGATGCCAGGATGCGGAAGCTGTCCTGCTGGGTGCCGTTGGCGGTCCCAAATGGGATCATCTCGGTGGTGAACAGCGGCCTGAGAAAGCATTGTTGGGTCTTCGGGGTGGTCTGGGACTGTTCTGCAACCTGCGGCCTGCGATCCTGTACAGCCAACTTTCCGATGCCTGTCCCTTGAAACAGGAACTGATCGAAGGAGGTTTGGATATCATGGTTGTCCGGGAACTCACCGGAGGAATCTATTTCGGGGAACGTGGACGCAACGAAGCGAAGGACCGGGCGTTCGATACCATGGCCTATAGCGTATCGGAAGTCGAGCGGATTGTACGTATGGCGTTCGATATCGCCATGAAACGCAACAAACGGCTGACCAGTGTCGACAAGGCCAACATCCTGGAGACTTCCCGCCTGTGGCGTTCGGTGGTCGACAAGATGGCCAAGGACTATCCCGAGGTAGCGGTGAACCACATGTATGTGGACAACGCGGCCATGCAGTTGGTACGGAACCCACGGCAGTTCGATGTGATCGTCACCGAGAACATGTTCGGCGATATCTTGAGCGACGAGGCGAGCATGATCACCGGGTCGATCGGCATGCTGCCATCCGCCAGCCTGCGGGCCGACAGTTTCGGGATGTACGAACCTATCCACGGCTCCGCACCCGATATCGCGGGACAGGACAAGGCCAACCCGATCGCAACGATCCTCTCGGTCGCCATGATGCTTCGCTATACGTTCTCGCTCTCCAAGGAGGCGGATGCTATAGAAGCGGCGGTCGGAAAGGTTCTTGACGCGGGGTGGCGGACCACCGACATACTGAGCAAGGGCATGCGATTGGTGGGGACAAAGGAAATGGGTACATTGGTTGCCCAACAAATCTAGTAGCTACAGCGGCTGCAAGCCGATTGGCAAGGAGTAAAGACGATGAGTGAACAGACAGTGTATCTTGAAGGGGCGTATATTCCACTGAGTGAGGCGAAGATTCCCATAATGGATCATGGCTTGCTCTACGGTGATGGTATTTTTGAAGGTATCCGTGCGTATGGTGGCCGCGTATTCAAGCTTGACGACCATATGAAGCGGTTCCAATCTGCTGCCCGGGCCATCAACCTGCAACTCCCGCTGCCTCCGGATGAGATTGCTGAAATAATTCTCGAAACTTGCCGACGCAACAATATTGTCGATGGATATGTCCGTCTGGTCTGTACACGTGGAGCCGATGGTTTGGGATTGTATCCGAAACCGGAAGCGCATGCTCCCAGGCTTTTTTGCATAGCCGGCCAGGTGGCACTATATAGTGACGAGGCCTATCGCAGGGGCTTGAAGGTGATCACCAGCCATTTTAGAAGAAACAAGGCCGCCATACTCGATCCGCAGATCAAGAGCCTGAACTATTTGAACAACATTTTGGCTTCGATCGAAGCGCACCGCTATGGTGCGGACGAAGCTTTGATGCTCAATGAAGAGGGTGTGGTCACCGAGTGTACCGGGGACAATGTCTTCTTGGTAAAGAACGGGGTTATCCTCACTCCTCCGGTTTGGTTGGGTACCTTGGATGGCATCACCCGTCAGTCCGTCATCAAGATATGCAAGCAATTGGGTGTCGAGTTGCGGGAAGAGCCGTTCACCCATTATAACCTGGTCAATGCGGATGAAGCCTTCCTGACAGGTACTGCCGCGGAAATCATCGCCTTGACGGAGTTGGACGGGCATAAGATTGGAAGTGGAGTTGCCGGTGAAGTGACGTTGAAGCTGCTGGCGGCATTCCGGGAGTATGTGTTGCAACCGGAGAATGGAGCGAAGATATGAGAAGTGACCAGATGAAGAGCGGGAGCTCCCGTGCTCCCCACCGTTCCTTGATGAAAGCCTTGGGGCTCACCGATCGGGAGATCGCGGCACCCTTGATAGGTATCGTGAATTCGGCCAATGGTATCATACCGGGCCATGTGCATGTGAATAGGATTGTGGATGCGGTCAAGGCCGGTGTCCGCAACGCCGGCGGAACCCCGATCGATTTTTCTGTCATCGGTGTATGCGACGGTATCGCCATGGGCCACAAGGGAATGAAATATTCCTTGGCCAGTAGGGAATTGATCGCTGATTCGATCGAGATCATGGCTACTGCACATCCGTTCGATGCACTGGTTATGGTTCCCAACTGCGACAAGATTGTCCCTGCCATGCTCATGGCGGCGGCCAGGATCAACATCCCTACGATCTTCGTATCGGGTGGGGCCATGTTGGCCGGGCATCTGCCGGGCCAGAAGAGCGCCATAGATCTGACCAGCGTATTCGAGGCGGTCGGAGCCCATGCCGCGGGAACGATGAGCGACAGCGAGCTGCTGGCTTGCGAGAACTCGGCGTGTCCCACTTGCGGATCCTGTTCCGGCATGTTCACCGCCAACAGCATGAACTGCCTGACAGAGGCCTTGGGGATGGGTCTTCCCGGCAATGGTACGATTCCGGCTGTCTATGCCGAACGCGACCGTCTGGCGAAGGAAGCCGGTTATGCGGTCATGGAATTGTACAAGAAGCAGGTCAAACCGTCCGATATCATGACTCCCGAGGCTTTCGAGAATGCCCTTGCGGTCGATATGGCACTCGGTTGCAGTACCAACAGCATGTTGCATTTGCCCGCGATAGCACATGAGGCGCATGTGGCCCTCGATATCTTCATGGCGAACGAAGTCAGCAAACGGACCCCGAACTTGTGCCATCTGGCCCCTGCCGGACCGTACCATATCGAAGACTTGTATCGTGCCGGTGGTGTGATGGCCGTGATGTCGGAGCTCCATAAGAAGCAGTTGATCCATTCGGACGTTCTGACGGTATCCGGACGAACCATGGGAGCCCAGATCGCTGCCGCGGTGAATTATGACAAGGAAGTGATCCGACCTATCGACAAGCCGTACAGCGCGACCGGTGGTATCGCCGTACTGCGTGGCAACCTTGCTCCCAACGGAGCTGTAGTGAAACGTTCGGCTGTCGCTCCGGAGATGCTCAAGCATTCCGGGCCGGCGCGGGTATTCGAGTCGGAAGAGGAAGTGAGTCTGGCGATCCATCGCGGACATATCAAGAAGGGTGATGTGATCGTGATCCGTTATGAGGGACCCAAGGGTGGTCCCGGGATGCGCGAGATGTTGGGACCTACTTCGGCGATCGCTGGTATGGGTCTTGATAAGGATGTCGCGTTGATCACCGACGGCCGTTTCAGTGGCGCTACACGCGGTGCTTCGATTGGACATGTTTCCCCCGAAGCCGCCGAAGGTGGACCGATTGCCTTTGTGAAGGAAGGGGATATCATCGAGATCGATATCGACAAGGGAACATTGACCTTGAAGGTCGACGAACAGGAACTGGAAAGCCGAAAAATCGGTTGGAAGGCACCTGAACCTCCGATAACCACAGGATACTTGGCTCGGTATGCCAAACAGGTCACGAGTGCCGCGACCGGTGCAGTGTTCGCAGACAGATAGCAGGAACTTTGGTTTTTGCCTATGACAGCTGGTTCGCCGAGTTCTGGCTGAGGGAGATTGACATATGAAGTTGAATGGAGCTGAGATAATTATCGCTTGCCTCAAGGAACAGGGTGTCGATACCATTTTTGGGTTCCCCGGGGGTGCTGTACTCAACACTTACGATGCTTTGTACAAGAACCGGGATTCGGTTCGCCATATCCTGACCAGCCATGAACAGGGCGCGTCGCATGCTGCGGACGGCTATGCCCGCTCGACGGGAAAAGTCGGCGTGGTGTTCGCCACCAGTGGTCCGGGAGCGACAAACCTGGTCACCGGCTTGGCTACCGCATACATGGATTCGATTCCCATGGTTGCCTTCACCGGGAACGTTCCTACCCAACTGTTGGGCAAGGATAGTTTCCAGGAGGTCGATATCAGCGGTATCACCATGCCGATCACCAAACACAACTATATTGTAAAGGATGTCGAGAAATTGGCATCCACGATACGGGAGGCCTTCCATATCGCCCGAGAGGGGAGGCCCGGCCCGGTGCTGATCGATATTCCCAAGGATATCACTGCTGCCGAAGCCGAGTATACCAAAGTGGAGATCGAGCGGTATGTTCCCGACGACCTGCATGTCAAGACCAGTTCCCTGGAGAAGACGATCAAGTTGATCAAGGAATCCTCCAAGCCGATGTTGTATGTGGGTGGAGGAGTCATTCTTTCCAACGCCCAATCCGAGTTGGCCGAATTCCTGGAAAAGATCGACAGCCCGATGGGTGTCTCGTTGATGGGCCATGGTGCGGTCGATACGATGCACCCGCGGTTCACCGGAATGATCGGGATGCACGGAACGCGTGTGTCCAATATAGCCGTGAACAATTGTGACCTCTTGGTGGTGATCGGAGCGCGGTTCAGCGATCGGGTTGTCAGCAAAGCCAGTGCCTTTGCCAAAAATGCTAGGGTTGTGCATATCGATGTCGATCCGGCTGAAATCAACAAGAATATCGCAACCTACCACCATGTGATCGGTGATGTCAAGGTTGTCCTCGCAAAATTGAACGGTATGTTGGACAAGCCGCTGGTACATGGACCGTGGATGGAACAGATAGCCAAATGGAAGGTCGAGCATCCGGTCCAGATCGCCGGTGAGACCAAGCGTCCCGCGGAAATCCTGCGCGCCCTGTCCTCGGTCTTGCCTCCAGATTCGGTGGTGGTCACCGAGGTCGGACAGCACCAGATGTGGGCCGCCCAGTTCTACCACCATACTCCTGCCGGTCGGTTCTTGACTTCCGGTGGTTTGGGAACCATGGGATACGGTACGGGTGCTGCGATTGGTGCCCAGGTGGGCAATCCCACCAAGCGTGTGGTCAATGTGGCCGGTGACGGGTCGTTCAAGATGAACTGCAACGAGTTGGCGACGATCGCACGGTATCGTTTGCCTGTTGTGATCCTTATCATGAACAACCATACGTTGGGCATGGTCCGGCAGTGGCAGACGCTGTTCTACGAAGAGCGATACTCCGAAACGACGTTGGATACCGAAATCGATTGGGTCGCACTTGCCCAGGCTTTTGGGGTGAAGGGTATGCGTTTGGGAACAGACGATGATCCGAAGGCTGTCCTTGCCGCCGCACTCGCATTGGAGGGGCCGGTGGTTATCGATTGCGAGATTCCGCTGGACAACAAGGTCTACCCTATGGTCGCACCCGGAGCCTCCATCGATGAGATGATTGAAGAGGTAATCGATTAGCGTAGAGGGCGCAGCCCCGAAGCAATCGATTGGCCTCGGAAACACGAGCATCGCGGGAGCGAGCGGA
>Ga0154462_154_pt2 | contig 47554 bp, 48 predicted proteins | sample RifGroC2_FD_105655 | JGI IMG/M metagenome (GOLD analysis project Ga0154462, IMG submission 105655) | Spirochaetes bacterium GWC2_52_13
GTCGCCATGGTCATGTCCACATCCGCACCCGTGGTCATGGTCGTGGTGGTGGTCCTCCTCAAGCGTGCCCAGCACCGAATCGATCGCAGCTTCCACGGCCTTGCGCGCCGATGCGATGCATCTGACCACTGTTGACGGTCCGCTCTGCGCATCGCCCAGGACATATACACCCTTCTCGGTCGATTCGAGCGTCTTGGAGTCGACCATAGGCCAACCCTTCGCATCGAGGGGAACACCGAACCACGACAGCGCCTCGCCGTCGACCTTCTCCCCGATCGCAGTGATCAGGGTATCGGCATGCAAGGATACGGTCTTGTCGGTCGCAACCGGCCTACGTCTGCCGGATGCATCGGGCTCGCCCAGTTCCATCGTGCGACATACGAGCGTACCATCGGCACCATACGATTCCGGGTTGGTGAGGAAGAGGAACTTGACGCCCTCCTCGACCGCATTGTCGTATTCCTCGAGATCCGCAGGCATCTCCTTCTTGGTCCTTCGATAGACTACCGAGACTTCCTCGACTCCGGGAACCCGTGTCGCAGCCCGGGCACTGTCCATGGCGGTATTGCCACCACCGACAATGACGACCTTCTTACCCAGCGAGAGCTTGGAGGGATCCTTTCGGAAGGCATTGAGGAAATGCAACGAAGGTCGGATACGGCTGCGGTCGCCGGTGAGCGGAATCTCGTTGTCGACTTCCGCACCTATCGCGTAGAACATATGGTCGTAGCCGGCGGTATGCAATGCATCGACCGTGACTTCGTTCCGTTCGGCACCGAATTTGAATGCCACACCATGGGCGGCAATGAAATCGATATCGGCCTGCAACGCACTTTCGGGGAACCGGAAGCCTGGAATGACATTGCGGGTGACCCCACCGGCATTCTGCTCGCGTTCGAATACGGTAACCGCGAAGCCAGCTCGTGCCAAGAAGTAGGCGGCCGACAAGCCAGCGGGTCCCGCACCGATTACGGCAGCCTTCACCGTCGCATCCTCCGGCTTCTCCCACCGCTTGATATATTCGGCAAAGCCCTGTTCGGCGGCGATCTTCTTCATCTCACGGATCTGCACCGTCCCTTCATAGTCGAGTCGGGTACAATGGTATTGGCACTGGTGGTCGCAAATATAGCCGGTAAGGTTCGGCAATGCATTGGTATCGTAAATCACTTCCAACGCATCGGCGTACCGACCTTTTCCGACCAGATAGATATAGTCGGGTACATTCTGGTGGATCGGACAAGCCTGTACACAAGGCGCGACATAACAGTCGGTCAACGGCAATTTGCCGGGTACGCTCACTTCGTCCGTTCCACGGAAATCCTTTTGCACGCTCTCGCGCTGGCGGGCCGAGGCAGCGAGCTTCTCCAGTTTGGCGACATCGATCTGCTTGGCAGACCAGGTGGTTCCCTTTTGCTCAAGGATTCCGACCATCTGCTTCATGCGCACATAGCCACCGGGTTTCAACATGTCGGTAGCCACCGTTATGGGGCGGATCCCTGTCTCGAAGATATCGAGCACGGTGGTGGCATTCGCTCCGCCACTGTAGGAAATAGGGAGTTTTCCGCCGAATTCCTTGGAAAGCAATGCACCGACACCGGTGCTGATAGGCAGCAATGTGCGTCCGGACATGTACATTTCGGCACCGGGAAGTACACCCTGGTCATTTACCGATCCAAGGGTGTTGGTAAGCTTGACGCCGAACCCGAGGTTCTTGGAAGCCGCCAGATCGACCAGCCGATGCAACATCGCGACTGCATCGCCATACTGCAGGTCATGGTCGAAGGATTCGCGTTTCAGGCCGACATAGTCGTAGCCGAGATCATCGAGGATAGCCCGGACGGTATCGAACCCAAGCAGTGTCGGATTCAATTTCACGAACGTATTGAGTTTCTTCTCGGAAAGCATGTAGGTACAAATGGCCTCGATCTCATGGGGAGGACAACCGTGCATGGTACTGATGGTGACCGACGGGCTGATAGTCCTGGAGATTTTGGCCGGCAAGCCGGAAAGCTTCTTTTCCAACCCTTCCCAAGCGGTTCCCTCCAGGAAGGCACCTTCGGAAATGATCGCTGCAAGCGATTCGATGCAATTGAGGAAGGATTCCGCGGCCGATGCGTCGATCATGGAATCGATGAATGTCTGCATCTTGGGAGTCTTGATTCCCTCGAGGTCGTAACCGACGCTCATATTGAAGATGAACGAAGGCTTGTCGAATGTGCCGCCGTTGAACAGGGCTTCGATAAGATGCAGCAGCACCCAGGCCTTCACGTATTCCTCATAGGCCTTGGGCAAGGTGTATTCCGTCGACCACTCCACGTTGTACCCTTCGTCGCGTGCATCGATACAAGGTTTGTCGATCTCGAGCGTGTCCATTTTCTGCACCGTCTTGAGTTCCATGAACCGACCGCCGACCAGGTAGCTTGCGACGATGTTCTGGGCAAGCTGGGTATGTGGTCCTGCGGCAGGTCCGAGCGGGGTCGCGCATCTCTGGCCGAATACGTTGATTCCCTTGCTGGGATCAGGTGTACAGAATTGGTCTTGGTGAATTCCGAATATGGTGTTCGACTGGCGATATTCGGAAAAAATCCTATTGATGAGTTCCTCGAAGGGAACGGGTCGCATGATGTCTCCCATAACAGTAACAGCTCCTTGGGACAGGGTTCGCGGGAGCGGAAGCTCCATTTCCTATTGTAAAGGAGATTCGCCGGAAGTCAATCATTTTTGCAACATTTTGCAACAGAAAAGGACCGTTTTTTGATATATTACACATTTCAACCCAATGGTTTACATCCCCTACAAGAATTGTAAAATATTATGGATAACTCAATTTATCTTTCGAATTTCAGTCATTGGCAAATTTAAATTTTCCATATTTACATTTTCATGAAACCCGTGCTAGTGTAATTGCATATATTCCGAACAAGTGAATCCATGGAGGTATCATCGTGTATAATCTGATCAATCTGAACATGAACAAAGAGGTTCGTGCCAGAAACGTCAAGCTCTGCCGCGAAAAGGGCGTGTTGTTGCCGACTTTCGCACAAATGGTCGACCCATCCAAAACTCCCGGGAAGGTCAAGCAGGCCCTGAGCGGTATGGGATTGTGGGACGTCCACTCCGAAAACCTGTTCCGCATCAACTGGAAAAATGAAGCAGTCGAAAAAGGTGGAGTCTTCGGCGAGGTCAATTATATCGAGATTCCCAAAGCCATAACCGGCACCAAGGCCCGCGTACTCGCATTGGTCGGCAAGTGGTTCCCAACCGGTGTCCACAAGGTCGGTGCCACCTACGCATGTCTGGCTCCTGCCCTCGTTTCCGGCAACTACGATGCCGTGAACCAACAGGCCGTGTGGCCGTCGACCGGCAACTATTGCCGTGGCGGCGCCTACAACAGTGCGTTGCTCGGATGCAAATCGATCGCGATCCTGCCCGAGGAGATGAGCCAGGAACGGTTCAATTGGCTCAAGTCGATCGCCGGCGAAATCATCGCGACTCCCGGTTGCGAATCGAACGTCAAGGAGATTTTCGACAAGTGCCACGAACTCGACGCCGAGCGCGGTGCTTCAATTGTTATCTTCAACCAGTTCGACAAGTTCGAGAACTATCTGTGGCACTACACGGTAACTGGAGCCGCCATGGTCGAGGTCCTCGAAAAGCTTGGCGTAAAGGCCGAGAATGTGCGTGGTTACGCATCGTCCACCGGTTCAGGCGGAACGCTCGCAGCCGGAGACAAGTTGAAGGACACCTATCCGAACATCAAGATCACAGCCAGTGAGGCCTTGCAGTGCCCGACATTGCTCCGCAACGGATTCGGCGGCCACCGCATCGAGGGAATCGGCGACAAGCACGTTCCCTGGATCCACAATGTCAAGAATACCGACATGATCACCGCGATCGACGACCAGGATTGCATGGACATCTATCGTTTGTTCAACGAACCGGCAGGTCTCGAATACCTCAAGGGAATCGGTATCTCCGATGCCGACATCGCGAATTTGTCGCTATTCGGTATCAGCGGTGTAGGCAACATGCTCAGCGCTATCAAGATGGCCAAATTCTACGAGATGGATGAGGACGATGTGGTGTTCACCATCCTGACCGACAGTTCCGAAATGTACACCTCCCGCTTGGACGAGCTCACCGAACAGCAGGGTCCCTTCACCGCTATCGATGCGGCAAAGGTCCACGCCGCAAGCCTGCTCCACCAAGGGTTGGACAACACGGAGGAACTCGGCTACTACGACCGCTTGCGTGTCCACAACCTCAAGTACTACACATGGGTAGAGCAGCAGGGCAAGACCTACGAAGAGATCAATGCCCAGTGGTACGACAAGAGCTACTGGTCCCAGCTTCCGGCGCTTGCCGACAAGATCGACGAAATGATCGAGGCATTCAACAAGGAAGTCGGGCTGCTGTAGCAACCGACGCCGTTTCAAGACGCCGGGCCGACAGGTCCGGCGTTTTTCCCTTATGGAGGATTCGACATGCGTTTCAAGTATGTGTGCAACGATTGTGGCAAGGAATTTGTTTCCGAAGAGGTCATGTATACCTGTTCCGACTGTGCGGCATTGGTTCCCGATGCGAACGAATTTCGCAAAGGGAATCTGATCGTGCGTCTCGATGCGGACGATGCGAAGGCATTGTCCACCAAACAGGACCTCTCCTTCTACGACTTCTTCCCGTACCAGGTTCCCGACAAGGAGTGTTTCCCTATCGGAGAGACCCCCATTGCCTATCCCAAGCGATTGCGTGAGCAGTACGGATTGCCGAACCTCTCGATAAAGCTTGACAGCGCGCTGCCATCCGGCTCCTTCAAGGACAGGGCTTCGCAACTGATCGCGGCACAGGCGATCGCACACGGGGAGAACAAGATTGCCCTGGCATCGACCGGCAACGCTGGCGCGGCCATGAGTTGTGCTGGGGCCGCATATGGATTGGAGATCGTATTGTTCGTTCCCGAGACCGCACCGGTGAACAAATTGATGCAGAGTGTGTTGTACGGTGCCACCGTGGTACCGGTGAAGGGGTCGTATGACGATGCGTTCGCATTGTCGATCGCCTACACGGAGCGCTTCGGGGGCATCAACCGCAACACGGCATACAATCCCATGACGGTCGAGGGGAAAAAGAGCGTATCGATCGAACTATTCCTCCAGCTTGGCAGGAAAGTTCCCGAAGTCGTATACGTTCCGGTCGGTGACGGGTGTATTTACGCCGGTGTGTGCAAGGGGTTCATCGACCTGCACGCGGCAGGTTTGATCGATAGGATTCCACAGGTGGTCTGCGTGCAGTCGACCCGGTCGAATGCCATCGCGCAAGCCTGGAAAACCGGTTCGTACACCAACGTGTCCGCAACGACACGCGCCGATTCCATCAGCGTCTCATCGCCTGCGAACGGCCGCATGGCTGTGCGTTATATCAACGAGACCGACGGGTGGGCCACCGAAGTGACCGATACTGAAATCCTGGAAGCGCAGATGGAATTGACCAGCCGGGCGGGAATATTTGTCGAGCCTGCGGCTGCCTGCGCTTGGGCCGGGATTCGCAAGGATGCGGACCTGTTGAAGAAACGGTACGGTAGCGACGTGTCGGTCTGTGTCCTGTTGACCGGAACTGGATTCAAGGATATGGCGGTGTTCGAGGGAAGGGTTTCCCTACCCGCCTCGATCGAGAATTCGGTCGACGCCGTAATCGCTCGTTTTTCCTGAACCGGAAGCTATCCGAAAAGGAGGGAGGAGACGTGTCCTCCCCTCCTTTTTTCCCCCGAAACTGACCCCTAGAAGCACTTGCACCCTCGTGGTATACTGCTTAGGCGTATTAGCATAGAAGGAGCGTTCCATGGAGAACATCATCATTGGTGTCGCGATCGGTTTCATACCGATGCTTGTGGTACTTATCGTACAATATTCAAAGCATGCGACCAAGGCAAAGGAACACAAACAGGAAATTGCCCGATTGAGATCAATGTTGACCGATCGCATGGATTTGGAGTCGGACGGATTGAGCAAACTGAAAGGTGAGATCGCAGACTTGAAGGCCCAGAACGAGAACCTCCGTATCAGCTTGCGAACCTATGCGCAAAAACCGGGTCGAAAAGAAGTTTCCCGGTTGCATGTATATCAACAAGCCGCAGACCGCCTCACCATAAATAGTCCGGGATTCGGTGCCGCATGGCAAGCCGCCTTGAAAGAGAGCGAGGATGAATTCGAAAAGACGTTCTATGGCATACAACCGTTTATCCGGCGGGTTATCCCATTGAAATCTTCGGACGCCAATGTTGTCGGCCGGTTGGAGAAGGACCAGGACTGATCAGTCGTCCTCGTACAGTTCATGCACCACATCCCACGCCTCGGCATCACCCAGCCTCAATCGGCAGAGCAATTCGTAATGGTACAGCAACAGGCCCATCTGCTTCTCAACGACTTCTGCCGCTCCCATGTCCGATACTGCGACCAGCTCCGGGTGATCCGATGGCAAAGCGGCGAGCCTATCGAACTCCGAAAGGATATCCCGTTTGCGCCACTGGATGAAACCGGGAGCCTTCAGAATCATCAACGGTTCGTAATGGTGGCGTTCCAACCCTTCCACGGTCAACCGGATCTGTTCATCGTTGGCATCTTCGGGTAATTGTTCGAATTGATTCCTCGTATAGTGCATGCTCGGCTCCTTTCCATGGTATTGTATCCAGTGTACCACACCGTAGGCCAAGGGAGAAACAGGAACATGGATATCAAAGGGCTTGTCAGATCACATGCGCGGGAGATTGTGGGCTTGAGACGAGATTTCCACCGAATTCCCGAGTTGGGTTTCGCGGAATTCAAGACCCAAAGGATCCTCATTCGTTACCTCACCAATCTCAATTTGCATCCTGAATCCATCGGGGGTACCGGAGTGGTAGCTACCTTGCATGGAGAAAAGCCGGGGAAGGTTGTGATGCTCCGCGCGGATATGGATGCGTTGCCGGTTACGGAACGTACCGGATTGCCATACGCCTCGGAAACCGAGGGCCTCATGCATGCGTGCGGACATGATGGGCATATGGCCATGCTCCTGGTGGCGGCGAATGTCCTGGTACAGATGCGTCCACACATGCAGGGAAGCGTAAAATTCGTATTCCAACCCAATGAGGAGAATGCGGGAGCCACCAAGCTCATCGAAGAACAGGTAATGGAGCATCCACATGTCGATGCGGTGTTCGGTGTACATCTCTGGTCTCCCCTACCCAGCGGAACCATCGATATTGTCGACGGACCGCAGATGGCAGCCGCGTACGATTTTTCCTTGGATATCCTTGGGTCGGGAGGCCACGCCGGGTTTGCCCACAAGTCGGTCGATCCGATCATCGCCTCGTCTGCGGTGATCCAGGCTGTCCAATCGATACAAACCAGGGAAATAGATGCACAGAATCCCGCGGTGATCATGTTCACCCAAATCACTGCCGGAAGCAGTCAGAACATCGTGCCTGAGAAGGTGTGTATGCGGGGAACCGTACGCTTTCTGTATGCTGGGGGCGAGGAGATACTGGAAGCGTTCAGGAGAACGGTTGATCATATCTGTGCGGCCTACCGTACCGAAGCAATCCTCACATTCACACTCGGAAACAGCCTGCTCGCGAACGAACCGAAGATGGCCGGTATCATGAGGCAGGCAGCTGCCGAGACATTGGAGGACGGGTCGAAGGTAACTTTCCGGTTCAGGACCATGGCAGGTGAGGATTTCAGCGAATACCTTCAGCATGCGCCGGGAGCGTTTGCTTTTGTGGGAATCAACAATCCGGTTGCAGGATCGGTGTATCCCCATCACCACCCGCAGTTCACTATCGATGAAGAGGTGTTGCCGATCGGTACCGAGTTGTTGGTACGCAGCGCCTTGCGCTTCCTTTCTGTGGAGGGAGCATGATCAGAACAGGTCAGCGGAAGTGATAAAGTGGACTTTTTCCGAGAAATAGTCGATTTCTCCATACTCCGAGCCGTCGACCGATTTGATCAGGTCGGTAACCGCAAAGAGTTTTTTTCCGGGAAGGAACTCGAGCAGATCCGACAAGGTCTGTTTCACACAATAGTCACCGGCGAGTCCGATCACGTAGACTTCATCTCCAATTATCTTCGAGCAGTTCTTGCCACCGCCGAATGCGGAGAATTCGTCGGCATCCGGCGATTCACCCTTCAATAGAATGGTTTGGCCAGGTTCGATCGCCAATTCGGCACCATACGTCCCTGCGATACAGTGTGGTGGAAAGGTACCGAAGGAAACATGTTCCTGGGGATGGTTGTCCGCGGTCAATATCTCCTGATGGAAGAACGGGCGTATCCGCTCTACCGCAGAGACGTATGCCGCATCTGCCCCTGCCACAGGAAGGGCTCCTCCCTCGAGAAAATCATATTGCACGTCGACAATGATCAAAGTCTTTTTCATAGGTGTAGTATCGTAAAATCCATGGCGAGTGGCAAGATGCCCGAGCATACGGGAACCTGATACTTCGGGGGAATTCCCAGGAAGGTTGATATCATATTATTCGCTGGCTACAAGATATGGATTCTGCCGAAAGCGGGACTTGAACCCGCACGCCCTTACGAGCAAGGGATTTTAAGTCCCTTGTGTCTACCAATTCCACCATTTCGGCCCATCGACATACTATAGGTAGGGATGCCGTTCGTCAACCGAGATATGTTGGGAGAACATACCGAAACCAGAGAAAAACCTACTTGACAAAAAAAACCTTACGTAGTCTAATGGTTACGTTAATGTTAGCAAGTGCTAACAGAATGTACGATGCTTGTAAACAGGAGAACCATGTATGCCATTGACGTTCATCAAAGTTGGACAATCTGCCTCGATCAAAGCGGTATTGGGAAAAGATGAAACACGTAGGTTCTTGGGCAGCTTAGGTTTTACTGCCGGGGAATCGGTAACCGTCGTCTCTGAGAACGGCGGAAACCTGATTCTCTCCATCAAGGACTCGCGCATTGCGCTGGACCGCTCCATGGCTCAACGTATTCAAGTTTGAATCCACTAACACGAATTGGGAGATACTGTATATGAATCTAGGGGAAGCACGCCCGGGGGAAATGGTCACCGTCCGTAAAGTTGGCGGCGAAGGAGCCACCATGCGCCGAATAATGGACATGGGTATCACGAAAGGCTGTAAGGTGATTGTCCGGAAAGTAGCACCGTTGGGAGATCCCATCGAGATTACTGTTAGGGGATATGAACTTTCTTTACGGAAATCGGAAGCTTCGAATATACTTGTCGAAGCATGAATGTATCGGAATATCTTTTTTTTGAAGTTTTGTTAGCCATAGCTAACTAAGGAGCATCGAATGCCGCACACCATAGCCCTTGCGGGTAATCCGAATTCTGGAAAGACCTCCATCTTCAACGAACTCACCGGGAGTACCCAATATGTGGGAAACTGGCCCGGAGTGACCGTCGAGAAGAAGGAAGGATACCTCAAGGGTGACAAACGTCACGTAGTAGTCGATTTGCCGGGAATATATTCATTGTCACCCTACACGCTTGAGGAAGTGGTGACACGGGATTTCCTACTTGATGGCAAACCGGATCTCATCATCAATGTGGTCGACGCGACCAACCTGGAACGCAACCTGTATCTGACCACCCAACTGGTGGAGACAGGCATACCGGTGCTTATCGCCCTGAACATGATGGATGTATTGGAACGCAATGGCGATATCATCCAGGTCCAAGTACTCTCCGAGGCCCTGGGATGCCCGATAATAGAAACCTCGGCCGTCTCGCGGGCCGGATTGAAGGACCTGGTGAAAACCGCTGTCCACATGGTCGACAAGGCAGAAGGAAGTGGAAAAGTCGCGAAGTTCTCCACACCGGTGGAAAAGGCATTGCTCCAGATCGAACATCTCATCGCCACCCTGGTACCGCCGGACACACTCCGTTGGTTCACCATCAAGGTGTTCGAGCATGACGAAAAGGTGATGCAACGGCTCAACCTCTCCGATCAAGCGGCCCACCAGATAGCGACCATCATCGAATCGGTTGAAAAAAGCATGGACGATAGTGCCGAAAGCCTCATCACCAACGACCGGTACGAATACCTCACCGGCATCACCGCAGCATGCCATAAGAAGGCACGCAAGATGGGCACACTCTCGGTGAGTGACAAGATCGACCGGGTAGTCACCAACCGGTGGCTTGCCCTCCCCATCTTCTTTGCGGTCATGTGGGGTGTATATTTCATAGCGATCCAAAGTGTCGGAGACCTCTTCATCGGTTGGATCGAATGGTTCTTCGGGGACTTGATCGGTGCGAATATCGCATTGGGTCTCGAGGCGATCGGAACATCGGCATGGCTTGTCGGACTTGTGGTGGATGGTATTATCGCGGGAGTCGGTTCGGTGCTGACGTTCGTTCCACAGATGATGATCCTCTTTTTCTTCCTCGCCCTCATGGAGGACTGCGGGTACATGGCGCGTGTCGCGTTCATCATGGACCGCATATTCAGGAAATTCGGCTTGAGTGGCAAATCGTTCATCCCCATGCTGATCGGTACCGGCTGTTCGGTTCCCGCCATCATGGCAAGCCGTACCATAGAGAACCAAAGGGACAGGCGCATGACTGTCATGTTGACTCCCTTCATACCATGTGGAGCAAAATTGCCGGTGTTCGCCCTGCTCGTGGGGGCATTCTTCCCCAACAGTGCATGGATCGCATCCTCGATGTATTTGGTTGGAATATTGGCTGTGATCGTTTCAGGAATCGTATTGAAGAAGACGAAGGCTTTTGCAGGAGATCCCGCACCGTTCGTCATGGAATTGCCCTCGTACCACATGCCCCGTATGAAAGGTGTGTTGATCCACATGTGGGATCGCGGCAAACAGTTCATAAAGAAAGCCGGGACCATCATCGCGGTCGCATCAGCCGCCATATGGATCTTGCAGTCGTCAAGTTGGAGCTTACAATTGGTCGATACGCAGGACAGTATCCTTGCATCCATAGGCAGGCTCATCGCACCGATATTCACGCCACTTGGATTTGGCAGTTGGGAAGTCGCGGTTGCGACCATCACCGGATTGCTGGCCAAGGAGACCATAGTGGCTACCTTCGGGATTGTACTCGGCTTGGGAAATGTCGCCGAGGGTGATCCGACGCTCCTGGCTTCCGTCGGTGCCTTCTTCAACCCGATAAGTGCATACTCGTTCATGATCTTCACCTTGTTCGCAGCACCCTGTGCCGCGGCGATCGGAGCTACGAGACGGGAAATGCAAAGTGCGAAATGGACCTGGGCAGCTATCCTGTTCCAGACTGGAGTCGCCTATACAGCCGCGCTGGTGGTGTATCAAGTCGGCATGTTGCTATTCGGAAGAGGGTTATGATATGGCAAATATTCTGATAGGAATTGTGGTATTCGGTGGATTGGGAGCGATCGTATGGAAAATGGTGCGTGATCGGCGCAAGGGAGTCGGATCCTGCCACAGTGGTTGCGGGACCTGTCCGTTCGCTTGCGAGAAACGTCACGATTGACGCGATACCTCAGATGAAAAAAGGAGTGCCAGGCACTCCTTTTTCATTATTCACACATTTCGCCTCAGTAGAACACAAAGCCAACGGCTTTATTTGGCCCTGGCCGTGATGTGGGAGACCTTCTCATAGTATTGGATAAGCCCACCATGGTCGTCACCACCCTTTCCATCCTGCTGCAACTCGCGCATCATGCCGATAATCGCAGTACTCATAGGGGTCGGAACCTCAAGCTGCTCGGCTGTATCCAATGCGTTCTGCAAATCCTTGATATGCAACTCGATCCGGAATCCCGGCTTGAAGTTGCCTGCGAGAACCATCGGAGCTTTCGCGTCCAAGACAGTGCTTCCCGCCAATCCCGCACGTACCGCCTGGTATACTACCGAAGGATCGACTCCAGCCTTCGATGCAAGGACCAGCGCTTCCGACATGCCCGCGATATTCGAGGCAACCATGATCTGGTTGGCAAGCTTGGCCATGTTTCCACTGCCGATATCTCCAACATGGGTGACACTCGCACCCAACACGCCGAGCAGGGATTCCACCTTCGCGAAGGCATCCGCGGGACCTCCCACCATTATGGCCAGCGTCCCTTCAATGGCCTTCGGTTCTCCCCCACTCACCGGAGCATCAAGCATGACGACGCCATGTTTCTCCAGTTCAGCGGAAACCTCTTTGCTCACCAGTGGTGCGATCGAACTCATATCGACCAGGATGGTGCCCGCTCCGATTCCTTCGACCACCCCACCGGCACCGAGCACCACGTCCTTCACATGGGGAGAGTTCGGCAGCATGGTTATGACCACATCGACATGTGATGCGGCTTCCCGGGAACTGGAGGCTTCTTTTGCCCCCGACGCGACAACTTCCGCAACCGCGGTCTTGTTCACATCATACACGTTCAATTCATATCCGGCTTTCAACAGATTCTTGGCCATGGGCTTGCCCATGATTCCCAATCCTATAAATCCAATTTTCATCGTCGTCCTCCAATTAGGCTTCAAGAACCTCGTGAACTTTTTTCACGATTCCTTCACTGGTCAGCCCATATCTCTCCATCAGCTCATCGTAGTTCTTGGCACTTGTACCGAACGTATCGTTGATTCCAAGGAATGTGATGGGGAGCCTGCTTGACCCCAAGGCCTCCGCAATCGCACTTCCCAAGCCACAATGGATGCTATGTTCCTCAGCGGTCACCACACCCTTCATGCCCTCGCAATAGTTTGCCAGCGCCTTCGTATCCAAGGGCTTGATAGTGCTCACATTCACCACCCGAATGGAAATCCCGTGGCTCTCAAGCTGCTCGGCCGCTTCCAACGCCAGCGAAACCATTACTCCCGAAGCGAACACGACAACATCCTTGCCGTCACGCATACGACTCATCTTGCCAATGTAGTACGGCTCGTTCCCATCGGTAAGGACCGGCAGGTCGTTGCGGTTTATCCGGATGTAGGCGGGACCGTCGTGGTCGACCATAGCCTCGACCATCTGCTTTGTCTCGACAGCGTCTACTGGCGACAGTACGGTCATGTTGGGAAGCACACGCATCAAGGCGATATCATCGATAGACTGGTGCGTCTTTCCATCGCCAAAATCACTAAGACCCGCGCTGGAACCACAAATCTTCACATTGAGACGCGGAATTGCTATTGAACTCCGGATCTGGTCATACGCGCGTCCGGTTGCGAACACAGCGAATGAGTTGATGAAGGCCACTTTTCCAGTCAAAGCCAATCCTGCGGCTATCGATGCCATATTCTGTTCGGCTATACCGACTTGGAAATACCGTTCCGGTTGCTTGTCCTGGAACAGGCAAGACATGGTCGATTTGCCGAGATCAGCCTCAAGTGTCACTATCCGCTGGTCATTGGCTCCCGAGTCAGCCAGTTGCTCGCCATATGCCTTTCTCAGACTCTCCATCCTGCTCATGCGTCCACCTCCTGCAGCATCTTGCGCATCTCCTCACGTCCCTGTGCGAATTGTTCATCGGTTAGACCTGCATTATGGAAAGCAGCCTTTCCTTCGGCGAAGGAGAACCCCTTGCCTTTTACAGTCTTCGCCAACAATACGCTCGGTTGGCCTTTATGCGCCTTCGCGGATTCCAATCCCTGCAGGATCGAAACCATATCATGTCCGTCGATTTCTATGACATTCCAACCGAAAGCATTCCACTTGTCGGCCAATTTGCCGATCCCGAATATCTCGGCGGTACAACCGGTGGCTTGGATACCATTCCAATCGACAATCGCTGTAATATTGTCCAACTTGAACACATCGGCAGCCATGGCTGCCTCCCATATCTGCCCCTCGGAGAGCTCACCGTCACCACACACCGTATAGACCCTCGAATCGCTACCATCCAGTCGCAAGGCAAGAGCCATACCAACCGATATGGACAAGCCTTGTCCCAGCGAGCCGGTTACAGCCTCGATACCGGGAGTCTTGTCCATGTCGGGGTGTCCCTGGAGGACACCGTCCAACGTCTTCACCTTGGGCAACTCGCTGCGATCCACGATCCCCAGCTCCACCAGGGCCGCATACTGGGCGAGTACCGCGTGTCCCTTGCTGAATACCAGACGATCACGCTTCGGGTCGGCAACATCCTTCGGATTCACCCGCATGTGGTGGAAATACAATGCCGCCACCACATCGGCAATCGAACTGCTTCCACCCAGATGCCCAACCTTCCCGGGAGGGATCATCTCAAGTATATCCAACCGAAGTTGTGCCGATATCCTTCTCAGTCTTTTCAATACAGATTCTTCATATACCATGCGAAACCTTCCTTCATACTCATTTTACCTTAGGTATCCAATGTCATTCACATTACCTGCGCCAATTAGCAGGCGGTCAGTCCCCCATCGACAGGAAGCGCGATTCCGTTCAGGAACGAGGCTTCATCCGAGGCCAGGAACAATACCGCTTGCGCAACATCGTCAACCGTTCCCAATCTTCCCAGGGGAACTTCGTCCAACCGTTCACGTTTCTTCTGCGGATCCTTGAACATCTGTTGGACCATTGGGGTATCCACAGTGCTCGGATGGATCGAGTTCGCCCGAATCCCATCTTTGGCGTACCTCGATGAGATCGACTTGGTGAGCAGTGTCACCGCACCCTTGGATGCGGTGTATGCCTCGGGCGTATACTTGTGTCCGATCAAACCACATATCGACGACATGTTGATGAACAATCCGGAGCCTTGTGTCCGCATGACCGGAATAGCGGCCTTCGCGGACAAGAAGATGCTGCCGACATTGACCGCCATCATCTTTGCCCATTCATCCATAACCATTTCCTCTATCGGTTTGCGGATATTTATCCCCGCATTGTTCACCACGACATCGATTCTACCGGTCCGCTCGAGCGCCGTAGAGACAACCGAATGCCAGTCTTCCTCGTTGGTCACATCGATCTTCTGGAACCAGACATCGAGGCCTTCCTTTCGAAGATCCTGTTCCAATGCGATTCCACCCTTCTCATCGAAGTCGAGAAGTCCGACAGAAGCTCCATTCGTTGCCAGAAGTTTGGCAACCACCGATCCGATTCCTCCGACCGCTCCGGTCACCAATATGGTCTTGTTGTCAATTCCCATCTGATTGCTCCGAATTTTGTTGCGCGAGAATCAATTCCCGTTGTTCCTTCGAATAGTCCATAGCTCGTTTGATGCCAGTGACTACAATAAAAACAATTGCGACCATCAGAACGATACCGACAGGCCGTCCCAGTAGGGGGATAAGATTGCCTTGACCTTGCATCAATGCTTGTCTGAAACTCACGTCCGCCATTGGACCAAGTATTATTCCCAATACCAAGGGCGCCATCGGATAATCGAGTTTGCGCAGGACGTATCCGATTAAGCCGAAGACAAACATGACTCCTATGTCGAATGAACGTACACCACCCGCGAAAGCTCCGATAACTGTCAGCGGAACAATGATCGGCATGAGTATCTCACGCTTGATCTTGAGAATCTTCGCCATAGGCTTCGCCAGGATCAATCCCCAAACGAGCATGAAAACGGTTGCGAAGAAGAGAAGTATCGCAACCCGATAGAGGAATCCCGGTTGCTCCACAGGCAACATCGGCCCCGGTTTGATACCATGCAACCAGATTGCGGCCAAAAACATGGCTGCGGGTGGACTGCCAGGTATCGCCAAGGTCAGCAGGGGAATCATTGCTCCGCCTACGACAGCGTTGTTTGCTGTCTCCGCACAGGCGAGTCCCTCATAACTGCCTTTTCCAAACAATTCAGGATGTTTCGAACGCCGTTTGCCGATATCATACGAGACCCATGCACCGATATCCTCACCTGCACCCGGGACCGCACCAATTCCAACGCCGATGATACCTGAGCGGATGGCGGCGGGGATGATGCTCTTCATGATCTTTTTCGTAGGCAGGACCCGTCCGATATTTCCCTCGATCTTGTAGGGGATTTTCTCCTGGAGAACAAAGAGTATCTCCGAGATTCCGAATACACCGATAAGTGCGGGAATCAAGGCAATTCCACCCATCAATTCAAGCGAACCGAATGTGAATCTCGGATATGCATAGATCTTATCCAGCCCGACCATCGCGGTGAAGAATCCGAGGAATCCGACTACCCATCCCTTTATGGGATCTTTCCCTGTCGAGAGATTTCCACAGATCATGATACCGAATACCGATAGCAGGAAGTATTCCCACTGTCCGAATTTCAAGGCGATCTTGTAGAGGAAGGGGGTGAGGAAAATCAACAGGACAATACTCATGAGCATTCCAAAAAAGGATGCTACGATTCCCGTTCCTATAGCCAGACCACCTTCGCCCCTTTTCGCCAGCACGAACCCGTCCAATGCAGTGGCAGCCGCGGATGGAGTCCCCGGGATATTCACCATGATCGCCGAGTAGCAACCGCCCATGACCGCTCCGACATATACTCCCAACAGGAAGGCCATCGCAATGTTCAAGTCCATTCCATAGGTAAGATTGATCAATAGTGCCAGAGCCATAGTAGCGGTCAGTCCAGGTATGGCACCTACAATTATTCCCAATATAGTCGCCATCATGACCACCAATAGTTTGGTAACCGTGAAAGCTGTCGCAAAAGCACTGCCGAATAGTGCTATCTCATGAAAAATCGCTTCCATACTATTTGTTCCTTTCCGACCGTTTATGGGAGGGGAATCTTGAATACGAATCTGAATACCACGCTGATTACTATCGAGGCGACAACAGAGATGATGATATTCTTAACCAAGCCGGTCGATTTGAGGAACCACATGGTACAGAATAGATAGATTGTCGTGGCGATAGCAAAGTGCATCCTTCCTATAAGTCCAAAAATATACACAACCATCAAACCGATCAGAATCATGACCCGCTTGAATTCGATATGTTTGAAAAATGCACCCATGTTCGCTTTTCCGAACACGTGGCCCAACTGTTGGGGGCCTTTCCTTCGGATTGAAGAAAACAGCATCATCAATCCCAAGAATATGAATATGATTCCCAGAAGCATGGGGAAGAACCCGGGAGCATCGAGGAATGTATTGAATACCTTCATGTTAAGAGATGAGATTATCAGCGCGATCCCAAAAATCAGCAACAGGATGCTCATGATGAAATCGGAGACACTACCCTTTTTCACGTCTTCCATAACTTTCTACCTTTACGCATAGTATGGATGCGGGGATAATCCCCGCATCCTGGATTGTAAACCCGTTATTTCGAAATCTTCGCCTTTTCGACATCCCAATTCCAGTTACTGAGTTTTGGAATGTTGAATTCTGCCGGTGATTTGCTGGCCAATCCTGCATCGTACAATGTCCATGCATATCCAGCTTCAGAGAATGACAGGAACCTGTCGGCCGACTCACCATAGTATCCGGCAATGTCGAGAGCCTGTTTCTTGGCATAATTGACGATTTCCGGCTGTTCGATTGCCCACAAGAACGCTTCGGTCAACTTGTCGATATAATTCTGGGGAACATCCCTTCTCATGAAAATGGGCCAGGTTTCCGACAGTTGTGGAATATTCTCGCTTCCTGGGAGAACTGCTGTGATGGAGTCGATCTTGAGAGTCTCGTCGACTTGGTAGGTGGAAGGAGTCGTGACTGCGATTGCGCGCAACTGACCTGCTTTCACAAAATCCACCACAGAGGAGAATGTCGACATGGCGACATCCACATCTCCTGCAATCAATGCGACAGCAGCATTCCTGCAGGAACCACCGGTCACATAGTTTGGAGAGGATACTCCGGCAATGCCGAGTATGGCTTCAACCAGGACGTGGGGGCCGACTCCGAATCCGGAGATTCCGAAGTTGACTTTCTTGCTTTTCAGATATGCAACCACATCATCGAAAGTCTTCATAGGGGAATCGGCTCTGACAATAAGTGCCGCAGGACCCACGAAGGGATGCCATGAGACCCAATCGGTCCAACTGGAGTTTGCGGTGCCCATTACCCGAAATCCCGAAATTGGGGCTGAACCGGTCGCGAACATGCTATATCCATCGGCAGGACGGTTGAGCACGTGCTGTGCGGCAACTGCGCTCGAAGCACCTTCCATATTCACTACGTTGATGGTTTCGCCCAAGTATTCTTCCATCTTGGCGATCACTGGCCGAACCGCGGTATCCGTTCCACCACCGGCACCAAAACCAACGGTCACCACCGGTTGGGTTCTCGGCCACAATTTCGTCGAGGCACCTTCAGCCTGCCCCTGGGCAAACAGCAGAGCTCCTCCACACACGAGCACCAAGAGTGCTACAATCAAAGTTCTTTTCATGTCAATTCTCCTTTTGTTTGAAATATTTGCTACATTCCTATTATTTGCAGCAAATTATAACGATCGATACTAAAGAAACCTCCTTCTGTATGTTATCATACAAGTTGTATTGCAAGGAAACCTTGCGCGAACCAACTTGACTATGATTCCATGATAATCGGTCGCATCTGTTCGATAGTAAGTACCACGTGTTCCCTCATCATCTGGGTCGCCTCCGTAACATCCCGTCGCTTTATCGCTTCCAGGATTTTCCTGTGGTAGTATCGTCCACCCGTCTTTCCAAGATTGGTGACGATGCTCTCCATGCTCCGCATGAGGATATCCCGAACGAAATTGTTCGAATTGATAATCAGGTCGTTCTTTGTCGACCGTGAGATCGCCATGTGGAATTCAAGGTCCAATTTTGCGAACTCCTTCATATCCAATTCCTCGCCTTCCATCCGGACGACGATCTCCTCAAGGATATCGATATCTTCTTGGGTCGCCCGCTCAACCGCAATTTCGGTTGCACCGACTTCCATGACTTTTCTATATTCGAGGATTTCCAAGAGTGTCCGGGACTCGAGCAGGAACATCGGTATCATCATGTCGGAGTACGATGATGATGAGATCTTTTTCACATACGAGCCCTCGCCCTGTTTGGTTTCGACTATGCCCAATGCAACGAGTTTCTTGATCGATTCACGTACACTGATCCTACTCACCCCTAGCTGAATCCTGAGCTCGTTCTCGGAGGGAAGTTTGGAACCTGCAGGCCACATGCCACCCTTGATCTGATCGAGGAGTTGGTCGAAGACCTGATCCTGAACACGTTTGTGCTGTACTGTCACCAACCTGAAACCATCACGTGCCATGAGACCTTCCTTCAGACAAACTCGGTACGACTTGTATGATAACATATAGGAAACAGGTGTCAAGAACGTTTTTTAAATTTTTTCCTACCCGCACATATCGATTGCACAGTGCCTTGTACGGCACTCCTTTTTTGCATTATCATAGGACATCGTAGGAGACACTAGATGCTGGAACAATCGGATTTGCAATCGTTGGAAGAGAACCTCCCCTTCTGGAAGAAAGTCAGCGATGACGAACGGAAGGTCCTCGTGGACGGAACCATTCGTTTCACCCATGGAAAAGGAGCGATAGTCCACGACGATCGCAATATCTGTACCGGACTCCTCATGGTGGTCTCGGGCCAACTGCGGGTGTACATAATCAGTGAAACGGGAAAAGAGATCACCCTGTATCGGTTGTTCGAACGCGACGTCTGCGTCCTTTCCGCCTCCTGCCTTATCCGAAACATCACATTCGATGTGCATGTGCAGGCCGAGAAGGAAACGACCATATTGCGTATCGCAACAGATTCCTACCAACAGGTTGGAAAGACCAATCCCTTCGTCCAGGATTTCACCAACCAGTTGGTCTCCTCGCGGTTCAGCGATGTCATGTGGGTAGTCGAGCAGGTGGTGTTCATGAGCTTCGACCGTCGTTTGGCCATGCATCTGCTCGAGCAAGCGGCAATCGCCGGCCAAGATTCCTTCGCAGCGACCCATGAGGCGATCGCCAGGGACCTTGGGACCGCACGTGAAGTCGTGACGCGCATGCTCAGCCGGTTCCAGGATGACCATCTGGTAAACCTCTCCCGAGGTGGCATAACCCTCACCGACCGTGACGGGTTGTATGCATTGACGTAAAAAGGGGACAGCCGCCCCAGTCTTCCGACTAGTACTACTGCCCCTTGCCATGTATAACAAGAGGGAATGTCAAGCGATCCCAAGCATGCCGCGTAGCATGGATTCATTGCGGACACCCACCTGTTTGGTCAGTACCTCACCATTCTTGAAGGCGATCATGGTGGGAATGCTCATCACCTGATAGTCGAAAGCCAAATTATGTTCAGTATCCACATCAACTTTGCAAATCTTCGCCTTGCCATCGCCAATATCCTTGTCGAAGGCATCCAGGATTTCTCCCTGTATGCGGCAGGGCCCGCACCAGGCTGCCCAGAAATCTACCAGCACCGGCACATCGGACTGCAATACTTCTTTTTCAAATGTCTCTTCGGTCACATGCGTGATCATCGGTATCTCCTTGGGGTCGGCAAGTCCGACCATTTGTAATGTCTCTTTTTATATCGATATCATATCCTGGACGCTACTTCTCGTATGTGACAATGTCACGCCCATTTCGTCGTTTGGGAAAGAATCCCTTGTTGACAATATTAGTAATGATTACTATTATTGTTTTATTGGAAGTATCCGTCGGATACACTTGCAGACAATCGGTTCAACCCAATCAGAAGGAGTTCTCCCATGGAAGAAAGAACGTATCACCCCATGCCGTTGATCGGCGATCCCTCCCCGGAATTCATTGCGAACACAACCCAGGGCACCATCAAGTTCCCCCAGGATTATAAAGGCAAATGGGTAATCTTGTTTTCCCACCCCGCCGATTTCACGCCAGTGTGCACAACAGAATTCATGACCTTCGCCTCGATGATCGATGAATTCAAAGCCTTGAATACCGAACTCGTCGGGCTTTCCGTGGATTCGCTGTATGCCCATATCGCCTGGTTGCGAAAAATCCAGGAGTTGGAATGGAACGGAATGAAGAATATCGAGGTCACATTCCCATTGATCGAAGATATCAAGATGGATGTCGCCAACAAATTCGGAATGATCCAACCTTCCTCATCCAATACCCAGGCAGTCCGGGCAGTATTCGTTATCGATCCCAAGGGCATCATCAGAACCATCCTCTACTATCCGCTATCGATGGGACGGAATTTCGACGAAATCAAACGTATTATCCACGCATTGCAAAAAGCCGACGCCGACCATGTCGCGACACCGGCCGACTGGAGACCGGGGGACGATGTGATTGTTCCTACCGCAGGGTCGTGCGGAACCGCCAAGGAGCGGATGGAGAGCAAGGACGAAAACACCTATTGCCTCGATTGGTTCATGTGCTTCAAGAAGGAAAAGGGCCGGGCGTAGTCCATACGCTCGTTCCATGACTTGGTCCGGTTCTTTCGAGCCGGACTTTTTCCTGCCATGGGGAGGAGAACGCTTGCATGAAGACCGACACATCGCTAGGATATCGGCATGCATGGTTTGATAGATTCACATTTCCATCTGCTTGAAATGGAAAAAAAAGGGATAGACCCCAAAAAATTGCTCATTCAACTGCATGAGGCAGGGTTTGCCGGCGGAATAGACATCGGCGTCTCGGAAAACGACATTGCCATCCGTGCACCGTTGGTCGCTCCCTATCCGAATATTCGGACAGCTGCCGGTATCGGGCCGTGGGGTGCGGACGGAGAAGAGGTGATCACCGCGAAAACCGACCGCTTCCAACGCAATATCTCTGGCTTCAGGGTAGATTGCATCGGGGAGATCGGTCTCGATTACCATTGGAACTATGGGACTCCCGCCCGGCAACGGCAACTGTTCGAGGAGCAACTGTCCTTGGCTCGGGAACTTGAAGTACCGGTGGTTATCCATTCGAGGGATGCCGACGAAGACATGATCGAAATCCTCGGAAAATCGACATTTTCCCACGCGGGAATCATGCATTGTTTCTCATCGGGATGGGCACTTGCGCAAACAGCCATCGACCGGGGACTGTACATATCGTTCGCAGGTCCGATCACCTACAAGAACAACCAGGGCCTGAGGGAAATGCTGGCACGTGTACCGATCGAGAGGCTCCTGTTGGAAACCGATAGCCCATACCTCGCCCCGACGCCCCACCGCGGCAAGACCAATACTCCCTTCACCATGGTTGAAATCTATTCGGAAGCGGCACGTATCCTGGGAATTGGCGTGGAAGACTTGTCCATAAGGATCAGAACCAATTTCGCCAACCTGTTCGGTTCGCCCGGTAGGTCCTGACCAAAGGCAACCGGACGGCGGGAAGGTTTTCGTAACCATCCGCCTGTGTGGTGAGCAAGGGAAGCAACGACTGCAGGAAATCGTCCTGTACCACCCCCTCCAAGAATTCCGGTGAAATCAAATCCGCATACAGGCTGTCCACAATCCATCGCATGCCACCCGAATAGGAATTGCTGGAAAACCGGTCCATCCGTTGTACATAGGGGACCACCATAAGCATGGCCCCGCGGGCTGCCAGCGATTCCATCGTGGCCTGGATCTGCAGATCGGTAAATGTGCCTACCGGGACGCGTTCAAGGAGCGGTACAGCGAAATGGTCCTCGAACAAGACCGCATCAGCTGTGGCCTGCACGTCAAGCTCATCATAGAGGAGCACGGTCGGCAACGGATTGCCCGTGGTGACACGAACAGCTTCCGATGCCGCCTCGACCCATCCTTGGTCGGGTCGGTCCCGTTCCAGGATGATATCGTAGGGCTCCCCAGCCCTCCCCGCTCCGATACCGACAACCAGCACCTGTGGGTTTGGGTAAAGCGTGCGCAAGAGATCCCCCAGGACATCCTTCTGGGAAATTTGATGGGTAATAACCGCAGTTGTGACAACCATGCGGGTGTTCGCATCGGCCAAAGCCGCCAAAGTCTCCTCCATGAGCCTGTCATCGGAAAGTATCGTCAATTCGAGTGTCTCGACCCGCAAGGTCCACCCCTCGAGGGCAAAGCCGACTTGCAATTGGAAACGGGAAAGTCGCGACAGGTACTCGTGCTTGTACCACTGGTCGGAGAGGACCAGCACATGGGGACGGTTCGGTGCGTAGAGCCACATGGCAAAGACACCCATCGACAGGACCGAGGCAATAAGGAATATCAGAGGGAAGGTCCACCAATGTCTACGCATGGATACACTGTACCAATACCCGTAACGCAGGTCAACAAAAGTATCCTGGATTAGGGGCAATGGTTGACCAACAACAAGCAAAAGAAGTAGATTCAAGGAGATACAAAACCAACCTTTAGAAAGGAGTGAAAATCCGTATGACTTCTTACAAAGAACTCGGATTGGTAAACACCAAAGAGATGTTCGCGAAAGCTGTGAAAGGCGGTTACGCGATCCCCGCTTACAATTTCAACAACATGGAACAATTGCAGTCTATTATCCAGGCTTGCGTAGAGACCAAATCCCCTGTGATCCTGCAGGTTTCCAAGGGAGCACGCGATTATGCGAACCTCAATCTCCTGCGGAACATGGCAAAGGGTGCTTCGGAATATGCGAAGGAACTCGGGTATGAAATTCCCATCGTACTGCATCTTGACCATGGCGATTCCTTCGAGACATGCAAGGAATGCATCGACAACGGTTTTTCCTCGGTCATGATCGACGGATCCCATTTCCCCTACGACGAAAACGTCGCACTCACGAAGAAAGTCGTGGAATATGCCCACGCCCACGATGTCACGGTTGAAGGTGAACTCGGAGTCTTGGCAGGAATCGAGGACGATGTCGTCGCCGAACATTCCACCTATACCCAGCCGGATGAGGTCATCGACTTCGTCAGCAAGACCGGCGTCGATTCCTTGGCTATCTCCATTGGGACCAGCCATGGTGCCAACAAGTTCAAACCCGAACAATGCACACGCAATGCCGACGGCATTTTGATTCCACCCCCACTCCGCTTCGACATCCTTGAGGAAATCGAAACAGAGTTGCCCGGATTCCCCATCGTGTTGCACGGATCGTCCTCCGTACCCCAGAAGTATGTGAAGATGATCATTGAATTCGGCGGCAAGCTGAAGGACTCGGTTGGAATTCCCGAGGAACAACTGCGTTTGGCATCCAAGTCCGCCGTCTGCAAGATCAATATCGATAGCGATGGCAGACTTGCCATGACTGCGATGATCCGCAAGACACTCGCCGAGAATCCCGGGGAATTCGATCCCCGCAAGTATCTCGGACCAGCCCGCGCAGAACTCAAGAAGATGTACATGGACAAGAATATCAATGTTTTGGGTTCGGCCGGCAAAGCTTGACCAGAGACTGTATTGAAAAACAAGGTCCCCCCTTTGACGTTTGTGGGGGCCTTGTGTTATAGTCTTTCGGGTAGGGGTTTTCCCCTCGCAAATCCATCAATGCGGTTTCGTTGAGACACAAGGAGAACGATTGGCTACGAAAGAATTGAGAATCAATCGACAGATTCGTGCTAGAGAGGTATTCGTCATAGATGCCGAGGGAAATCAGAAGGGCGTCATGAACGCCTTTGCAGCCATTGACCTCGCCGAGCAGTCGGGATTGGACCTCGTGGAAGTTTCGCCAAATGCGAATCCACCGGTGTGCAAGATACTCGATTATGGCAAGTACAGGTACGAACAGGAGAAACGCAATCGGGAAGCTAAGAAGAATCAGACGATTGTAAAGCTGAAGGAAATTCGGATGCAACCGAAGATTGAACGCCATGACATGGAGTTCAAGACCAAGGCGGTGGCGGAGTTTCTGGGAGAAGGCAACAAGGTCAAGATTTCTGTACGGTTTCGTGGTAGGGAATTGGCGCACACCGAGTTGGGCAAGGTCGTTCTCGATGCAATCCTGCAGATTCTTACCGACAATGAAGTCAACTACAACCTTGATCGTCCTGCCATGATGGAAGGAAGGATGATGAGTCTAATCATCAGTCCTGCGAAAGGAAAACGCTAACGTGAAAAACATCCCGTTGGGATGATCATATACAGCTGCTCCAAGGGGTTCTTGTTCCTTGCGAGCGCAAAAGAGGTAATTCATGCCAAAAATGAAAACAAGAAAGTCCGCCGCAAAGCGGTACTCGGTCACAGGTACCGGCAAGGTCCGCTATAAGAAGCAGGGTCTCCGGCACATCCTCACCAAGAAGTCTACCAAGCGCAAGCGGTCACTCCGCCACACTGGTATTCTTAGCGCCGCGGAAGTCAAGAAAGTAAAAGTCTTGCTGCCGTATCAATTTTAAGGGGAGGATTGACGAATGCCACGAGCAGTAGACGGAACCAAACACAAGGACCGAAGAAAGAAGATTATCGAACAGGCGAAAGGATACTGGGGACGCAGAAGCACCAACTATCGTATCGCCAAGGATGCAGTCACAAAGGCCGGACAGTACGCCTATCGTGACCGCAAACGGAGAAAACGGGATTTCAGACGCCTGTGGATCGCAAGAATTTCAGCTGGCGCACAAGCGGAAGGGCTCAATTATTCTCAGTTCATGCATGGCTTGAAGCTGGCAAACATCGAGATCAACCGCAAGGCATTGTCGAATATGGCAATTGAAGACAAGCCCGCGTTCTCTCAGTTGATTGCACAAGCAAAGGTAGCATTGAGCTAAGTCTTGCCAGACACCATAAGGAGGTGGCATGATGACGACTCTCGATAAAGTTCAATTGTTGGAGCAGCGGATTGTAAAAGCCACTGTGTTGATTCGGAACCTTGAGAAGAAAATCGAGGAATTGAATGATGAGGTGGAGGTTCTCTCCGTCCATAACGAGGAGTTGCAGAAATACGCTGACAACTTCAGTTCCGACAGCAAGCTTATTGAGGAGAGCATCAACAATGCACTCGTACATCTTGATTCCATCCAAGGACTTGATGATATCGAAGTGATTGACAGCCTCTCTGGTGACTTGGAGACAGCTGACCGGTTTACCGGCGGAATGGGAATTTCGATCGACGAAGTTTCCCTCGACGACCTTGTCAGATGACCTGAAGACCATTGCAATTCTGTGAAACGGAACCAGAGATGGTTCCGTTTTTTTGCTTACTATGGTAGCATTGATTTGAAATTATTGGGCCTGCGGTGTTCGTGAAGAGACAGTTCTCTTGGCTCAAACAACATTTACGGGATTCGGTATAGCCGAGTTGAATTGATCCCGGGAGGTTCGCCTCTCTTTAGGGAACAGAATGCTCGGCACCTAGTTTCCCCCTTGAACCTTAGGTTCAAGAGATAACCTCCGAACGGCGCCGCGGGTCCTTTCTTATGTAGGAAACAATATACATGACACAAACTTTTTCCATGAATGATATTATCTTCATCACCCTCCCCGATTCGATTAGGCAGGAGCAGGAAGGATTCACCTTCGACCCGGAAATCCCATTGCCCGTCCAGTTGCCCGACGGCAAGGAAGCTATCGATCCTTCCGAAGGTATTCGGATCGAGATGATTGCGGCAGGACTGCTGAAGGTCATAGCACACCAAGGCGACCATGAACATTCCTCCTATTACCGCGACATGCTTACCGCCTTGCAGCCGGATGTGGTGAAAGAGTTGCAACGGGCTGGTATCGCCAAGGCGAACAACGGTGATCTCGAGTTTGCCGAGGAGTTGTTTTTGGCCGCCAGCCACCTCAACCACAATATCCCGGAACTATTTGTCAACCTGTCGGTCCTGTATGGACAAAAGGCTCGCATGGCAATGGATTCTGATAAACACGAGGCCTACGATGAGGCTATGACCAAACAGGTCAATGTCTTGCGGAGGGGGTTGGAACATAATCCGTTGTCCGAACTGTTGCTCTCTGAATTCGGCATGTTGAATCTCTTTCTCGGTAATGACGAACTGGCTCTGGAATATCTCAACCAGTATATGCGTATCGCACCGGAAAGCGAGAAAAAGACGTTGATAGAAGCACGGATCAAGGAAATCGCAGACCGACTGGAAAATGACAGGACGTTGCATGAGGCCTTTGACGAGATGCAGCTGGGGAATGAGGACCAGGCCTTGCGCCTGATCGAATCATTCATTGCCAACAACCCGAAAGTCTGGTCCGGTTGGTTTATCAAAGGTTGGGCACATCGTCGCCTTGGTGACTTTGCCCTCGCACAATCGGCGTTCCTCACATGCCTGGAGTTGGGTGAAACCAATGCCGACATCTATAACGAACTGTCGATCTGTGCTGTTGAACTGGGTGACAAGGAATTGTCCAAGACCTATTTGGAGATAGCGCTGGAGCTTGACGAGGATAATGTGAAGTTGCTGAGCAACCTTGCGTTCCTCAACTTGCGTGACGAAGAATACAACAGGGCTTATGAATTGTTGCTTAAAGCCCAGACGATCGATCCCGAAGATCCTGCGATCAAACATTTGAAGCAGGAGTTGGCAAAACGGACTGGAGTCGACGAAGAGGATGGCAATGTCATCGATGCCTGACACCTACACATTCCATACGGACTCCGAACAGGAGACGAAGGAACTTGGGGTGCGTCTCGGTCGGTCAGTTCCTTCCGGTACTGTTGTCTCCCTGCAAGGGCCACTTGGAGCCGGTAAAACCGTGATCGCCAAAGGTATCGCCGAAGCGTTGCAGATCAATGAAGCGATTGTCAGTCCCACATTCACCTTGGTACAGGAATATGTGGGAACTATGCCTCTGCACCATATGGATCTCTATAGATTGCATGGGATTGATGATTTCAGCGGGATTGGCGGTGAGGAGCTGTTGTATAGCGATGGCATCACACTCATCGAATGGAGCGAAAAGATCGAAGATATCCTTCCTCCCGGCACTGTCCGGGTGAAGATCGCAATCGGAGACAACGGGAGCAGGGATATCATGATCTCGGGGGTGGCATGGTAAATATTCTTGCCCTGGAGACCTCGGGCGAGGTGTTGCACCTCGCTTTGAAGACCGATCGCGACTTCATTTCACATACACAGACAATAGGCAGGCAGTTCAGCGAAGAATTGGTTCCCCGGTTGGTTTCGCTATGCGGCGAAGCAGGTCTTGCCCTTGCCGACCTCTCGCTTATCGTGTGTGCCAACGGCCCGGGTTCCTTCACAGGCCTCCGCATTGGCATGGCCGCGGCAAAGGGAGTAGCCTTGGCTGCAGGTATTCCTCTGGTAAGCCTCGATACCATGGATATCCTCGCCTACCCGCTGTCGCACTCCAGATTGCCGGTACTCTGCGCGGTGGATGCCAAGAAGCAACGGTATTATTGTGCATTGTTCAAGAATGGCAAACGCGAGTCCAATGATATGGATGCTTCGATTCCTTCGATTGCCGATTTGATCGATGGATATGACGAGCTGCTGGTGACCGGACCCGATGCCCAGGAACTGGCCGCATTGTTGCGTGATGAAATCACCAAACGTGGTGGTAAGACAATTTTTTACATTGACACGTTAAGATATCGCAATTATGGCGAGTCTATGATTTTTCTAGGTAAAAAATTGCTTAAAGAAGAGGGCCCGGACGATATTGGGTCCGGACCGACCTATATCCGAAAGAGCGATGCTGAGTTATCTTTGGAAGAGCGAGACGCGAATAATATACCCAAAGAGGTTTAACAATGAGTGAACAGGAAAAGCAGCCCGATATCATTATCATCGGAGGAGGCCCGGCAGGTCTCTCGGCTGCACAGTATGCGGCACGTGCAGGATTGTCCGCACATGTATTTGAGGAAATGGCCCCAGGTGGCCAGATATTGGTGGTCGACGAACTGGAGAATTATCCGGGATTCGAAGAACCGATCAGCGGCTTCGATCTTGCCGACAAATTCACCAAACAAGCGGAGCGTTTTGGAGCTGTCATACATTTTGGTACGGTGGATGCCGTCAACCACAACGAGGATGGCTCCTTCACGGTCGTGACCACCGATGGAACCTTCACTGTACCTGTTGTCATCATGTCGACCGGGGCTAAAAGACGCGAACTCGGTGTCCCAGGTGAAAAGGAATACCAGGGAAGAGGCGTATCCTATTGTGCGACCTGTGACGGACCCTTCTTCAAGGGAAAAAGGATTCTTGTGGTCGGAGGCGGAGATTCCGCCTGCGGGGAATCGCTGTTCCTCTCGAAGTTGAGTTCCGACATTGTGATCGTGCACCGCAAGGACCGGTTCCGTGCCCAGCGGAGCATAGCCGGCATGGTGGAGCACGACGGGAATATCGACACACGGTTCCTACACACCGTGAATGAGATCAAAGGTGACGGAAAGCGGGTGACTTCAGTCTCGTTGCATGATATTGAACATGATCGTGATTATGATGAACCGTTCGACGCCGTCTTCGTGTTTATCGGTGCAGACCCAAGGACCAAACTGGTATCCTATGCCGGAACCGACGAAGCCGGATACCTGGTTACCAACGAACTGATGAGTACTGATGTACCAGGTCTCTATGCAGTTGGGGACGTTCGCAATACGCCCTTCAGACAGATCGTCACCGCAGCTTCCGATGGTGCGATCGCTGCCCACGCATCGGCAGAATATATCGATGAACTCAAGGGCCAGGCATACGTATAGGTGCAATTGAATTAAGTTCAATTTCCACAAAAACCCGTCTCCTAGGCGGGTTTTTTTATGATTTCCCTATCCATTTACCGGTCGAATTCCCTTGACGGCACTCCAACTTCAATGGTCTAATTGGTATATGAGAATAATGATGGTCTCGAGCGAAGCAGTTCCTTTCTCAAAATCGGGAGGGCTGGCGGATGTCACCTCCTCCCTTTCCATTGCCCTCGCGGCACTGGAGCACGATGTCCGCCTTATCCTTCCCTGCTACGGTTCGACCGACGACTCCTCCTTTACCCAGTTGCCGTACCTGGTGGAAATACCTATCGGAGGGAACCTCGAGGCGGTCAGATTCAAGCTCAAGAAACACAACGGTGTATCGGTCTATCTGGTCGACCACCGGTGGTTCACCGAGCGGAAAGGAATTTACGGGGACACTTCGTTCGCTCCCTATGCAGACAACCTCCTGCGGTTCACCTTGTTGTCCAAGGCGGCATTGGCCCTGTGCAAGGAATTGGAGTGGATCCCCGATATCATCCACTGCCACGACTGGACTACGGGACTTGTCCCTACCTTGGCCAAGCACGATCCTGCCAAGACCTTTGCGAAAACTACGGTGGTCTTTACCATACACAATCTTGCCTACCAGGGTGATTTTCCCCGACTGGACCTGTTGCTCTCGGAAATGCCGGTCGATACAGCACTCTTCAGTGGAGAAGGAATCCACCGTCGGGTCAACATGCTGAAGGCTGGACTCGAAGGATCGGATCTGATCACCACGGTAAGCCCCACGTACGCGAAAGAGATACAGGAGGAGCAACAGGGTTGCGGCCTCCAGGACCTGCTCCGTTCGAAACAAAGCCATCTGTTTGGAATCCTGAATGGAATCGATACCGACGAGTGGGACCCACAAACCGACGGTCTGCTGGAAGATCATTTTTCCAGCGAGGATCTGAGGGGAAAGGATATCCTGAAAAGAAAGATGCAGAGTCGGTTCAAACTTCCTGTCCGGGCCGATATCCCGGTCATCGGAATGATCAGCCGGATAGCGGAGCAGAAGGGATTCGTCGAGTTGTGCCAAGGTTCTCCCTGTGCCTTGGAGCAGATTCTCACCGACTTGCCCGTTCAAATGCTGATCGTGGGAACTGGAGACAAGGCTATCGAGGAGAAATTGACGACCTTGGCCGAGTTGCACGACAATCTCTCGGTAAATCTCATATTCAGCAACGAGGCCGCACATCTGGTGGAAGCTGGAAGCGACTTTTTCCTTATGCCGAGCCGCTATGAACCGTGTGGTCTCAACCAGATGTATTCCTTGCGCTACGGTACCATACCCATCGCACGGAAAACCGGAGGATTGGCCGACTCCATCGTCGACATCGCCGAGCCGGAAGGAACGGGGATTCTATTCGACGACATATCGGGGAATGCCATCTACATGGCTGTCAAACGGGCTATCGATGCATACAAGACTGAAGACCAAGATATTTCAACCATACGGAAGCGCGGTATGGGAGTTGATTTCTCATGGATCAATTCAGCTGAAGATTACGTGAAAGTGTATCAAAAAACACACAAGGGGTAATGGGAATGGGTAAGAAAAAGACTATAGCAATCGTATTGGGCGGAGGCAAAGGAACCAGACTCTATCCTTTGACCAAGGACAGATCGAAACCCGCAGTCCCTTTCGCAGGCAAGTACCGGTTGGTGGATATTCCGATCTCCAACTGTATCAATAGTGAAATCAAGCAAGTCTATATCCTCACGCAGTTCAACTCGGCATCCTTGCACAACCATATTGCGAACACCTATATCTTCGATACGTTCTCCAATGGATTCGTCGAGATCCTTGCCGCCGAACAGACCTACCACAACAACGATTGGTACCAGGGAACCGCCGATGCGGTACGCAAGAACCTGTTGCACTTCGCCGACCAGAATGCCGACTACTACATCATACTTTCGGGCGACCAATTGTATCGCATGGATTATCGGGAGATGCTCAAGACACACGTGGAAAGTGGCGCTGTGCTGACTATCGCCGCAAAACCGATCTCCAGGGAGGCTGCGACCGGTCTGGGAATCATCGGAGCCGACGACCATGGAATAGTCAAGAAGTTCTATGAGAAGCCGGCACCCGATCTCGATATTTCCGAATATCGCATCCCAACCAAACTTCTCAAGGAGAGCTTGAACCAGAAACCGAGCGAGAACAACGAATACCTTGCATCCATGGGTATCTATATTTTCGATGCCAGGGCAATGGAAAAGTTGCTTGAACACAACCCGGCGACCGACTTCGGCAAGGAGATTATTCCCGAGGTCATCAAATCACAGAAGGTCGCTACCCACCTGTTCGACGGGTTCTGGGAAGATATCGGAACTATCAAGGCCTTCTATGACACGAATATCGACTTGGCCTCGGTGACCCCGGCATTCAATTTCTACAATGAGGAAATGCCGATCTACACCCACCGACGGCATCTTCCGGCGACGAAGGTCAACTTCTGCAATATCAGCTGCTCGCTGACAAGCGAAGGCTCGATCATCACCAACGCCTATATTGTGAACTCTATCATCGGTGTGCGGACCCTGATTGAATCGGGAGCCAGCCTTGATGGGGTCTATTGCATGGGAGCCTCCTACTACGAGACTCCGGAGGAAAAGGCCGAGAATGCCCGCAAGAAGATTCCGAATGTAGGTATCGGACGGGCAACGATTATCAGAAGGGCAATAATCGACCAGAATGCACGGATTGGCGACGGATGCCGCATCGGTATCGATGATATCCAGCGGGCGGAAGGAGACTACTCGAACTATTCGATCCACGATGGAATTATTGTGATCCACAAGAATGCGATAATCCCTCACGGGACAATCCTCTAGTGTTCTGTAACAGCATAAACTTGTGGCTGAGCTTGGAGCGGATCGGACGGAGGGCAAGGACAAGGAAGCGAAGATATCCAGATCTCTGAGCTGACACGAACGCAGTCCATCTGTCCGATAGGCCCAAGAAAAGTAAAGATTAGGATGTTACAGATCACTAATCAGGCAAGGGAGAGTTCGGAGAGCTTGTCCCTGATGACGGTGTCGGATGGGACAAGTGGCAATTCCAGCAATTCGTCGAAGGTAGCCCAACGGGCCTCCTGGTGTTCGCGCAGTTGGTACCGTACCGGTTCGATTGCCTCGACCCAGTAGGCCTGCAAGTGGAACAGTGTCTGTTTGTGCATGAAATCGTGGTACAGCAGACATGAGCCTACTCGTACGGCCATTTCGAACTCTTCCATAAACTCCCGGGCGAGTGATTCCTCGGGAGTCTCTCCCCACCGGTGTTTTCCCCCAGGGAATTCCCATAGCCCCCCGATCTCTCCACCCTCCTTGCGACGGGCAATAAAATATCGGCCGGCTTCAAACAATACGCCTGCGGTGGTTATCCTTTCAAATACCTGGTGTTCACCCATGATCAGCTCCTACAACAATACGGCACCGGGAAACAGAAAATGCAACACAGATGCCCCCAATATGAGGAATCCCAAATTTCGTTTGTGCAACTCGATCAACGACCCGGTCTTATGCAACATATCCTCGTCGGGTGCCGGATGCTCTTCATCCGAACCTTTTCGTCTGCTCCTTCCGAAGGCTCCATGCTGGTTTCCCTTCACCATCTGGGTGGTGTGGTACATGACCACCACCAACGTGAAGAATACCGGAACCAGATCACCGAGCAAGACAGGACCGGGAGGAACGGGAAAGAATACCTTCATTCCCACCAACAGCAAGCCAATCACAATGAGCACGAGATATATCCAAAGACTTGACTCGACAGCATTGCGTAGGCGAATCAACAGCAGGTAATGGCCACCATATTCATCGACGAGCAACAATCCCGCACCGAGAAGCAAATAGGCGATCACCAACAGATAGGTCTGGAAAATCATGCTCGTCCCACTTCCGCACTCCGGCACACATTGCCAATATGGGTTATCAACGTCTCGGCATCGAACCATCCCGATTCGTTCCTGGCGAGCAATCCCGCACCCTGGTGGACAAGAACTCCCGTATGGGCCGCCTCAAAAACATCGTATCCCTGGGCAAGAAGAGATCCAATGATTCCAGTCAAGACATCGCCACTTCCGGCTACTCCCAACGCGTTGTTCATCCCGTCGACAACGATGGGGAGACTCCCCCCACTGCGCCCATCGATTATCCAAACCACATGGCTTTTGTAGACCAGGACGATTTCCAAGGCCAAGGCAACCCGTTTCAGGGAGTCTACGAACGATTCGGGGGTACCCGAAGGACCGGTCTCCTGTGCGAGCAATGGCATATGCAGGGCTTCCAGCATCCTATGCAATTCGCCCGGATGTGGAGTAAGGACCAGCGGACCATGCGCGGTACTGCCGATTCTGTGGTCGCCCACGAGCTTGGCGAAGGCTCCGATAGCATCGGCATCGAGCACAGTCGGCAATCCACTCTGCAACAACTCCAGAACCTGCTCTTCGCGACCGTCGCCCCACCCCGGACCAGCGGCCACTGCCTGGTAGGTCCTAACCAATTGGGACCCCTTCAGCACAGCCTGCTGTTCAATAGCCTCGACGATAATCGACGGGGTCTCAGAGGCAGCGACCGATGCAACATCCCGATCACAACATAAGGTAACCAACCCGCATCGGCTATGGAATGCTGCCCTTGCGGACAATCGTGCTGCGCCGGAAAAGGCAATGCTTCCCGCGAATAGGGCGAGGTGTCCCCGTGTGTTCTTATAGACATCCTCGGCGAACCGTTTCAACTTCAAGTCGTCTTGATCGCTCAAGATTGCGGCGGCAACGGAATTCTTCAACAATACCGGAGGGAAGGATGGATTTACCCGCAGAATCGCTCCCCATCCAACACGACATACCGGATGGTAGGCCGCGGCCTTGCGCAGTCCCATGGTGATGGTGACATCGGCAACAACCCGTGGACCAGCCACACTCATGCCGTCACTACACCCGGAAGGGATGTCGACAGCGAGCACGAAGGCACCCCTTGTTCTCTGGGCATTGATCAATTTTACAATCTCAGCGGTGGTTCCGCTAAGCAATCCGCGCAATCCGGTCCCCGCGATACCGTCGATCAGCACATCGGCCTCAGAAATGATCCTGCTGGTCTCGCTGGACAATACTCCATCGAGATTCTCCGCCTCCACAAGGGTAAACCCGAGCTTCCGACAGATATTCCGCTGCACCGAACAGGAATTGGAAATCCGGGAACCGACGAGAAGTATCGTGAACGATTCGAGTCCGGAGAAAAAGGCTTCCCTGGCCATGACCAGCGAATCTCCCCCATTGTTTCCCCCGCCGGCGACAAATACCACGTTTCCCATGGGTACATCGTACTCACGGGCATAGGATGCGAAAGCCTGCCATCCTTTCAGACCGGCTTGCTCCATCAATACCAAGGCAGGGATCGCGTATTCGCTCTGTGCCTGGGCATCTATACTTTCCATTGTATGTGTACTGACCAATGTCTCCATACCTGCATAGTACCCCCACAAGCGCAGGCGGTCAATCATGTATGTCGTTCCGGGTTTTATGCATGCATGTAGTAGCACAAATTATATGATTTGTGCTACTATCGTTTGAAGTCGACGAATGGGAGGAAAACGATGTCTGAAATAGTCAGGTTCGGGGTTTCGATGGACAAGGAGCTGGTGAATCTGCTCGACGGACTCACCGAACTGCATCATCATCCAAATCGCTCCGAGACCATCAGGGCGATGGTGCGCCAGCAGGTGTTGGAGGAAGGTAGCGAAAATCCCGACTCCTCGGTGACAGCGGTCATCTCGTTGATTTTCCATTATTCGACAACGCTTGTGCGTGTTCCGCTGGATGCATATCCGTCACTCAAACTCACCACAAACCTGCAGATGCATCTCGAACGCGATATCGTGATCAAGATACTGGTCGTATCGGGGACCTACGGCCATGTCCGCCAATGGGCGGGCAAGGTTATCGGCCAGAAACATGTCGTGGGAAGGATCAATATCGCAGCTACCGACAGCCTGTACGAGCAGTTGCGCACATGAGCATACACTCCGGTTCCCACTATGCCGTGGACCTGCAGTCGGTCAGCGCCTCGTACGGTTCCACACCTGTGCTGGACAACCTGACACTCCAGGTGCACAAAGGTGAACGCATCGTGATCAGCGGTCCGAACGGCAGTGGAAAAAGCACCTTGTTGAAATTGATCTCAGGCACCATGAAACCTACGGATGGGACGGTCGACGTACTTGGACTTAGACTCGACAACCAGCTCGACCGTCAACGGATCCGTCAGCAGATCGGTTTCCTCACACAGATACAACAAGATCCGGAAATAGCGGTATCCGTGTGTGAAAGCGTCCTGCTGGGACTGTGGGGCACCCGTTTCTCGTGGGGCAAACGACCCGCGAAAGCGGATCGTGACAAAGCGATCGACCGGCTGGCGTTGGTTGGATTGGAAGAACTTGCCCACCGCGATATCAGAACCCTCTCGGGTGGACAACGGCAACGGGTCGCCCTCGCCCGGGCATTGATAAGGGATCCAGCACTTGTACTCATGGACGAGCCGACAACCTATCTCGACTCCACGGCCAAGGAGGATCTGGTGAACCGGATCGCCGAGTTGCACCGCCAATTGGGATTCACCTCCATCATTGTCAGCCACGAACCGTTGTCGGCGTTGCTATCCGATAGGAGGATCCATCTGGAATCGGGAACGGTGCAGGAATACCGGGAGGTACAACCATGATGGGAACCCTAGTCGAAGCCTTCTCCATTCCTGTGATTCGCCATGCCTTCATCGGCATGACCATCGCCGGAGCGACCTTGTCCCTGCTCGGGGTAATCGTAGTCTCCCTCCACTTGACCGCCATACGATTCACCCTGATGCATGTAGGCTTGTTGGGAGCGGCCGCCGGGCTGGCCCTTGGTTTTTCCTCAACGACCGGGGCCTTCACGTTGGTTCTTGTCGCTTCGGTGGTCATGGGTACCATGGTCAACCAAAAGACTGTGGCGGCAAGTTCGATCAGCGGACTGTTCATGACCGGATCCCTTGCCGGAGCATTCCTGTTGTTGGCAGGGACCGGGGTGCCCGCGATGCAGGTGTTCGACATATTCGCAGGCAACATCCTCATGATGACCCAAACCGACGTAGTGTTCACCGCAAGTGTCGGCATGGTCGTCGTGCTTGTGTTCGTCTTCGCTTACCGCGAGATCCAATTGGTCCTGTTGAACAGGGAACTGGCCCAGGTGTTGGGGGTTCCTGTAGATGCGATCATGACCGGTATGTTCGTCCTGCTGGGTCTCGGTATCGCGACCGCATTGCGTCTCGTGGGGGCGTTGCTGGTCGATGCCATCATCCTCCTGCCGGCAATGGCGGCCCTCCGCTTCGCCCGCAATTTCGGCATGGCTTTGGTTCTTTCCTCCCTTTTCGGGCTGACAACCACAATAGGGGGGTTCTTGGTGGCGTTGTTTTTCGACCTTCCGGTAGGAGCGAGCGCAGCCATGGTGGCGACACTCCTTTTGGGAATCTCGATGATCATCGCACGGATTTCTGCACATTGAAATAATTTTTTGGAGGTTACGATGCGTAACAAATTTCTCAGCTTGTTTCTTCTTGTTGTTCTTCTTACCCCAACCCTGTTCGCCCAGGGCACCGATGAGCTGTCTGCGGCTTCCCACCTCGATTCATATGCGGCCCTCAGTCCGACGGGTCCTTCGATTGTCGCATCCACCAGTTGGGTCGGAGCGATCGCCGAAGCGGCGGGAGCGCAACAGGTCCTCGTATTGGCACCGGTCGAGTTGCGACATCCACCCGAATATGATTTTTCTCCAAGCGATATTATCAAAGCCTCACAGGCTGACCTTGTCCTGTGGGCGGGATATGAAGGATTCGTGCGGAATCTTGTCCAAGCCGCCGAAATTTCCGACAACCGCTTGATACACGTGACCACCAACAATGCCCCTGACCAGCTGGCGCTCTCGGTCGAAAAAGTATCGGTACTCCTCGGTACGACCGAGGCATACCAAGTATGGAAAACAGGTTTGGATGCATTGGTGGAGGAAATCGGCAGAAACAGTGCCCGTAAGGACATGGCGGGGACAAAGGTGGCCGTGCAATTCCACCACCAGGCGTTGGCCCGGTACCTCGGATACGAAGTGGTGGCTGTGTTCGGTCCACAGGAACTCACCCTCGGCGATATCCAGAAGATAGAGTCGCTCGATCCCGATCTGATCATGGACAACTGGCACAGTATCCAGGGCGAACCGATGAGAAAGACCGGCAGGGAGTATGTGCAACTGGTCAACTTCCCCGGTCCCTTCGAAACCCGTTCGATACTGGATGTGCTGACATACAACGCCGGCCAACTGGGACTGCTGGACCAGTAGTCATCCGACAGCCGTCGAAAAACCGTCCTTGACACTCCAAAGGTTTTTGTCTACCTTAGGGGTGTCTTGGGGTGGCCGTCGTCGAGCGGCCTGAGATTACACCCGTAGAACCTGATCTGGGTAATGCCAGCGAAGGGAGGCACGTAAACTCACACCTATTCCCCACAGACAGAAACCAACTAAGGAGGTGCTTGTATGAAAAAGCACTATGTATGGCTGGTTCTGGCTGTTCTCTTGATTCCTGTCGCACTGTTCGCGCAGGCAAACATGGAGAAACCGGAAGCATCACAGAGGATCATCACCGTCTATGCGTATGATTCGTTCGTATCCGAATGGGGCCCGGGGCCTCTGGTAGTTCCGGCATTCGAGGAAAAGACCGGAATCAAGGTCAATCTGGTATCGGCCGGCAACGGAGGAGAACTGCTTTCACGCCTCGAGCTGGAAAAGCACAACCCCCAAGCCGATGTGGTCATTGGCATATCCAACGAACTGCTGCACGAGTCGGTCTCTTCGGGTCTGTTGCAACCGTATGCATCACCTGCTTTGGAGGAGATTCCGACATTCCTCCATTTCGATCCAACCTATGCCCTGGTCCCGTTCGATTATGGCAACTATGCGTTCGTCTATGATACACAAAAGATCAGCGATCCCCCAAGCTCACTCGACGATTTGCTCGATCCACGGTGGAACCGCAGCTTGATCCTTATGGATCCCAGGACGTCCAGTGTCGGCATGGGACTACTCGAATGGACAATCGCCGTATATGGCGACTCCTACCTCCAATGGTGGGAAGCGGTTAAGCCGAATGTGCTGACGATAGCCGACGGATGGTCAAGCGGTTATGGTTTGTTTACCGAAGGAGAAGCTCCGCTGGTAATCAGCTATACGACCAGCCCGGTCTACCATGTGCTGTACGAGGAATCGGACCGATACCAGGCACTGGTATTCGATGGCGGCAACATGGCGGTTATCGAAGGTGCCGGTATTGTGAAGAGCACCAAGGAATTGGATGCTGCCCAGCAGTTCATCGACTTCCTTCTCACCGATGCCCAAGTGGATATAGCGACAGCAAATATCATGTACCCCACCAATAGTTCGGTGGTGTTGCCGGCGGCATTCGAATCCGCTCCGAAACCTGCCCACTCGATCATGTTGGAAAGCGAAGTCATTGCAAAATATCGCGACTCGTGGCTTACTGATTGGGTGGAGGTCATGAGCAAGTGATCAATAAACGAAGGAATGGTCCCGGTGTCGCTACTATTCTGGACACCTCGCGCTTTTACCGGGCGTTGAGCACACCGGCTATGGTGTTGCTCACATTCCTTTTTCTTATTCCCCTCTCGATCATCCTAAGCAAAGCGTTTGTGGATGATGCGGGAGGGTTCTCCCTTGCAAGACTCCGGTTGATGCTGACCGACGCCTATACCTGGCGGATCCTGCGATTCACCTTGCTGCAGGCGTTGGCCAGTACCGTGCTGTCGGTTCTCATCGGTCTACCCGGTGCCTATCTGCTTGCCACCTACCGGTTTCCGGGAAAGAGCATCATCAGGGCAATCTGCACATTACCGTTCGTACTCCCCTCGATCCTCGTGGTATTGGGTTTCGTGATCTTCTACGGCAATAATGGGCTGGTGAACACACTTCTCATGTCGATGTTCGACCTTGAGCAACCTCCATTGCGGATCCTCTACACGTTCGGTGCCATCATTATCGCCCATGCATTCTACAACTTCCCCATTGCGCTGGGTCTGATCTCCTCCTTTTGGGAGCAACTGCCAAGCCGCTACAACCATGCGGCCATGACCATGGGGGCGAGACGATGGACTGTGTTCAGGACGGTGACGTTGCCCCGATTGGTCCCTGCGATCCTGAGTGCTTCGACGTTGATCTTCCTGTTCTGTTTTTCCAGTTTTGCAATCCTGCTGGTACTCGGGGGAGGCCCCAGGTTCACCACGCTGGAAGTCGAGATCTACCGGAGGGCGCGGATGACGCTCGATCTGGAGGGAGCCGCGGCTTTGAGCCTGCTATCCATCGCAGTCACACTTGTTTTGGTCGCGGCCCATTTGTGGACACAACGGATGATGGCACACCAGGAGGAAATCGAGGCGATTTCCGAACGACGGTTGGAACGGAGCCCCCGTTCGATTTGGGGCAAATCGATTGCCTTCCTGTATGTGGTGTTTTCCGTTGTTTTCGTACTCGGTCCCTTGGCTGGTATCATCTACCGGTCTTTCCTGGCTCCTGTATCCCGTTCGGGGGATCTTGCGTTCTCCACTCGCTGGTATCGACAATTGTTCGGTTTGGAGACGGTCGCGGGATCGCCACTTGGGGTAGCCGCTTCCGCAATCCTGTTGAGTTTGACAATCGCAGCGATAACGGCATTCGTCTCATTGGTTATCGGGACCATGCTCGCCGCACGGTTGAGAAAAACCCGCAGGCGTTCCAATATTTCCATGGAACTGTATGCGATGCTTCCCATGGCCGTCTCATCGGTGGTGGTTGGTCTTGGCTACTACTTGGTTTCTTCGGTTTTCACGGGCCGACGATCGTTGGGAGTCGTCCTGGTGGTCCTTGCCCATGTGGTCATAGCATCACCATTCGTACTGCGTTCGATTCTTCCCGAGTACCGTAAGATTCCCTTCAGCTATACCCAGGCATCGCTCACGCTCGGCGCAACGGTATCCCAAACCTTCTGGCGTGTGGAAGTGCCATTGCTCCGTTCTGCCATGGCAACCGGAGCAGCGTTCGCGTTTGCCATATCCATGGGAGAAATCAATGCCACACTGGTACTTGCGGATTCCAGTATCATCACAGTCCCGATAGTCATGTACCGGCTGATCGGTTCATACAATTTTGCGGGGGCCTGTGCTTTGGGAACGATTTTAATCGCGTGTTGTGCTATAGTATTTGCGTTGACAGAATCGATGAAGAGGAGTCGCCATGTCTGATTCGGGACTTGTCTGTTCCAATATCCGCGTAGAATATCCTGAGTTCACACTCTCGTTGGATCTCACCGTCTCGGAGGGCGAGCTTGTCAGCATCATCGGTCCTTCCGGCTGTGGAAAGAGCACTACGTTGCAATTGATTACTGGGCTCATCCCCTGTGAATCAGGCTCGATCATGCTCAATGGTGTGGATATCACGAACACTCCCGTCTGGGAGCGCAATATCGGCATGGTGTTCCAGGACTACGCATTGTTTCCGCACCTCAATGTGGAACAGAATATCGCCTATAGCCTGAAATTGAAGAAAATCATCAAGCAGGAGCGCCATGAAAGGGTTGCCCGCTTGTTGGAGCTGGTTGGGCTCGAAGGGTACGGGAAACGCAAGATCGCATTGCTCAGCGGTGGCGAGCGCCAACGGGTAGCACTGGCCCGTGCACTGGCTTCCGAACCGAAACTACTGCTGTTGGATGAACCGTTGTCGGCCCTCGATGCGAAAATGCGCAAACGATTGCGTCAGCAGATCCGCAAGATCCACGAGGCCACGGGTATCACCACGTTGTATGTCACCCATGACCAGGAAGAAGCGTTGACCATTAGCGATAGGATCGTGGTGATGCAGGAAGGGAGGATCGAGCAGTTCAATACTCCCGAGGTGATCTACAATAACCCGTCAACATTATTCGCCGCCAAATTCATGGGTGAGGGAACCCTCTTGCCCCATTCGCTCATTCCACAGACGTTGGTTTCCATCGACAAGGGGCCCGATACGGTGGTATTCCGCAGCGGTGGCGAAACCCGACAGATTTTTTTCCGTCCGGAACGGGTGATTGTCCACGACAATCCGGCCTTGGCCTTTCCCGAGTTCCTGCCACACTTGCGTTTCAACAAGACCCGTGTGATTTCCTGCGAATACCAGGGTGGGCAATATTTGCTGGAATGCGATTGGAATGGCTATACGATTTTGGCATATTGCCGCCACAAACCGAAAAACGAACGGGTCTCATTGGGTGTGCGGGTCAACGATCTGGTCGAATATGTCGACGGTGTTGTCACAAAATAATTAAAAATTGCCAATACCTTGAAGCAATCGGCTCATTGAAGTGGTTATATAGGCAAGGAGACCGATCACTAGTGATCTGTAACAACATAAACTTGTGGCTGAGCTTGGAGCGGATCGGACAAAGGGCAAGGACAAGGAAGCGAAGATATCCAGATATCTGAGCTGACACGAACGAAGTCCATGTGTTCGATAGGCCCAAGAAAAGCAAAGATTAGGATGGTACAGATCACTAGTGACGATTGCTTAAGTAAACTAGTATATTAGGTATATCATGAAGAAGATCTTATGGCCGAAATCAGTTCGACGATTGCTCATTACCTTATTGCTGTTGGCGTTGGTCTGGCCCGGACTCGTTGCTGGAATTCCAGTCCGCGATGCATTCGGCCTTTCTGCCGATATCGGGTGGTACGGTAGCATTCCGAGCCAATTCCATGATGATCCGCTTCCTGTACGTAGCCATCTGACCTTCGGCGGGGCCGTAACTCCTGCCACATTCGGTATAGGAGAGAACCTGGAGCTGTCAGCTGGGATTGCCGCCTATTACACAACCCGCTCGCTTATCTATGGAACGACGGTCTGGCGCCCCTTTGCAGCATTGGGAGCTACCATCGACCTCACCTTCCACCTCGATCCGCGGTTTTCCATTACTCCCGCAATTACGATGATGGCCGGCATGTATACACAGACACGTGAAATAGCTCCGATTCTCAGACTTTCGGTTACCGGTGGCTACGACTTGCTGTCTTCTCCAAAACGTCAACGGTGGATTCTCACCGTACCGGTCTCAATCGATTTGCGGACCGATTATGTTGCCGTTACCGCCGGAATCGGGATGAAGTGGAAATTGGACCGCAAGATACCAGGAGGTTCCCAGTGAAAAGACACCTCCTATTGGCAATGGTAGTCTTGGTACTCATCATAAGTGTGATCTCCTGCGAGCTGTTGTTGGAGAAACCTGGGAAACCGACGATACATGCGCTGTTTGTTTCGTTGGATTATTATGATTTGGACCAGAATAACCTAGATGGAACAATAAACGATGCAGAGGAAGTTGCGGTCGCTCTCAACCTGTTGGCTGGAGAATATTTTAATATCGATATCAACACGAGCTTGATGTTCGAGAAAGATGGAGACCCGTTGCTGATTGGGGACAGGTATCCGACAAAGAACAACATTCGCCAGAAAATTGAAGCATACGCATTGGATTCCACCATCGGTGAGAATGATATCTTCTTCTTCTACTACTCTGGACACGGTGGAGAATTCGACCAACCGATGGTTGTGGCCGAAACGGAAGGTAGTCCTGCTACTGTAACTATTTCCACCCAAGAGTTTGCGACATGGATACAACCCATAAAGGCACAAAAGATCATAATTCTTGATTCCTGTTTTAGTGGACAGGTTATCGAAGACTATCCGCGCAAGTATGAAGATCGGCAAATTCAAGACTATGATCCAAACGCATTCTACTTGAGTGCAGCTTCCGACAGCCAACTATCCAGTGAGACGATGTTTTATTCTATCGGACATAGGCATGGCTACTTCACACTATATCTGCTTGACGCAATCGGATGGAATCATGTATCGGAGACCAATACCGATTTGACCTTAGACTCCCGAGATCTATCCGTACCAGGCAAATTGGATTCGAAAGACGATATCCCCACTTTTACAAACGGGAACATCCTGATTGGAGACGTTTTCAGATACATTACCTATGCGTTCAGATATACCGAAGGCTGGATTTCTTCCCAAACCCCGCAGACTGGAGATGGTCCACTCGACCTGGTGCTGTTCAGCGAACAGTGGTAGGTGCTCAGCCGCTGAACCGCATGTTCTTGACCGCATCTATCTCATCACGTAGTATAGCCGCCTGCTCGAACTCCAGGTTCTTGGCATGTTCCAGCATCTCCCGCTCGAGATCCTTGATATACTTCTTCCGGTCCCCTGATTGCAGCAGGTTGTACTTGCTCTTGAGAACGGTGATATCGCCCTTTTGGATCTCCTGCTTGTCTATCTTTTCCCTGGTGATAAGGTCCTGGATGGACTTTATGATTGTCGTCGGGGTAATACCATGCTTCTCGTTGTATTCCTGTTGGACCGCACGCCTGCGGTTCGTTTCCTGAATCGCCTCTTTCATGGCATCGCTGTGCTTGTCGGCATACATGATCACCCGACCATCTACATTTCGGGCAGCCCTGCCGATCGTCTGGATAAGGGAAGTCGCGGAGCGGAGGAATCCTATCTTGTCGGCATCGAGAATCGCGATCAACGAAACCTCGGGCAAGTCCAACCCTTCGCGCAGCAAGTTGATTCCGACCAGGATATCGTAGGTACCAAGCCGAAGGTCGCGCAACAACTCGACCCGTTCGATCGTTTCCACTTCGGAGTGAAGATAGCGGACACGTAGCCCGAGATTGGCCATATAGTCGGTAAGGTCCTCGGCCATCCGTTTGGTCAGTGTCGTCACCAGGACACGTTCCTTCTTGGCAACCGTCTTTCCGATTTCTCCATAGAGGTCCTCCATCTGGCCTTCGGTCGGACGGACTTCAACAACCGGGTCGAGCAATCCGGTGGGACGGATAATCTGCTCGACTATTTGGGAGGATTCACCTATCTCGCGCTTTGTGGGAGTCGCAGACACATATATACGCTGGCCACAGGTCTTGTCAAACTCGTCGTACTTGAGCGGACGGTTGTCCAGGGCGGAAGGGAGGCGGAATCCATAGTTGACCAGATTGAGTTTACGACTCCTGTCCCCCTCGTACATCGCACCGATCTGAGGGAGCGTGACATGGGATTCATCGATGAACGTCAAGAACCCTTTGGGGAAATAGTTGAGAAGCACCGGCGGCGCCTCTCCCGCTTCCCTATTGCCCAAAGGCCGGGAATAGTTCTCGATACCCGAGCAATATCCCAATTCCTGCAACATCTCGAGATCGTACTCGACACGGGTCTTAATCCGTTCGGCCTCGAGGAGCTTCCCGTTGTTCATGAAATAATTGTATTGCTGGTCAAGTTCGTCGCGAATCCGCCCGACCGCCGCCTGGATCTGTTCGGGTGGCATGACAAACTGCTTCGCGGGGTACAAGCTTACCGAAGGGACAGTATCCAATACCTTTCCGGAAACGGGATCGAACCACTCGATGCGTTCGATTTCATCCCAATTGATCCGGATACGGATCGCAGTCTCCATATAGGATGGACAGATCTCGACCACATCACCCCGGACACGGAACGAACCCCGTTCCAGGATCATGTCGTTGCGATCATATTGCATGCGGATCATATGCTCCAGGTCCACCTTGTGGTCGAACTTCTGGCCGACCTCGAACGGTTTGACCATATCGCGTACGGACACCGGGTTGCCCAGACCGAAAATACAGCTTACCGAAGCGACGATAATGACATCGCGACGTTCCATGAGGGAGAACGAGGCATAGAGCCGCAACCGGTCGATCTCATCGTTGATATCGGCATCCTTCTCGATATAGAGGTCCTTGCCGGGAACATATGCCTCCGGTTGGTAATAATCGTAAGTCGATACGAAATATCCGACCGCGTTTTCGGGGAAGAATGATTTGAATTCACGGAACAACTGGGCGGCAAGGGTCTTGTTGTGGCTGAGCACCAACGTTGGTCTCTGCACCTTCTCGATGATCTTCGCCATCGTATAGGTCTTGCCCGATCCGGTCACACCCTTGAGCGTTTGACGTTCGAATCCCGATTCGAGCCCTGCGGACAACAACTCGATGGCATCGGCCTGGTCCCCCGCAGGTTCATAATCTGCCACGACCTTGAATGGAACGGGTGTCAGCGTACTGTCCATTCCATTCCCTCCGGTCGCTCGACCAACTCCACTTGCAACACCTTCTTCTCCCCTTTCCGAAGCACCTCGACAGCCACGGTATCCCCGGGATGCGTATCCACCAAGGCACTATACAGATCGGCATATTCGGCGACAGGCTCCCCATGGACCGCAACAATGACATCTCCTCCGAGATAGATCATCGACGAACCGTACTGCACCCGCTGGACTCCACCTTTCAAACCACCCTTCTCTGCTTTTCCACCGGTTCGAACTTGGGAAACCAAAAGTCCCGACTGCACCTGCAGGTCGGCATATTCGACGATACTGGGATCGAGTTGTACCATGGTCACATCCAACCACCCACGCATCACCTTGCCGAAGCGGATCAAATCGGGAATAACCGAAATGGCGGTATCGACCGGAATGGCGAAACCGATGCCTTGGGAAACACCCGATGTCGAATGGATGGTGGTGCATATGCCGACCATCTCTCCCCGGCTATTGAGCAACGGACCACCGGAATTGCCCGGATTGATCGCCGCATCCGTCTGTATCATCCCATTGATAACCGTGTTGGTATCGGTTCGCACCGGTCGCCCAAGACCAGAGACCGTACCGATGGTCATGGTCCGGTCATAGCCGAATGGATTTCCTATCGCCACGACCTTCTGCCCTACCTTCAACGTATCCGCGGTTCCGAACACAATCGGTTCGAGCAACATTCCCTGCGGAAGATCTATCTTAACCACGGCCAGGTCGTTCTCGTTGTCCTTGCCGACCAGTACCGCATCGTGCACACTTCCGTCATGAAGGCTTATACTCAACTGGGTCGCATTGTTCACGACATGCGCGTTGGTGAGGATATACCCGTCCTCGCTGATCACAATACCCGAACCGGTACCTTGGACAGGAAGGACCTCAAGGAAGGTATTCAACCCGAGGGTAAGTGTGGTGATATGCGCGACACTCTTGTTGGCCTTTTCGTAGATGGCGATATTACGCATCTCGTCGGCGCTGTAACTATAGGCCCCCATATTTCCGAGGAACACCGAAACCCCTTGGTCTCCATAGAAGATGTCGTTTACCGTCACGCCCGCAAGCTCGAGTAGCCCGAGTTCCCCGTCACGGTCCAGCACATCGGCCAACACTTCACGCTGTCGCTCAAGCCTATCCTTTTCCCGCAAGGAACGGGTCCAGACCATGATGCCGACTGCGAGAATCACCACAAGAATACCAATGAGAATTGTTCGTATGGTTCGCCAGATAGGATGCCGCTGCAAACGTGTGCCCTTTTCCAAACTGCTCCTCCGCTCCTGGATTCATCACAGCCAAGTTTACCCTGTTTCCGTCCCTCTGTACACTGACTATGTCTCCAAGTCGAGGGTCACCTTCCACGACCCCTTGCCGAACAGATAGAGCGACCATAGCAATACCAGGAAATTGCTGATCAACATTGCCCACCAGATGCCGGAGGAACCGAGCCCGAGGGCCAAAGGCAACAGGTAAGAGAGCGGAACCCGCAATCCCCAGAGCCGGACAATATTCATAACCATGATAGGGCGAGTCATGCCTCCACCCTGGAAAGCTCCCATGACAACCGTATAGAGAGCAAAAAAGACGACAGAAGCCGAGGTGATGCGGAACATCTGCACGCCATGCGCGATGACTTCGGGATCGTTGACAAAGAACATGATCACATATTTCCCATATATCATGACCAGTCCCATACCGAAGCTGATGAATATCCCACAGATCAACAACCCGCGTTTGGCTATGGAGGCGGCTTCCCCACTCTTGTGTTCACCAAGTTTCTTTCCCACCAGTATCGCGGTCCCCTGGCTGATTCCTTGTGCAGGCATATTGAAGAACGACTGTACGCGGTTGCCGACACCGAATGCGGCGATCACCGCGGGGCCGAACGAATTGACCACTCCTT
>Ga0154462_165_pt2 | contig 47295 bp, 41 predicted proteins | sample RifGroC2_FD_105655 | JGI IMG/M metagenome (GOLD analysis project Ga0154462, IMG submission 105655) | Spirochaetes bacterium GWC2_52_13
TTCCCGAAATTCCCTCCTTGTTCCAAATCGACTTGACGGTCACCACGGTCAGGCCGCTTGCCAAGGAGTTCAATCCAATTCCGATGACCGATTGGTTGGCCTTGAATCCCAATACAAAAAGTGCATACAAACCGCCCACGACCACTCCGGTGGCCAATGCGACAAAGAGACCGATCCAAGCGCTACCTGCAATATGGGAACCGACCACTGCCCCCATTGCTCCCAACAGCATGATTCCCTCGATGCCCAGATTGATCACACCGGACCGTTCGCTGATGGTGACGCCAATGGCTGCAAGCGCTATGGGGATGCTCAACCGGAAAGTCATCATCAGTAGATTTACCATTGTTGTCAGTATCTCCATATCACTCACCTCGTCTTGCGATTCAACAGGTATCGGATGAAGTTGGGTGTTGCGATGAACACAATCACCAACCCTTGGATAACCTTGTCGATATGGGCGGATACGCCTTCCATGAGACTCATCTGCATGGCTCCGGCCTGCAGGCTTCCGAAGAGGATGGCCGCCAATATGATGCCGAGGGGTTTCCCTTGACCGATAAAGGCAATTGCGATACCGGTGAATCCGATACCGGGTGAGAATCCATCTATGAACCGACCGTAGGTTCCAAAGACTTCGAAGATACCGGCCATGGATGCCAAGGCTCCTGAGAATGCCATCACCAATACTGTTGTCCGCACCGTATGGACCCCCCCGGTTCCCGCAGCGCTTGGATTGTTCCCCAACGCGTTGACTTCGTAACCGAAGACTGTGTGTCGAAACACAAACCAATAGACGACACCCATGAACAATGCGATGTACAAACTGGTCGTCAACTGGCTGTTCGCAACGATATTTGGCAATTGCATGCCGGCAGGGAGTATCTCGGTTTGTGGTGTCATACTCCCCTTTGCCATGAAATACTTGTTTACGAAGAAAGATGTGAGCAGTTGGGCGATATAATTGAGCATGATTGCGACAATGACTTCGTTGATCTGCAATTTAGCTTTGATCAGTCCAATGGCACCGCCCCATACCATCCCAGCAACCATACCCGCAAGAATTGCGAGCGGCAATGAGATGAAGACCGGCATCCCCTGAGGGAGGATGAGAGCCGTGACCGCGGAAGTGAATCCACCCATGTACAGTTGGCCTTCACCCCCGATATTGAACATGCCACCCTTCAACGCGAAACCTACCGCCAGACCGACGAAGATGAGCGGAACACTTCTGCACAGGGTGAGGGAGATCGCGTATACGGAGCCGAACGAGCCCCTGAACAGCGCGGCATAGGCGTTGATGGGGTTGTACCCCATCGCAAGCATGATGAGTGCGACCAGGAGGAATGAGAATACGATAGCCAGCAAGGAATACCAGAGGCTTTCCCAATCCTTCCGCCGTGCGAACAAGTTGAACGTGCCCTTTGGTTTCATGCTCCTTTCCCCCCCGCCATATACAAGCCCAGTTCCTCAACGGTGAAATCATCGGCATCCCGTTCGACGATGAGTCCCCCTTTATACAAGACACCAATCCTATCGCTCATTTCCATGATTTCCGACAGCTCGGTTGAAATGAGCAATATGGCTTGACCCCGATCACGCAATTCCAGCAGTTGGTTGTGGATATAGTCGATGGCTCCGATATCCAACCCTCTGACCGGTTGGGCCGCGACAAGCAGGACAGGATCCAAACCGACTTCGCGGCTGAACACCAGCTTCTGCTGATTCCCTCCCGAGAGTTCCGAGATATGTTGGTGTTCCGAAGATACTTTGATGGCATAGGCGGTTATCATCGATTCGGCATAGGCCTCGAGTGCCTTATGGCGGACCAGTCCCATGCTGGAGAAGCGGGAATTCCTCTGCAGCCCCAACAGGAAGTTGTCTACGATGGACATGCCGGGAAGTATCGCATTCCTGTGCCGATCCGAGGGAATCACCCCCAACCCGAGCTTTTTCCGCTTGGCGACCGTGCATGCCGAGATGTCGGATCCGTTCAACCAGACTTCGCCAATCTTGGGGCGTTCTGTTCCGACGATGAACCGTTCGAGTTCCTGTTGTCCGTTTCCATCGACCCCTGCGATACCATAGATCTCACCGGCACGTACGGTCAGGTTTATGGTGTTTTCCGACGTGGAGAAGATTTTCAGTCCCCGGATTTCGAGCACCGGGTCTCCAGGGCAACATGCCCCCTTGTGTGTCACGAGTTCCACAGCGTGACCGACCATCATAGTTGCCAAGGTCTCGGGATCCATATCCTTCGTCTCCACAGTCTGCACAAACCTTCCGTTGCGGAGCACCGTGACACGGTCCGACAGGCGCATTGTTTCCTGGAGCTTATGGGTGATGAAGACAATGGTTTTCCCCTGATTTCGCATATCATCCAAGATGCGAAAGAGAACCGAAACCTCTTGCGGCGTGAGGACAGCCGTCGGCTCGTCGAGAATAATGATATCGGCACCGCGATAGACCGCCTTGAATATCTCGACCCTCTGCATTTCTCCCACACTCAGCTCGGAGACCTTCGCATCCAAGTCGAAATCGAAGTGATAGAGGTGTTCCAGGACTTCGATCCGCTCACGGCATTTCTTATAATCGATTGCGAATGTGCCCTCTTCGTTTCCCAAGATGATGTTTTGCAGCACGGTCATGGACTCTACAAGCATAAAATGTTGATGAACCATGCCGATGTGCAAGGATTGGGCCATTTTCGGGCTGTTGATTTCGACAGGGACCTCGTTGATGGCGATATCTCCACTGTCGGCGCGATACAAGCCATAGAGTATGTTCATGAGCGTGGATTTTCCGGCGCCGTTCTCTCCAAGCAGACAATGAACCTCTCCCACACGGATTCGCAGGTCTACTCCTGCCAAAGCGACAGTTGTCCCGAACGTCTTGGTGATGTTGTTCATACGTATCGCATCCATGGCTCTTCCCACCTCTTGGACATCCCGCAGGACGGATTGTTCCGTTCTACGGGATGCAATGCGTGAATTATTCTTCGACTTTCCTATCGGAAGGAGTTGGATGCCAGGAAGGATGCCACATCCTTATGGGCGTCGGGAACAACAAGTTCACCCGAGACGATCGCTTCCTTGATTTTCTCGACCACTGCCAGTATTTCGGGACCGACAGCCACATTGCTTTCGGCAACCGTGTATCCGATACCGTCACTGGCCAAACCGAGAACGGAAAGACCACCGGTGGCCAGATTGCCGTTCACCAGGCTCTCCGCGATAACGTAGGCTGCATTGTCGACACGCTTGAGCATACTCGCGACAATGTGGTCGGGATCTATCACATTCTGGTTGGAATTGACACCGATGGCGTAGAACCCCTTCTCCTTGGCGGCTTGGAACAGACCGAGACCCGAGCCTCCGGCTGCATGGTAGATGATATCGGCACCCTGGGAGAACTGCTTCAACGCGATCTCCTTGGCGGTGGTGATATCGCTGAACGGAGCGTTTCCTCCCACATAGTTCGCGATAACCTTGATATCCGGGTTCACATACCTGGCACCGGCCTCGTACCCTGCATAGAAACGGTCAAGGAGGGGAATATCGAGTGCCGAGATGAATCCGATGGTGTTGTTGGCCTTCACCAGGTCGGTCTTCTTCACCATACCCGCCAAGGCTCCGACGAGGAACGAGCCCTCCTCCTCCTTGGATACGAAGCTGGCGACATTGGGCAGCGCGACATTCTCATCGATGATGGCGAACTTCTGGTTAGGAAATTGTGGGGCGACTTTCTTCAACGGCTCAACCTGGTCATATCCCACCGAGATGATCACATCGTACATTCTTGTGGATGCCATCTGCTGGAGGAATGTCTCGAAATCGGCTATGGATTGGGGTTCGACATAGTCGAAATCGATTCCCAGTTCCTTCTGCGCCCTATCGAGCCCCGCATAGACAAGGTCGTTGTACGAAAGGTCTCCGAGACCTCCGACCCCCAGGATCATTCCGATCTTCACATCGGAGGATGTGGTGGATGTTTCCTTGGCCCCACCTGCGAACAGGAGTGTGCCGACAACCAACAACACACCAACGAACAAGAACATGCTTCTCTTCATCTGTTTCTCTCCTTCCTACTTGTATGCCTAAACCTTATACTTGTTGTACAAGTTAAGATACATAATATCACATCAGCCTTATCTGTCAATAAAAAAAGGATGGAAAGTCATATATAAATATATATTTCAATTATAAGGAATTACTAATTGCTATAGCCCGAATACCCGCCGCGCATTCAGCATAAAGTCAAAATATGCCGGATCCAGATAGTACTTGTTCTGGGCAATCGGCTTGCCGTCCGGGGTGAACAATGTCTCGCTCAACAATATGAGGGAGGGTGCCGCCATCTGTTCTGGAGTCAATGAGAACTCCTTGCGGGTCGAAAGCGTAATATGGGTGGTGCTGTGTGGACAGAGGGAATATACGGTGGTGTCCATGAACTCCTTGACCGCCTGTCCATCCTTGATATCGATGCCTTGCTCGCTCAATTTGGCCAAGTCTGTGAAGGAAAAGCAGAAGGCTATCAATCGGGATGATGAACGGTACCAACGGTCGGAAGCCATCATGACCATACTCTGGGTATAGCCGAACAGTTGCATCACATAATCGCTGGCGACTTCAAACCGGATATCGATCTGTATATCGTCGATAGGGACCCGAGCGAAACTGTGGACAGGATTGGCGATCCCTTCTGCTCCGATCGAGGAGCGGGGTTTGAGACTGGTGATGAAATTCCCTTTGCCGTGGACGCGACGGATGATTCCGTCCTCGCTCAACAGCATAAGCGATTGGCGCAAGGTCATGCGGCTTACACCGAATTCAGCCGCCAATTGGTTCTCGCCGGGGAGCTGGTCCCCCTCCTTGTACCGCTCACTCTTGATCTTATGGTACAACTTCTCATATACCTCGACGTGGAGGTATTTTTTCAGTGTCGTCCCATTGGAAATATCTACATCCGCCATGCTATCACCATTGTCCTTTCTTATATATTTTCGTAGGTTTCCCGCTTCATCGTATCGTACTGTTCACGATCGATCCGAATTTTCCCCTTGTGGTTTCCGATCAATCCCTCGTCACGCAACTGGCTGATCTTCCGGTACAAGGTTCGCAGATTCATATTCAATTCCGCAGCCATTGTTTCTTTACGAACAACAATGACCGTGGGGAACCGTTCATACTTACAAGCGTCGAGACAGTACAATAGCAGATTCTGCCGATCGGTGTTAAGGGTCATCCTATCGCTCCTGGCCAATAGCCGATCAATGAATGTTGCCAGGAAGTGCGATGAAAACTTCAGGACCTCCATGCTGGTCTCATACTGTTCCCTATACAATCGTGGTGCAACCGAAAAGCAGATGCACTCGGTCTCGGTCTCCACATCGGCGGTATGGTGGTCCATGCCGTTGAGGATTTCGTACAGTCCAAAGATCTGGGGAGCCTCAACTTCTCCAGCCATGACTACTCTTCCGTCACTCCCGTGGTTCAGCACCCTGCATGTTCCCTTCACCAGTACCAAGATCCTCTCGATCTCATCTTCCCGCCTAGCTAGGACCTTCCCTTTTTCGAACGCGACCAGACGCTTGCCGGTGCCTTCGAACTGGGAATAGATTTCCCGTATGCGATTCGGTTGTAAACGCGGTCCCATCGCCGTTCGTAAAGCGGCTGCAAGTTTTTCATCAATCATACATTAATTTTTCCAGAAATAACTGACAATTGTCATGTATTGTCCTCCGGCACCATACTACCATGGAACAGTACCGTTGCCAATCGAAAGGAGAGAATGTATATGGATGCCCTGAAAGAAGCGGTTTTGAAGATAGTCAAGGATACGACATTGACACACCAGCAGGCAATGATGACCCTGGCCGATCTGGCGGTATCCCAAGAGGGAATTTCGGAAACCACAACCGAATTCGATACCCTTCATCGACTTGGGATCATATGCGATATGAGCGAACCCAAGGTTCCGTATGCTCCCCGTTATACACTCCCCGACTATGGAAAGTTGCTGCGTGAAGGAAGCAGATTCTTGCGCCTGGGGCCGCCCCAGACCCTTGACGAGGCGATCCACCTGCTGCAATTGTTCTATCTCCAAGTTCCGTCGGTTACCCATATGCCGGTCTACCTCGGCAATATCGACACATTGTTGGATCCCTTCGTCACCGACAACGACGCGACGAGAATGAAAATCGGAAGGTTTTTGGATTTCATCGAGAAAGCGATTCCAAATTCATTCTGCCATGCGAATATCGGACCGGAAGAGACGGTGGCGGGACGCATGATCATAGAAATCGAGACCAGGCGGCAACAAGCTGTTCCCGGAATCACATTGCTCTACGACAAGGATATCACTCCGCCGAAATTCGCCGAAGCATGCGCAATGTGTGCCCTTACGTGCGCAAAACCGAGTTTCGCCAACCATGCGGCCTATGCCAAGCAGCATGGCAACAGTCCGAACGGGTATGGTATTGCCAGCTGTTACAATGCCTTGGCTATCGGGGGAGGTGCCTACACCCTTTCCCGAATCGTCTTGAAACGCGCGGCGGACCTTGCCTCCAACGTGGACCAGTTTCTCAACGAAGTGATACCCAGGGCTGTCGATATGTTGACCCGCTTCATGGACGCAAAGATCAAGTTCCTCGTCGAGGAGAGCCATTTCTTCAAATCCAACTTCCTGGTGGAAGAGGGATTCCTTGCCCAGGAAAATTTCACCGGAATGTTTGGCGTGGTAGGTTTGCATGAGGCAGTCAACATCCTCCTGGAGAAGGAGGGAATACCAGGCAGATACGGAGTGGACAAGAACGCAAACGAATTGGGACATACGATCATGCAAACACTTGAGAGACTTGTAAAAAAGCACGAAAATCCGTATTGCCAGATTTCGGACAGCCATTTTGTGCTGCATGCACAAGTGGGTATCGATTCCGATATCGGCATCAGCCCAGGGGCACGCATCGCAATTGGGGAAGAGCTTCCGCTCTACACCCATCTTAAGCATTCAGGAGAATTCCACCCCTACTTTCCTTCCGGCACCGGCGATATTTTCCCATTCGATTCCACATACCTGCGCAATCCTTCCAGTGTGCTCGATATTATCCAAGGTGGATTCGCATCGGGCATGCGGTATGTCTCCACCTATGGCAGAGACAGCGATGTCATCAGGATAACCGGCTACCTGGCAAAGCGTTCCGATATGGAAGCGCTGGACAGGGGCGAAGTGGTGCGGCAGAACAATGTGATCTGGGCCTTGGGCGAAGTTCACAACGGCCGCGTCCTGGAACGGAAGGTCCGTAGATGATCCTATTGCCAGTGAACAAGATCGTCGATTCCAGTTGTGTGGATGGACCGGGGAACCGGAGCGTCGTCTTTTTCCAAGGGTGCAATTTCAATTGTACCTACTGCCATAATCCTGAGACGATCAACCGGTGCGATTCTTGTGGTGAGTGTATAAGTCACTGCCCCACAGGAGCTCTCCGGATGCAGTACGGCGAGGTCCGTTGGAACCGTGCGGTGTGCAACGGTTGCGACACGTGCATTACCCTGTGTCCCCACAAGGCATCACCCAAAGTGCAAGTGATTGGCTCCGACCAGATAGCCGACTTGGTGGAAGCGAACCTGCCGTTTATACGGGGAGTGACTTTCTCAGGTGGTGAATGCATGCTCCAGGCCGGAGCACTGGTGGAATTGTGCGAACGGTTGTCCAAGAGTGTTGGCTCGGTAATGCTGGATAGCAATGGCAGCATCGACTTTTCGCTATACCCGCGCCTGCTCGCCGCATGCGACGGCGTCCTGTTGGATATGAAGTGTTACGATGAGACAAAACACTTCGAATTGACCGGACAGAGCAACAAACAGGTCATAGCGAATGCCATCTATCTCGCAAAGATGGGAAAACTGGTCGAGATCCGGACCGTGGTGGTACCCAATGAGCTTCCGAACGAAGATACTGTTTCACGTACGGCAGAATTGGTGGCGCAATGGCTCCCCAGAGGCATGGTGATTCCCTACAAGCTCATAAGATTCCGAAGATTCGGGGTAAGGGGAGTAGCGACCGGGTACCAGTCGCCATCCAATGGGGAAATGGAAGCCTTGCGGGCGATGGTTTCAGCCTACCCGTGCTTCCGACCTCTGGTGGTATGATCAGAAGAAAACGGGAAAGTTGGCTATCTATCCGTTTCAACCCTGTGACACTGTGATTATTTTGTATTCAAATCTCCAAGTTGGTACCAGGCACCATGTTGCATCCACCAATGGAACATCCGCTCCCCTCCTCCCGAAAGGACCAACTCATACGTCGGACGTGTTATATAGCGGATCGGCAGGTCAACCGCACGGGCAAGGTTCGAGAGCTCCATCGCCTGCTGGCGCAACGTGTTGCGAACCAATGGGAACAGATCGCCCAGATTCCCCCCGAACACAATCTCTTGTGGATTGAATAGATCGAACAACTCCGCCACGACCTCACCAAGCTTGCGGGCGCAGAGGTCGACACGATCCACGACAATAGTCTCCTGGAGCTTGTAGCGCCGGGCAAGGACGGCGGCATATTCGGTCGAAGTCGATTTGGCGTGCAGTTGATCGAATTCTCCGAGATCATGCGCGATCGACTCAAGTGTAGCCACGGTCCGCAGACAGCCCACCCCGCCACACTTGCACCGTGTATTGACCTCTGATACCTTGATATGTCCCAACTCGCCCGCATACCCGTTCGTACCACGATACAACATCCCGTTGATCATGATCCCGAGTCCGACTCCCTGGGTAAGGAAGATGAACAGCAGATTCTTTTGGTTCCGCTGCGACTGCATCATTTGGGACAATCCGGCCAGATTCGCATCGTTGTCGACAATCACCATATGATCAGGAAACAATTCGGCGATATGCCGATGAAGATGAACCCCTTCAAAAACCGGATTCGAGCTCCGGAGGACCACTCCGGCATGCGGGTCGTAAACAGCTGAGATACCGACACAAACACCCAGCAGGGGATAATCGCCCTGACTGTCCAAGTCCATGTAGGCTTGCTGGATATGGGTGAGGATTGTTTCCAGCGAATCGTCGGAAGCAACTTCGAAACGGGTGTGGTTGCGGATCGTGTTCTCCAGATCAACCATGCCGAGATACACATGCTGCGTATGGTGCAGATCGATTACCAAAGTGTAGCGGTTGTCGCTGACAAAGGCGACCCTCGCGGCTTTTCTTCCACCTGTCGACCTGGCACTCTCGGTGACCATGACCAGACCGGCATCGGCCAGCGATGTGCAGATATTCGATACCGATGCGAAACTCAACCCCACTTGGGTGACCAGTTGCGACTTCGTCATCCCCCCGTTCCCCCGCAGCATGGTATAGATCTTTTCCGCATTGGCAATCTTCACATCAAGATTATTCGACACACTCTTCATATCTGTTGCTCTCCGGTTGTAGGTAGCATATCATGATTATCCTCTTCATGCATGCGATTGTCACGTATCGACGAAGCCTTTGCGCGTACTGAAGCAGGCGCAGCCACCGTCAACCCGATGGAGAGGACAATTGCGAAGATACCGAACAACGTGGCAAGCGAAGGTTTGTCATCCGGCATGAATAGCCAACTGAGTACCGCTCCCAACGAGGGTATGAGGAATTTCCACAGGGAAATCACTGAAATCCTAGCATTCGCATCGGCCACGATACGCAACCACAATGAGACGGCTGTTGCTGTGATGAAAGCCAAGAAGAGCACGCTCCCCGCGAGGGGAAAAGAAAATGGAGCTTGATGTATCGGCTCGAAGATGTATGAAAGCAATAGGACCACGATTCCACCGAACAGCGATTGCACGAAATTTACCGACAACGAGGGGACGTGCGACAGATGTTTCTTGATGATGATGCTACCGTAGGCCGTCGAGAAGTTGCATGACATCAGCAACAAGGCTCCGAGTATATGAAGCGAGCCGGGACCTTTCCATGGTTCGTCCACTACAGTCAGTAGTGCGATACCAGCCAATCCTATGGCAAGCCCAGACAACTTTCGGAAATTCAGCCGTTCCTCGGGAAGCATGAGTACCGCAACGAAGGACGAGACCGCCGGTGATGAGCCGATGATAACAGCCCCGAAAGATCCGGGCACCAGGTTTAAACCGAGATTGAATGCGCTGAAAACGATAATGGTCTGGAATATGCTGAGTCTGATGATGCTTTTGTAATGGCCTCGCAAGCCCTCGAACGGATTCCTACGCATGTAGATCAGAACGATGAGAGTCGCAAGCAGCAACCGAATACCGGCCAATCGCAGCGGGTACAGATAGGACAGGGCGTATTTGCCGCCAAGGAAAGCGGAAGCCCACAACACTGAAGCTGTCATCGCCGAGAGGTGGATGGCGTTTGTCTTCAAACTAGGATTGCTCATGGTGTGGAACCAATCCCTTGAGGTGAACCGGCATGGACCTTCTCCATTAGAAGGGTGCCCATCGTGTGTTCGAAGGATGTCATGCCATGGGTATGCAACTCCTCCAACACATGGAGCAACCCGGTGAAGGAACGGAAACCCAAACCTTCCCCAGAATCCATCCCGGAGGCTTGCCTTGCCATACAAGCAGCTTCGATCGCTACTTGCGAGCCGAGACCAGTCTTGTATGCGCAAGCGGGTTTGGCTCCATCGCATACGATCCCTCCCAGCGACAGCAACACGATATTCATCGCACGCAACATATCCCGTTCAGCCCCCCCCATTCCCCACGCCAAAGCTGCAGACGCGGCAAGAGCCGAGGTGAGCGAACATCCACACAAGGATGTGATGATTCCCGTCCTCTCCTTCATAATCGCAATCAATGCTACTCCAAAAGCAGCACCGTGGAATAGGGATCGCTCTGCCACGATACCAGGCAAGGCCCACCCATGCATCACGGTAAGGAAGAAGGTGAGGCCATGGTTTCCCGAACCACCGCACGCCATAACCTCCACCGGTTCTCCGGCCATACGCCGGTAGGTGGCCAACGCAACCGCTTGACGCGATATCAATGGAATAGTCACCAGGTTGTTCGAATCGGGAAACCGGGACAAACCATAGGTAGCGCCGGAACCCACCTCGCCGTCCATCCACACTTTTCGGTTCATGGCGAAAGCAGCATGGATCTCGGGAAGGTCCACATCTGAGAGCGCCATGACTTGCATCGCCAGTTCTTCCAAAGTGCCCATGGAGAGGCGTTCGGTGTCTGCTGGATAGTCCTCCCGGACCGGTAATTGATTGGGGAAACCGGAACACGCATGGTTGTGCACGGTTCGCTTGCCGTCTTCTTCCACCCAAGCAATGGTATTGTGATGGCCCCGGATGCACGCGGCACCCGACTTTCCATCCTGCAATGTAATGCGGGTCTCACAATAGAGGCCGATTTCCGGTTCGGCCATGCGGATATGCACCAGGGCGCGATTTTCCTGTCGCCCGGCACAAGCCAGCAGATTTGGTCTTACCAGTTGGAACAACTGCAAGCCGAAGTCGGTCGAACCGATCAGGAGGCCGAGCAGAATGGCCAAATCGACACCATATAGCCCCTGGGTGTTGGGAATACGGGCATACTGGGCGTTCTTGAACAGTTTGGGATCGATGCGCACATCAATACGCGCAATCAGGTCTAGCATCGTCTGTGCATCCTCCCGTGGTGCATAGGCATCGAACACGGCACTACCCGCGTGGGCTGCAGACAATGCGATGGCACTGGGGTCGGTACATCCCACGGTCGCAACAAGTGCATCGCGGATCATACGGCGGAGGAAGGAAACATCCGGTGACTGTATCATGTGGTAGTTCCCAGCAGGTATTCGGCGTTGCCATGGAAGACCGAATGCAACTGGTCGTCGGTCAATCCCTGGAACCTGAACAACTTGTGCTGCTCCTCCAGGTAAATTGAGGCAAATCCACGCGGCATCCAACTGGAATCGGTTGCGAACAGGATCCTGCCCGGCCCGACAGTCTCCACGAACTTGCGCACCACATCCTCCAAGGTCAACGGGAACGGCATCCAACGGATCCATTGGTTAGAACCCGAGGTGTCGACAAAGACATTCGGACGGGTCCAACACAGTTGCAGCAGGTCGGCCATGTGGGTGCAACCGAAATGCGGGACCACGAAGTTGACCCCCGGGAAATCGCGCGAGATCCTAGCGATCGACATGGGGCTGATATTCACTCCGTCGGGGGTGCCCCCGGCTGCTCCGAGCAATCCGAAGTGAATCAAAACCGGAATCTTGTAGGTTTGGGCAACCTCCCACAACGGGTAATAGGACGGGTCGGACAAAGCTTTGTATACCAACGGTCCCAGTACCTTGTATCCCTTCATCCCCAGGTCCCTGCAGGCATGTTCCAATTCGTCGGCGGAACCGGGAGTATCTGGGTGATGGTGGGCGAATCCCACAAACTGCCGGGGATACCGTGCGACGATCTTGGCTAACCGTTCGTTTCCACCACCAGAGACGAACACGACCTTCTCCACCCCCTTGAGCTCCATGTCCGCCGCCCAGGCATCGGCCATCTCGTTATCGGTCCCGGGTTTTTGTGGTGACGGAAAATTGAAGGCTTTTTGCCAGATGGCACCGTGGTCACGGCTGCCGGAAGTATCGAATTCGACCTTCTCCGGCATGTCGTAGTCGGGGAACCAGTCGCCTTGTACCGGAAAATGGCAATGGAAGTCCACAATAGGCAAATCTTGGATCATCGTTTGGTCTCCTTGTGTAAGCATCACCCTTTCACGCCGGTCAAAGCGATTCCTTGGATGATTTGTTTTTGGAAAATGATGAACATGATGAACACCGGGATGGTTGCGACCGAAGCACCGGTCATGACCATTTCCCACTGCGATTGGAACTCTCCATTGAAGAAAGACAATCCCACCGGCAATGTGTACATCGTGACTTTATTCGATACGATCAATGGCCACATGAAGGCATTCCAGTTGCCGATGAACGAAAAAATCGCCAATGCGGAAAGCGCGGGAAGTACCAGAGGCATGGCAATGCGTGACCAGATATAGAATTCGTTGAGGCCATCGATGCGTCCCGCATCGAGCAGGTCGTCGGGAACTTGACAGAAGAACTGTCTCATCAGGAAGGTACCGAAACCCGACATGAGACCGGGAAACATGACCCCCCAGTAAGTATCCACCCATCCCAATTCGTTGGACATGATATACCAGGGAATCACAAGCATCTCGGTAGGAATCATCATGGTGGAAAGGATAAGGAGAAATATGAGTCGTTTGCCGGGGAACCGGTATTTGCTCAAGGTGAAACCGACGAGCGAGTCGAAGAACAATACGGAGAAGGTGACAGCCAAACCGACAATCATGGAATTGGCGAACCACCAGGGGAAGTTGCTGTTACGCAGCAATTTGGCATAATTCAGCACGGTGGGATGCTTAGGCATCAACGAGAGGTTGAAAACATCCGCACCCTGTTTGAAACTGGTGGCGAACATCCAGATGAAGGGGAACAACATGGCCATGCCGAAGAGCGTGAGGACCAGTGGTCTGACGTAGTGTATGGCGGTTCGATTATTCTTCACTTTTCATAACCCTCAGTTGAATCAAAGTAATGGTCAGGATTATCAGGAATAGTACTACAGTCATCGCCGAGGCATACCCCATATCGAAACTCCTGAAGGCCGTATCGTAGATATAGAGTACCAGCGGTTTGGTAGAGTTCAATGGTCCTCCCTCGCCTTGGTAGGACATGTTGAGCACTTGCGTGAATATCCTGAGATAGCGGATGGTACCGGTGACGATCAAGAATACGATGGTCGGTTTGAGCAAGGGCAAGGTCACATAGCGCAATTGGTCCCAGTTCCCCGCGCCATCGATCTCGGCAGCCTCATAATATTGCGTCGAGATGCCTTTTATGCCCGCTAGGAATATTATCATCTGAAAACCGATGTCTGCCCAAATGGTAGTGGCGAGGATTGAAAAGATCGCCTGGGTTTGGGAAAAAAGGAATTTCTGTTGGGGTAACTCCAACTCCATCAGAATCTTGTTGAATACGCCGATGGGAGCGGGTTGGTAGAGCCAACGCCAGACCCAAGCCACAGCAACCATGGAGGTGATGTAGGGAATGAAGTAGACGGCTTTGAAAAAGCCTTCACCGAGGCGGATACGGTCGATGTTGTAAGCAATCACAAAGCCGAGGAAAAGGCTGACTGGAAGACCATATGCGACATATTTGCCCGTATTGCCCAAAGTCTTCCAGAACAGGGCGTCGGAGAACAGGTTCCGGTAGTTTTCCAGTCCGATGAAATCCTTGTTCTTCGATACGATATCCCAATCGGTCGTGGAGAGGAAAAAAGCATAGAATGTCGGGTAGAATCGGATTACCACGTAGAACAGGATGGGGACCACCAGAAATGTATAGGCCCACCGCCGCTTTGTCAGTTCCAATGAATGGGATGCTGTCTTCTGTCGAATCATACTCACCTTCCATGCGGGATTTTACAATCCTGATGCCACACGCATATACACGGTGGCACCAGGGTCTGATGTACCTACTTGTTGTAATAATTGTCGAGCAGCTGTTGTTCTGTCTTGGCTGCCTGGTTTACCGCGGCTTCCACCGAGACGCCGTTCAGGACAACTTCGTCCCATGCATCGATCCAGACTTTACGCTGGACGTTCTCGTCGATGAACTTGGTAGCAACGGCATATTCAAGTCCTCTTATGAACGGACCATACTTCGGATCGTTGCGATACTCGTCCTTCATGGCCAGGTCCTTCTTTGCCGGAAGTTCCCCAACCTGCTTCAGCCACATGGCCATGGCCGTGTCGGAGGTGAGAAACTCAAGGAACTTTACCGAAGCCTCGAGTTGCTTGCCTGTGGTGTAGCTTGTGATTCCATTTGCCCAGAAAGATGCAAAATTTGATTTTACTCCATTCATTTCAGGCAATTCGGCCACTCCGTAGTTGAGTGTGGATACCGCATCGAGGGTTCCGAGCCGGAACGAGCCATCGACTGTCATGCCCATGGTGCCCGACTTGAAGGCTGTGACGTCGTCTGTCATGAAGTTGGGCATACCGATCTTTTCGACCAGATGCAGGTTGGTAAAGAACCTGAAGGCATCGTAACCAGCCTTGTTCGCATAGGTAACCGTCCGGTTGTCATCCGAGTAGGGAGCACCCCCCATCTGACGCAAAAGGACTTCCCGCAACCATTGGTGCATCTGCGCTCGCAATTCCAATGTCATACCCACTTGCAAATAATTTCCGGTCCGGTCGGTCTTGGTCAACTTCTTGGCAAAGCCAATCATCTCAGCCACGGTCCTCGGTGGTTGTTCCGGATCGAGCCCAGCTTCCTTGAACAGGTCCTTGTTCCAGAACAGCGCAAGAGAGCGTACTGCAGTGGGAAGCGCGTAGTAGGAACCTTCGAATTTGGCTGCGCTTACCAATGGAAAGAATTCGCTCTCGATCCGTTCGTTGCTGAAGGTCTGTTGTGGAAGCGGCTGCAGGTATCCCGAGTCGATATAGGTCGGCAACCATCCGTAGAACAGGTTGATTACATTCGGGCCTGTCCCCGATGGAACGGATGACGCCACCTTGGTGTTGTATTGCTCATACGGGAATGTTTGGTGGACGACCTTGATATCCGGGTTTTCTGCTTCGAACATTCCGATCAACGTGTCGACCAGATCCTTTTTGGTTTCATAGTAGTATTGCCAATAGACAATCTCCGTCACTTCTCCACCGCCGGCGGTACTTTTGACATCCTGCTGTCCTCCAGCGAAAAGGAATGCATTGCCTGCCATCAGCAGCACCAGCAATACAATAGTCGCGAAACCCTTTTTCTTCATATGTTCCTCCTTGAAAAATGTATCATGAAATCCCATAGGGATGTCACTCCTTCCCGTTCAGCACCGGTGTGATGGCCTGACGCAAAATCCGCATGATACTCTCAACATCCAGGAAACTGTCGGGGATCACCGACATACTCATGGAGATTTTCGGTTCTGTGCCAGATTTCCGTATATACCACCGGCCAACATGGCGGTCCGTGCTGTCGTGTAGATTGTAACAAAGCATGTCCGGTTCTTCGGTGAACCTCACCTCCCGCACTGAGTCGGGCATAGTTGCGACTACCTGCCTTGAAATAGTATTCCAGAGCAGGGAACCGCGGAACAAAGCATCTTTCGCTTGTGTCCTGAAGGCATAGCGGACCATAGGTCCCGGTTGGTAGATACTCGCATGCCGGTTGACCAACGCCTCCAAAACCAGCAGAGCGCTGCTTATTCCGTTTCCCACATAGACAGTTCCATCGCCAACGGGAAGCGGAAACACCAGATGGCCCGACCGTTCATTGCCCAGGACAACCAGGCTGTTCTGGAGTACCTCATAAGGCAACCAACGGTCTCCAACCACCACGGTTTCTCCTGCCCACCCGAACGTCTCTTGTACAAGCGGAACCAGTGTGAAATCGCTTTCGACGGTGGTTCTGAATACCGGGGTAGCGATGGAATTGCCTATATCGCCGTGTTTCCAAGCATCGGCGATCACATGTGCCGCAAGAAAGGCCATCTGGTCGCCGTTGCATACCGTAACCGATGCGGCCGCTTTGTCGTAGATGAGTACAAAAGCCCTATCACCGTCACCATCGAGAACCACACCATAGATGGTGGAAGCGGTAAGGGAATCCCCGAAGGAAACGAGTTCGCGAACGGTTTGGGGAAGATCGGTGTCGCACGACTGGTAGATACCATTCCCCTCCTCCAAGACACCCACCCCGCAACCGGCGTTGATATTGGTACCGTCCGGTTCGGCAGCGAACGTATGTACATGGAAGCCGAAACGTTCGAACACCGTTGCCCCTATAGTGCTATATGCCCCATTGGCGGTGTCCAACAACAGGGGGATTCTCCCAAAGTCACAAGCGATACGATAGGTTTCGGCTACCAAAGCAATCTGCTCTCGGATAAAATCATCGACCTGCGCGGACGGAAGGCGATGATATGTCGGAATTGAACCGGCAAAGATTCGGTCGACCATATGCCAAGTCACTTCATATTCGCCCAGTGGACCTTCGGGATAGAGTTTTTGCCCCTGTAGGAAGAGCTTGATCCCGTTGTACTGTGCCGGATTGTGTGAAGCGGTGACCATGATACCGGGCATATGGTTCCACCTGCTGTAGAGAGCCAGCAATGGTGTCGGTACGGTCCCCAGGTCTTCTACCAGGATACCCCTGCAGGTTAGTGAGGCTACAAGGGCTCCGACGATATGTGTACAGGCATGATGATCACGTCCGTCTTCTCCGATCGCGATGGCTGGAACCGGAGAACCGGAAGCAGCTTCGATCGTGGACACGAATGCATCGCAGTACAGTTGGCATAAGCATGGTGACAACTCATTGTTGTTGGTAAAGCGTATGAACGCTTGCCGATCCGATTGGTAGGTGGAGATTACCTGACCCCGTATACCGTCGGTCCCCTGGATTTTCCACCGGGCACCCGATATGGCGGCCTCAACTGCAATTCCCTCTCCCAACAGGAAAAGGAGCCGTTGCGCATCGACAATACTCTTTGGAGCACCAGGACTTTTCGTAGAGGTATCCCGCACATGCCGGACCACGGCTTCCGCTGTTTCGGGAGGTATTTCCGCTTGCTTGGCAAGCAGGTGCCACTGGTCAACATCGAGCAATCCGGTCCGTATGCCCAACAGGTAAATGGACACAATCAACGCTCCCCGTCCAACACCTGCAATGCTTGCTTGAGGTTGTCTTCGATAAACTTCCTTCGCGACGGTGCAACGGTGTGTTCCCCCGGATTCCACTCGGAGAACCAGTACCCGATACGTCCGTCGGAATTGTGCGACAGCAACAGGTGGTTCCACGCTTGGTCCAGTATCCCGGCATCGACCTGTCGTTGTTCGGCAGCCATGATCTTGTCGCGAACATGCACTGTCAGGTCCCAGAGATCCTGGGCTGCGCCTTCGGTGAAGGTTTCCAGCTTCGTGTTACCCAAATAGTCGGGCAAGGTGATGGTGGCGAGTGTCTTCTGGGTATCGATGACTTCCTGTATCCATACAGGTTCGACCATGTCCAAAGCGCTCAACTTGGTTAGGAACTCGTCCATGACCTCCGCAGTCTGGGTAAAACCGCTGTTCACATAGTCGATGAAGATGGTCTCGGCGTCACGTTTGAAGAGCAACAGTCCGTCGGGATGCGCTTTTGCGAATTTCCGAACTCCTTCGACCACGGTATCGACCGGGAGTTTACCCTTCATCATGAGCTTGAAGAACCGTGCCGGGGTATCAGGCAACTGATAGGCCGCTGGAACAGCGATGAGGGTCCGTCCACCTCCGATGTCGACGTTGCATGGGAAATAGGGGTCCTGCTCTATACCGGCATGTTCGAGTCCCTTCTGGATTTGCGAAGCGAGGGCGATGAACCACTTGATGCCTTGCTGGTGCAGGATTGTTCCCATCTCGTTGGTATAGGCGAATTCAGGCGGGAGAAATCCGGTGGTCCTACGTTTATGGACCACTTGATCCAATTCCATACCCTTCGCCATCTGCATGGCGAATTCCCGATCGTTGAGCAACTGGGGGATCGGGTGCGTATAGGTATAGGTGCCGAGTTTGAAGTTCGTGTCCAAGTGGTCGTGCAGATAGCGCAGTACGGTCGGGTCGAGCTGCTGTAGCTGTTCGGAGGAAAATCCCGAAATGAAGCAGTCGGCTTTCATTGCGTGTTTGACGAAGAGCTTGAGCAACGGTTCGTACCCTTTTTTGATGATATCCATTTCATCACCGACTTCTATTTCACAACGCTGGATGTTGAAGTTGAAAGCAAAACCTACTTTAAGCATGAATTGGCTCCTTGTGTTTCTTATTATTACACTTATTATAATACTTATAATATGTTTGTCAACAATTAAATATGCTTTTTTATTTACTTACATGAAATACATTAAAGAGATGATTGATTAGAATAGGAATGTATCTTTCACCCAATATATTTGTTAATCTCTGTATTGGCATGTCTTTAATTATCTACTTTCAAGATTCAAGAAAACTCCCCAGAAGGACATATGGAGAGGAAATGAGCGGGAATGGATTCGATAAGCAACCAAGAGGTAAATATGGGGGGACTATCTACTTGAAGAGGTTTCTACCGAACAACCGACACATAGTGATAAACTCATGTATCATAGTCTAAATTGATACTAACCCATGAAAATTCCAGATAGGTATTAAAAAATGGTTAATTGATGTAGCAAAATTGTGCAGACAATCATGTCGTGTGGAATATAAACAATAATGGGTAAATCTCCAGTTGATTCTTCATTCTCAATGGCAGCAATTCTGCTTCTTGATCCATTTGATCCAAATATGAATGCACTCCAATTGGAGGGATGATCAAATTTTCACCAATTTGCTCCAGTTTAATTCAATACAATCCGTTCGTTACATTGAAAAGGTTAATTTATGCAGATGTTTTAAATAAGTCCCAGCAAGAAAATTATCAATTATATCTACAGCTGGTTTGAATTTTTGTTTACCAGCGCACGCCTCCGCAAGTAAGCCAAGAAATTCGCTTTATTACCCGATGTAAATGTCTTTACCACATCCTCAAGCTTTATCTCATCTTGTTTTGCTGGGTCCTTTCCTTGTTTAAGGTACTGGAAAAGTATCGTATGTGAATCCGCTGGCGATTCGGATGTCGCAAGTTGTGCAGAGGGGTTGCCTTCGATCTCGAACATGAACTTGTTCAACTCTTTGAAATATTTGAAATACAGGTTTTTAAAAATATTAACAATCTGTGTGAACAGGTCGTTATTTGAGGCAATGATAATCGAAACATGGAACATATAATCCTGGCGGGTGTACTCGTCGATATCACGATTCTTCAAGGCTTCCTTCATCCCATAATAGGCCTCTGAAATAGCCCTCAGATCGGCATTCTTCCCCTGTTCGAAAACCATTCGTGCTGCTTTGGTTTCAATCGCTTCGCGTAAATCGTTGATCTCATTGAATTCTTTCTCTGTAATATCCAGGACGACGTCGACATCTGGCAATACGCCGATCTGCTGTGGATTGAGAATATAGGTTCCCTTGCCATGCCTGGTTTCCACCAACCCCACAGCATTCAACTTCTGGATCGCACTCCTGATAGTATTCCTGCTAACTTTCAGGATTTCGCACAACATAGGTTCGGAAGGCAGGCGCTCACCGCTTTTCCAAACCCCCTCGCGAATATTCCCAAGTAGCTTGTTGTAAACAATATCGTCGATTTTTTGCCTGTTTACAGGTTCCATCCTGTGGTACTCCTTTGTTTATCCAAAGCTACGGCTGCATTATTTATCTCTACACCATAATCTGCAGGAATGCAACGCTTGCATGCCCCCGCAGTATAAAATCATGGTTTCTGGATGGTGCCGTCCGGCAACCTCATCTCAATCCACGGCGTCTTTTCGTTACGGCAAGGGAACTTGGCGGCCAACTTTTCATCGAAATCTATACCGAGGCCAGGCTTATCTGAAACCGATATATATCCTCCGTCCACCACTGGGGTACCAGGGAACATCTCATAGAATATCTCATGCAACTCAGGCCACTCCTGTATCCCGAGATTATTGATCACCATGTCGATGTGTACGTTCGCGGCGTGTCCGATAGGAGATATGTCCGGGGGACCATGCCAGGCCATCCTGACTCCGAATTGTTCACAGAAAGCAGCCAGCTTCCTGGCAGGGGTGATACCTCCAATCTGAGTGATATGTACTCGCAGAAAATCGATCAAACGTTCTTTGATCAAGCATTCCCACTCCAACGGATTGGTGAACAGCTCCCCCTGAGCAAACGGCATGGATGTCTGTTGCCTGATGTGTTTGAACCACATTCCCTGTTCCGGCGACAGGATGTCTTCCAGGAAGAATAACCGAAACTGTTCAAGGTTCTTCGCGAGCCAAAGGGCATCAGACGGAGCAATCCTTTCATGTACGTCATGGCACAGTTCGATCTCATCCCCAGCCGTTTCCCTGACATGGGCAAAGAGCTTCACCGTATCCAGACAATATTTTTTAGGATCGATGTAATAACCGTCGTGAAAATATTTATCTGTCGTCGGTTTAACCTGATGGTTCTTCCACTGGACACGGATGTGTTTGACTCCTTCATGGATATAGTCATACACTTTTTCATCGATCGAATCCAGGTCGTTTTCTTCCACATACCGGTATACAGGAACCGCATTGCGCGATTTACCTCCGAACAGCTCATACAACGGCATATCTGCCATCTTCCCCTTAATATCCCATAATGCCATGTCGATACCGGAAATCGCATTGTTAGTGACCGGTCCGTTTCGCCAATACGAGGAGACGTTCAACATTTGCCAGATGTCTTCTATATCGGCGACGTTCCTGCCGATTATAAGCGGCTTCAAGTATTCCTCGATCTGGAGGGCGACCGATTTGTACCTGTAAGTGAACGTTGCACAGCCTAATCCGAACAATCCAGGTTCGGAGGTTTCGATCTTTACCACTACCAGATTGAATCCTGACGGACGTGTACAGAAAACCTTTACATCTCTAATCGATACCGGTTTTATCATACGAACTCCTATTTCTATCCTTTGACGGCACCAGCCGTAAGACTACTTATGAAATACTTCTGAAGGAAGATGAAGAGCATAATCAATGGGATGCTGGCAATAAGGGATGCGGCCATCATGTCATTCCAAAGTATCTGCTGGAAACCGTTAAGTTCAGCTATTCCTACCGACAGAGTCCTCATATCAGGCGAATTGGTGAGAATGAAAGCGAACATATACTCGTTCCATGAAGTGATAAACGAATATATGCAGGTCGAGGCGATTCCTGGCAATGTAAGCGGAAGTACCACCCTCCAAAATGTTTGCCAGACTGTGCATCCATCGATACGTGCCGCTTCATCCAATTCCAACGGAAGTGACTTGAAGAAACCGATCATCATCCACGTGCTGAACGGAATAGTGAAAGAAATATAAACAATAATCAGTCCCAGATGCGTATTGATGAGTTTCAGCTGGTTTATCACACTGTAGAAAGGAACCAACAGCATCACAGAAGGGAACATCTGTGTAATCAGGATGAAAGTAGTCATGAACTTTTTACCGCGAAATTTGAACCTGCTTACCCCATATCCGGCCAAACAAGCGAAGAATACGGAAACCACCATGGAAAAGAACACAATTATGACACTATTCCTGAAAAAACTCCCGAACGGGTAGTCCTGCCACAGTCTGCCGAAAGACCCGAGGGAAGGATCCTTGGGTATCCATGTCGGTGGTGTGTTCATCGTTTCCAGCGGAGTCTTCAAAGCTGTCACCACCATCCACAGGACAGGTATCAATATCAATATAGAAAAGAATATCAGAATGAGGTACGACACAGTGGGGACGATCACCTTTCCTTTCACCCGGGAATATTTGTAGTTACTCACGATCAAGCATCCTTTGGTACAAGAATCCGATAATATTGCAGATAAGGAATACGACTACAGACATTGCGGCTGCCTTTCCAAACTCAAAAAATTCGAAGGCTTCCTTATAAATTCCAATGCTGACCAACGAGGTGTCGTTGCCAGGTCCGCCACCGGTCAGAATCCAGACCAGCGTGTAATGCTTGAACCACCAGATGGTGTCCAAAAGGAGAGTGATAACCAACACATGCTTCAAGCTCGGGATGGTTATATATCGCAATGACTGCAGACCGCCTGCACCATCGATCCGAGCCGCTTCGTAATAATCCTTCGGTATTGACTGCAGGCCGGCCAGGATCATCATCATGACCATAGGATAACCTTTCCATATGCAGACAGTTATCACCGCCGTCATAGCAAATTGTGAATTTCCAAGCCAGGACATCGGTTGCGAGATGATACCCACTTGGGTCAAGAACGCATTGAACACTCCATAAATGGGATTCAACATCCATTTGAACAGAAGTGCTATGACACTCTCTGGAAACAACCATGGTAAAAGTAGGATAATCCTGAAGAATGTCTTTCCTTTAAAATCCCTGTTCAGCAATATACTGAGCAGAACTCCGATAATAAGATGGAACGAGACTACGTACAGAGTGAACCGGAACGAATTGGCGAGATAGATGAGGAAATCGGAATTCGTCAGGGCTTGGACATAATACTTCAGACCGACGAAATCCCATTTCGAAACCAGATTCGTTTTGAAAAAGCTGATATACACACCGTAGCACAACGGATAGACCACAAGCAGGACAAGTACCAGGACTACGGGAAGGACAAACAGAATCCCGTGGAAGTTACGATCAAGACGACCTACACCATGAGTTGTTGCTGTTGTTTCTCCATTGTTGCCTGATGTATGCTTCAGCATGTTTTGTCCCTCATTTTCTTACTTTGGGGTACCGTTCCGTGTTGGGATTGACGGTACCCCGGATACGAATCAATTGTTTTCTTTAAGAATTGCAGTCGATTTCTCAACCATACGGTTAAATGCGGCATCAAGACTGGAACTGCCTGCTAGGATTGTCGAATAGGCTTCTCCGATCGTATCCATCAATATGGGATATGCCGGAAAAGTCTTGGACGGGATACAGTAGCTCATCGCCTCGAGGAATCCACTGAAGAGATCGCTGCTGAAATATGGATCGCTGGACGCTTCCGTTCTGGTTGGCATCCTTCCGGTGTTTTGTCCAAACCAGATGGCATTTTCTTTACTCGTGATAAACTTTAAATAATCGGCAGCCACTTCCTGGTTCCGGCTGGTCTTGGCGATAGCATACCCGCCGACTCCGGAGATCGAAGCATGATTGATCTCCATCGGAATGACAAAGCTTCCCAAGTTGCCTTTTAAAGCGGGATTCGTCCGTGTAATGAATCCAAGAGAGTGGGGCCCCGATAAGATCATGCCAGTCTTCTGTGAGGTGAACAATTCCATGGATTTAGCATAGTCGACTTCTACCGGTCCAGGTGGAACAACTTTGTGAACGGTTGAAAGTTCGGTGAAATACTGCAGGGCTTTCTTGAAAGCTGGGGAATCAATATCGGATTCCCAAACACCACTGGAATTACGATAAATCTCATCGGTACCGAACGAGCGGCTAATCAGAACGAACCGTTGTTCTCCCGAATTGTTGCGTGCTCCGACCATACTGAAAGCCCATGTGTCCACTACCCCATCGCTGTTGGTGTCCCGGGTCATCTTCTTCGCGACATCCAGAAATTGGGTCCAGGTTTTTGGGATTGTCAGTCCGAGTTGTTGAAACCAGTCGAGTCGGTATATGACGGCATACGGTGAAGCATACCAGGGGACCATGACCATCTTGCCGTTCATCTTCACATCATTAAGTAGGTTTTCGTTGTATCCTGCCAACCATTCGTCTCCAAGCAATCCTTCCAGATCAGCAACTATGTCCATCGAGTAGAGTTGGGGCATGAAGTCTGTGGGCACAAAAAACATGTCGGGAAGGTCATCGCTTGCCGCAAGAGTCACTATCCTTTTGGATACTTCAACGGCAGGGGTCGAGATAAACTCGATTTTCACATTTGGATGCAGTTCCATATATTTGTCGGCTAAAGTCTGTTCCAAACCACCTTCGGGGTTTTCAATCACCATAGCGGATGCGATCCTCAGGGTAATTGTTCCATCGTCCTTCTCACTGGCTCCACCTGCAAATAGACCGATTGAGAGCAGGCAGACCAATGACATAACCAGAAATCTTTTCATAAACACTCCTCCTTGATTTGTGGGCCATCTTGTAGAATGACCTACATTCTACATCAATATATAATTGAATAATGCACCTGTCAATCCCCTATTATTCCCATTAGAAAAACCAAGAAGATTTCATAGCAAATATGGTAAGTAATGAAGTGGATAGCTTTAGATACGCATTTACTATAAAACACAACGGAGATATGAATACCGTTTGCCTTTTAAATTGTGGTTGCAAAAAAATATGGGTTTACGGCGTATCTAAATTCTGTATAGGATAGATTCGTATTAACAATCATTATATTGTCAATTCAAAGAATCCTACAACATCTTCGGGTAGATACATTTCTGTTGCTCTGAATTCTAAGCAATATCGATAACCACCTACATCACATGGTTCCCGTGCTCCCGATCGATTGTTTGATCACTGAATAAGAATACTTTTTGTAACCAAACCACACAGCAACAATGCAGATTGTGATTTTCGCCTCCACGGAAATATTGCGATTCTCATCCTGGAAAGTCACAATCAGGTGAAATAGCAGATATTACCTGTCGCATAGATGGCACCACCGACACCGGTTCCCTTGGTGAAATTTCGGAGTTGCTTGTTTGAACTTCCCGACTGTATTTCAAGTGCAGCAAATAACACCTATACTGTGGTTCAATTACTACCGGAATTAGCATGAACTGAATTATTGCTTAGGATAACGTTCCGAGCTCACCTGAGGAAGTTCAGTCCCCTGACTTACTAGAGTAAAACGGTGTGGATTTACTTACGTACAATTATAGTTTGGCTTGATGCAATTGCTATACATAGATGAGCCTGAGAAAGCCCCCCCGGAGTGTCAAAATTCCAGAGGGTGAGTATGTTTTTGATTTTGATGAGTGGATAATTATGTTATCTTGGCCGACGTCCTTCCCGATCCAACAAAGTTGGGAACTTTACATGCGGTTCCATCTGGTACCAGTATGCGGTTGAAGCGACATCGTCGGCGCGTTCGAATAGCCGGGAACCATCATGCCCGATTTGTTGTATGGTTACGCGTAAGGTCTCGCGAAATCTGATGGCATCCATGATGTGCCAACGATACATTCCGTGCATGGGGGCTGCATCATAACCATAGATATCTGTTTTAGTTCCATCTATAGCAGAATAGAAAGGATAACCCATGAATGGAGTGCAATAGGTTGTCTCATTCTTCTGGACAAGTCCCTTTTCATTCCGCTCATAAAAACCCCATGCACCACCAACGTAATCTTCTACCCCCGTACCGCAGATAGTGGGAAAATCGGTATCACCGTCGAGATAGAATTTGATTTCCCCCTCGCCCCACCAGTATCGTTCCAAAGCCGTCCATGCGAGATAGGTGCCGACGTAGTGACCCCGCCCTGCCACATCATCCAAGATTATGTGATCTTCACCCAATTTGGCATAAGCTGTTCTTCGCCATTGGGCATGAAAATACGCTACATCATCTCCCATCTGATCCCTCAACATATAATTGATTGTGTAGAAGAAAGCATGGATTTCACTAGGATGTTCGTTCACTACGGTGATACGTGCATTTTTTTTAAAAGGCATTGGAAAGAAGCTATTGAAACCACCATATGGCGCTACCACAATTGGCATGGAGTTGATTTGACATTTTGTGCCGAAACCATTACAGAAAAAATCACCGATGGGAACCTCTACAGAGGGATACTCTTCATCGTCCCAGTACATACGAAGAATAACATCGCGCAAAACGAATTCGCCGAACTTGGTCCTATCTTGTACAGTACACCAGATATGATTGATAACACCAGGACCTTCAATGTGCGCTAGTGTGGTCTCTTTACCTTGTGGAAGGTCAAGAAAAGCTCGACCTTTACGACCCAATCCAAGAACCCCACCAGCTTTCCCCCCCTCACCGACTGCTCCAGTGGGATTCTCTGGATTGATGGAACGTGAACGCGAATCGTCCAAAATCGCAATGGATTCCAAACCATGTAACCAAGTGTTGCTCATTAACCACTCCTTCTGCACAAACTTTGCAAGTATGTCATATTTATTGTTTCACTCCGCCTGCCATCAAATCCACAAGGTATTTCTGGAGGTAGATGAAGAGAATTACGATAGGTACCGTTACGATTGCAGACATTGCCATGATCTCGGACCACTGGATCTGGTGCTCTCCCCTGAAACTGGTCAAGCCGAGGGGTAGTGTCCATAATGAGGCTTTTTTCAGGAAGACAGAGGCGAACAGAAAGTCTCCCCATCCGGTGACAAAAGCGACAAGCGCGATAGCCGAAATTGACGTGACAGACAGAGGAATTATTATTCGAAAGAAAATTCCCCAAGGAGAACATCCGTCAATTTTAGCGGCTTCCTCCATTTCATACGGAATGTTGTTGAAGAAACCCACGAACAACCAGGCACTTGTAGGCAAGAAGACTGCCATATAGGTCATACCAAGGATATAAAGGTTATTGGCAAGTCCCATCCGTGAAATGGTGATGTAATACGGGATAAGAATGATGATCCAGGGTATAGTTTGTGTCAGGGCAATGAGAAACCAAAGTACCTTTTTTCCGGTGAACCGAAATCTGCTGATAGCATACCCCGTCATGGCGGCACTGAATATTGCAAAAAAAGTGGCAAGCCCACAGGTAAGGAGGCTGTTCAAGCTCCAACGGGCAAACCCTTGTCCCCCGAACCTATAATTAAACAATGCGTTCTTGTACGCAGCCAGGGTGGGCTTTTTGGGGAACAAACCGATTTCCAAAGAGAAGATGTCGTGCGAAGCTCTGAAGGAGTATGAAAGCATTATTACGAATGGGATAGCAATGAGAATACTCACTAATAAAACTGTTGTGTACAACAATGTTCTGTTTGCATAATATTTCATTCTCATACAAAATCTCCCTTCTTATGCATACTTCTGAAGTAAACAATTGCAAAAACGAGACAGAATAGGAGCAACAGGATTCCTTCGGCGTTTGCCGCCCCGATTTTGTAGAATCTGAACGCGTTCAAGTATATGTCGATTCCAATTATATTGGTTCCGTTGTTCGGTCCACCTTGTGTTATCAGGTAAATTAACTCGAATTCCTTCACAGTCCACAGTATTTGCAGAATCATGAGAGTATTCCAAATCGGCTTGATTAGTGGCCAAGTGATCTTTCTGAATTGTGCCAATGTTCCCGCTCCATCGATAGAAGCTGCATCGTAGTAGTCTTGAGGAACGCTCTGCAATGCCGCTAGGAGCATAAGTGAGACAAAGGGGAAGTTTTTCCATATGCCTATGCCTACCAATGTCCCGAGTGCCAAGGGTCCGTTGGAAAAAAATTGGATCGGACCATCTACAAAAGGAAGCGAGCTCAACAATGCGTTGAAGAGTCCATAACTGGGATCCAATGCAATACGAAAGACATTGGTGACCACCACCATTGGCATTGCCCAGGGAATGAGCATCAGACCCCGCACAATCCCTCTTCCTATGAATTTTCTGTTGAGTAGGAGAGCAACTCCGAGTCCCACGATCATCTTACCCCCTACACTACCGGCGGTGTAGACTAATGTATTTGTGATCATCTTCGGAAAATGGGTGATTGAAAACACTTCCCTAAAATTGTTCATGCCAACGAACGGATGGTCGGGCGAAGAGGAGGTGAGTATCCACTCCTGAAATGCCATGGTAATGGCCTTCGTAATGGGAAACAGAATGAATATTCCAATAATCATCAATGAGGGAACAATAAATTGGAGTATTACAATCCGTTCCCGGTTCCTTCTTGAAATTTCTACCATGGCAATCACTCCTGCTTCTCCCAAATCACACTGTAGAACTTCGGATTTCCCGCAATTACAATCAGGAAATCCGATTGAAAAACTTTTCATTGACTCATCTATTTCAATACTTTTTCCATCTCCACTTGTGCCTGCTGTAGTGCCTGTTCAACACTAGTTGTACCCAATAAGGCGGATTTTATCGATTCCTGCACAATCCTATCGAACTGATTCCATTGTATGATATCGGGAACGATACGTTGTTCAAAATCTTGGGCTTTCTGTACGAACTCAGCTTGCTTCGGCTTTATCTTTGCAAATTCATCATACACGAGTTTATTTGTTGGGGAAGCTCTTCTCATCGCAAGTTTCTGGGCTTCCTTGGTGTGCATAAAGGCGATGAAATCGAATGCTTCCTTTGGGTGTTCGGAGTTGCTGGAGATAGCTAACGGATTTCCCCAGGAAACATAAACCGGAGCTCGCTCTTGGTCATCGAGGTCGTATGTTGGGAATGGAACCATACCAATATCGTTCATATAATCGGATTCGCTCATCATGGCTTCAAAATTTCCCAGCGTCCATGTCGCAATTTGTACAGTGGCTAGTGCTCCGTTGGCGAACATAGAATGCAATTCACTAACAGTCTTCTGTCCTGACGGTGCTGTCTCTTGAAGCATCTTTTTAAGGAACGAGATTGCCGCGATGTTTTCCTTACTATCGAAGATCAGGTTGTCAGCGGTGAAAGGTGGTGTTTCTTTGGGGAAAATACCTCCTCCTGCGGTCCAAAGCCAATGCATATGCCACCATCTACTGATGGTTTCCGCGAATGCAGGATGTCCGAAACCATAGATATCAATTTTACCATCGCCGTTGATGTCTTGGGTGAGTTTCCTTGCCGCTCTATAATAGCCGCTCCAAGTGAGAAGTTCTTCAGGATCGACTCCAGCAGCTTCCAATATGGATTTTCTATAGGCTGTCATGGGTGCACTGAACATGATATACGGTAATGCAACAACATTGCCATCCACTTTGACTGAATCGATGAGCAGGATATCTTCTTCCAGACGAGTTCCATCGGAAAGCACATACCCTTCGATGTAGTCATCTAGCGGGATAAAGGCTCCTTCTGGTCGTTGAGAGTAGTACCCCATCAGCCCAGCACCGGTATCCAGAGTAACGATATCTCCTTCAACTCCGCTGGCAATATCTAGTGCAAGACGATCCCAGTAAGCTTCATTGGGAATTGCTGCAAGTTCAACCGTTACATTGGGATGCAGCTTCTCGAATTCTGCAATGGTTGGCAGGAGTTCGGTTTCGTGTGCAGTGGCATCGAACCACTGGTACCATGTCAGTACAACCTGTTCGTCCTCTTTTTGGCCAGCTGCGAAAAAGGCAGCGGGAACCAGAAGCATCACGATTAGCATAATTAGCATTTTTTTCATGATTATTCCTCCTTGTTGGAATCCTTTACAGTATCCTTACCTGTATTGTGATGGTTGTCAAACTTTTTTCATAAATTTTATTAATTAATTTCTCTTTTCATAACAATTTTTCATTATATATATTTTTTTCATAACAGTTTTACATTCTTATTGACGTACCAGTTTTTTCGTGGAACTATGTAAATACGCAGGGAGGTGATACTGATGCCTAAGAAAGTCTTGAATTCATTTCTACGTGAACTTAAACGTGATATACAGGTGAACCACATCCCAGGTGATCGATACATGACCATGAGAGCCATTGCCGAGACGTTCAGGGTAAGTTTGCAAACTGCGCAGAAGGGTATTGCCATATTGGAGTCCGAGGGAATGGTAAAGAGTAAAAAGAAGTCAGGTATCTATGTTGAGAGTCTGGAAAGTCATGGAGAGACGAACGGCAAACATTTGGTGGTGCTTTCGAACAAGCAGGATCAACGGTTCTACAAAGTCTTCCTGGAGGGAGTGGAAAAACAACTGGAAGGAACAGGGATTTCTGTGGAATTGATTGTCAATAAGCATGACAAGACAGATGATTTGATTTTTGGTGAATATTTAGTTTCCCTGAAGGCAGATGGTATTATCGCCCTATCATTCGATAAGTCGGTTCTTCCTTTCTACCACGTAATTCGTGAAAGAGTGGATATTGTTTCCGACATTATCATTGATCAACTACCGATTTTACCGGCCGTACAGACCCACAACTATAAGCATGCACATACCGCCGGTGAAATCCTGATCCAGAACGGATACAAAGACTTTTACGTTTTCGGCTATTTTCCGGAACAGAACAAACGTTATAAAGGTTTCTATGATGCCGTCATACCTCAAGCACGCTCTGTCACCTACATCCATCTCTCGGACATTGAGGCTATGGCTAAAACCGATGCAATATTCCACAATCTCACAAAAACGACAGCTGTGTTCTCCTGTGACTACTCAACAAATTATATTTTAGCATCGCAATTCTTAAAGCATAATGTGAAGATTAGTGCGTTCAATTTTCTCGCGTACGATAGCGAATCAGACTTCTTTCACTATCCAGGATTACCCCCCATACGCTGTGTGGCTCCGTCATTCTTCAATTTGGGAGAGGCTTTGGCCGTTACCATCCTCGAAAAGTGGAAGACCGGGACATTTCCCACACCTTTGCAGCAAAAGATTTGATTTTGGAACTCCATGGTGTTGGAATGCCACCGATTGCATTGGCCTTCGAAGATATCAAGTCAGGGAAAATCGGTAGTCTCGCCTCTATGTACTATCGATTGAACCACACATTTTTTGTTCCTACCGAAATGTTTCCATGAAGTTCAAAATCGCCTATTCTCTACACGGTACCAGGTACGAAAGTTTGATTTTGTATACAAAAACCAAAACCGGTGCCAGGTACCGCTTTACATGGAAAATTGATTCGGAACGTTCTTCTAATTATTCTTGATAAATATTAAATTTTTGTCAGGATAAAATTGAACTTTCGTTCCTCCTCCGCTATAGTAGTCGCTACAAAGAATCTTAAGGAAGGAAGTACCATATCATTAACGAACTTATCAGGATGGCGTTGTCAGAAGACCTTGGCATACAAGGTGACGTGACCTCACAGGCAATTTTCACCGATGAAGAAGATATCTTCGTCCTATTTGCCAAGGACAGTGGGGTGTTGTGCGGGTCGGAGGTCTTCCGTGAAGTCTTCAGGCAAGTGGACCCACTCGTTTCGGTTGATTTTTTCTATTCGGATGGAGACGCCATAGTGCATGGTGACCAGGTTGCGAAACTTGCGGGGAAGGTCCTTTCCATACTGACCGCTGAACGCACGGCAATTAATTTTCTCTCGTTTCTCAGCGGCATTGCCTCCAAGGCAAAAAAATATGTGGATCAAGCCTCGTCCTGTGGAGTGCTCATTCTCGATACCCGTAAAACCCTTCCCGGTTATCGAAAACTATCAAAGTATGCTGTTTCCTGCGGTGGAGCCGCAAATCATCGCCAAGGTCTCTATGACATGGTACTTATCAAAGACAATCACATAGATGCTGCCGGCAGTATCACCGAAGCAGTGGGGAGGATACGTGCCCTTTGGTCGAATACATACAAGATAGAGGTGGAGACCCGGACTCTGGATGAAGTAGAAGAAGCGATCAACTGCAACGTAGACCGCATCATGTTGGATAATATGAATAACGACCTTATGGGTAAAGCCGTGTCTATGGTTCATGGAGCAGCAGAAACCGAAGCCTCGGGAAACATGACTCTCCAACGTATCGACGGTGTTGTTAAAACCGGGGTCGACTTCATTTCGGTTGGGGATATAACCCATTCGGTCCAGGCATTTGACTTTTCCCTTAAACAGCAATCGAGATAAGGAGTCGACAATGGAAACCATGCGGCGTATTATCTCACTCCGAAAAGAACTTGGCGAACGGGTGATCATTCCAGCGCATCATTATCAGAAAAAGGAAATTACCGATATAGCCGATTTCATTGGGGATTCCTATCGCTTGGCAGTGGATGTAAGCACCAGTAATGCCGAATACATACTCTTCTGTGGCGTCCATTTCATGGCAGAGGGAGCCGCTGTCTTGGCTAAGGCGCACCAGAAGGTGGTCATGCCCAATCTTAAAGCCGGGTGCCCCATGGCAGACATGATAACCTACGCCCAAGCCGAACAGACGCTTGAGAACATCAGGAACAAAAGCTCACGAGAGATCATTCCAGTGGTCTATATGAACGCACATGCCCGTCTTAAGGCCTTTTGCGGTCAACACGAAGGGTCGGTATGCACCAGCTCGAACGCCAGGAAAATCCTTGAATACTATCTTTCACAGGATAAGGGAGTGCTTTTCTTTCCGGACCAGCATCTCGGTAGAAACACGGCAATGGATATCGGACTCTCTCAGGATGACATTTCGCTCATAGACAAAGAATCCCTTGTACCCATGGGAAACCAGCAGGCAAAGGTGTTTCTTTGGGATGGAAGCTGCCCTATCCATCAGGAATTCAATGTACGGCAGATTGAGACGCTGCGTAGGAAATATCCGGGAATCACCGTAATTGTACACCCCGAAGTCAATTCCGCCACTGCCCTGGCAGCCGACATGAAAGGTTCAACCGAATACATCTACAATGTGGTCAGTAAATCACCTCCCGGTAGTGTATGGGCTATTGGAACGGAATACAATTTTGTCTCCCGTCTTGCATATGAATATACCAGCCAAGGAAAAACGATTCTTCCTTTGGAAACATCGATCTGTACCGATATGAGTATGACGACACCAGAGCTATTGTTAGAGACCCTCGAGCAGATCAGAGATGGTAATATTAAGAATAAATTGGTAACAGTAGACCAAAAAATCCGCGAAGATGCCAAAAAAGCGCTCCAACAGATGATCGCTATCGTCGAAGGAGGGACTTTACATGGAAACAGGGGAAATCTTTGATGTTCTGATAATCGGATGCGGTTTATCGGGACTTACCGCAGCGATCCGACTTCACGAAGCCGGTATGAACATACTGGTCGTTACCAAGGAGTCAAACCCCTTGGAATGCAACACGTACCATGCCCAAGGGGGGATTATCGCATGTAAACAAGGCGATAGTCCCGAATCCCTCAAACAAGATATTCTGGAAGCAGGCATGCATTGCAACAACGAGACCGCAGTGGAGGAACTAGTCGCCCATGGTCCCCGTCTGGTATTTGATTTCCTTGTGGATCATATTGGAACACAGTTCAGCCGAGATGCCAACGGGCAGTTGGCCTACACCGGGGAAGCCGCCCATTCCGAACGAAGGATCCTTCATTTTGAAGATCGGACCGGAGAACAGATAGAGACTTCAATCCATCGATATGCCCAAAAAATGGGATTGAATATCCTTTGCGAACATACTGCAATCGACCTAATCACCAACAACCACCATTCAGAGAATATCCAGGAGACATACAAGCCACGCGAGGTTATGGGAGCCTATATCCTTGACAATGCAACCGGTAAGGTCAAGCGCATCTGTGCCAAGCAGGTTGTTCTTGCATCGGGGGGAATTGGAAACCTATACCAACATACCACCAACCCAGCGGGTGCTACCGGAGACGGCATCAGCATGGCGTATCATGCAGGTGCCGACATTATCAATGCCGAATACATTCAGTTCCACCCCACCTGTTTGTTCCATAGGGATATAAAACGGTTCCTTATTTCTGAATCGCTTCGTGGCGAGGGTGCCCGCCTATTGGACATCAAGGGGCGTACCTTCATGAAAGACTATTCACCAATGGAAGATCTTGCTCCAAGGGATATAGTCGCACGCAGTATCTTCAACCGTATGGGCAAAGACGGCACCGAATATGTATTGCTGGACCTGTACTCGCATTACCAGGGCCAGGAACCAATCGCCAAGCGATTCTCCAGGATCTACAGTACCTGCATGGAGGGTGGTATAGATATTACCAAAGAGCCAATCCCCGTGGTCCCGGCAGCCCATTACTTTTGTGGTGGGGTAAAGGTGGATCTCGCTGGCAAGACTTCCTTGGAAAACCTGTATGCCTTAGGCGAAGTAAGCTGCACCGGTGTTCATGGTGCGAATCGCCTGGCTTCGACATCACTTTTGGAAGCCCTGCTCTGGGGATACAACTGTGCTGATGACATTATCAAAAGCCGCCACAAACCTACCGATTTGAAAAGGTTTGCGGACCTTCGCGAATGGGAGGTCCCTCCAATGCAGGAAGAGTTCGACCCCTTGCTATTGCAACAGGACTGGAAGGCAATCCAGCTCACCATGTGGAACTATGTGGGCATAATCCGGACACGAAAAGGACTTCGACGAGCCCAAGCCGACCTAGGCTATTTCTCGCACCGGATCATCCAGTTCTATCAGGAAGCACAGCTCAATAGGGACATTATTGAGCTACGGCATGCGATAACCGCGGCAGGAATAATCACTAACGCGGCTTTACGCAACAATAGCCCGAAGGGTTGCCACTACATGGAATAACGTTCTAATTCTCAAGGAATCAGACAATAGCCTTCGTCAATAGCGTATTTTAGTATTGCATTGACAATGGTCAGCAGTTCTCTAGCTATGCTAACAGTTTTCTGGTTTGGTTTGGGAACATCTAGGTTGGCGTATGTCTTTTTCAAAAAGAAAGGAACCAAAACCCCTCTCATCTTACAGAGTTTGTTTGTATTTCTTACAGCTCTAATTCTGGTCTTTACCAACCCTTCCACCCCTCCGATAGTATCTATCATTATTGTCGCTTCGATTGGTATAGGTGTAGGTGTAGGACCTATTTGGCCGTTAATTGTAGAACATTGTCACAACACATATAAGAATGATTCTCTAGTAATGTACATAGTTGTGGCAGGAAGTCCGGGAGGTATCATAGGGCCCTCACTTTCATCATTGTTTTTTAGATATGGAAATATTTCTTATCTACCTACGATTCTGGTAGTCTATCAATTGGTAGGTATCATTGCCGTAGTAGTTGCAACTCAAAGAAGGTATTTGTAATTGTACATTCCTATCCATCCACATCCTAAAAATATGGCTCGATCGATTGGCTCATTCCTCGTTATTTTCCGGTCGTCATGCATTATTAAGTTCGCTAAAGCACTCCCACTACCATAACCCCAAATCTATTGTAAATTCAAATCATCAAACCGGTGCCAGGCACTTGCAGGAAAAGCAAAAAGGTCGCATTGTTGCAGTTGAGGGGGACGATGCCATGGCCAAGGAAACCCGACTCGACTATTGCAACCGGATGATCGGTGAGATTGCCACCGACTTGTCGCAAGCCTATGTACAGGATGGGGATTTCCTCAGCCTCTACTTGGGACAGATATCCACCCCGCTGCAGCTCTCGCTGTTCCAGCCGCTTGCCCTGGAGTTATCCGTATTCCTCATATACCTGCTCAAGGGGCAGCAGAACGAACTCGCCGATAGTCTTCGAAGCGCGACCGCGGAAACCGTCCGGGATATGGGACTCGAGGACGCGAAGTTCATCGACGAACGGTTGGATTGCTATGCGAACCAAGGGAATCCACTGGACTGCTTCACCGATTTTTGCCAGAAGGCAGTGGATGCCGATGCACACCACCTGAACATGGAAATGAACGACAAACCCATACGCCATGCAATCAACGACCGACGCTTTGTGGCCATACACGAGGCGGCATCGCGCATGGAGCAGGTGGCACGTGACAGCATGCGCTTGTAATCCATCATTTTTGATAGGGTAATCAAGTACCCTATCATATATGAGAGATATCAATACCTTAGGGAAAGTGTGGGAAATGGAGGCTTCGTCTCCGTCCTCCCCCCCTAGGGAATCACGTATGGAACCTCATGTTTCCTTTCATTTTGTATGCAAAATGTAAAATTGGTACCAGGTACGAAAGTTTCATTTTGTATGCAAAATGTAAAAACGGTACCAGGTACGTTCGAAGAAGTCACACCTTCTGGTACCGCTGCTGCCCCGACACACCCTTCTCGATCACAGCGATATGGCAATCGCGACTGCCCACATAGCTCAGAAAGAGCGACCCGAGTAGCAACCTGTCTCCCCTGGGTATCCGGTTCCACTCGTAGCCCTTGAACAGGTCCCGCACCAGGAAGGACTCCCCCACCTCCAGCTTACCGCTCTCGGCGACAGCCGATTTCAGCAACGTATCCACATCGCCCATAGTGCTCTTCCTCCCCTTTCTCGATAACATTATCAATAACGATAGTATAAACATAGGAAAGGGCAGAATCAAGCCTCAGGTACCAGGTACGAAAGTTGTATTTTGTATGCAAAATGTAAAAACGGTACCAGGTACGTTCGAAGAACATACATTTTTCTGGCAACCACCGGGGTTCTCTGCTATGCTCCTTATGGATCAGATCCCCTGCGTGCGGCGTGTGAAACCAGCTCAATCGTGGGGGAATGACGGATCACCGGCGTTATGGGAGATCGCGTCTACTCGGAGGAAATACCATGTGCATCGAAGGCCGTATATGAAAGAATCGCATGGAGCGTTACAAGGGGATATGGGGCTCCCAAGACTCCTTGCGTTGATATTCATCCCTACGGCATTGGCAACCGCAGCCTATGTGCTTGCAGGATTGATGCAGCAGACGATCCCGTCGCTGCTGCTGTTCTTCCTCGTGGCGACACTCATGCTGTTTCCCATCGAGCTGGGCGTCGTGCTGCGTGCAAGCAAACGGTACTACGGAAGCTATTCGCTGAGTAGTGCGTTCGCCAACCACAATCACATGCCTTGGTGGAAGGTACTTGCCTACGCCGTGGTGCTGTTCGGGTACGCAGGGCTCATGTCTGCGGCGATAGGTCCACTGGAAAGGATGGTGGCTGCCCCGCTGGCCGACAAGCTGTACAGCAGTATTCCCGCCTATTTCAATTGGGACAACCTGGAGTACCTCAGGAACTATCCGAAGGGTGTGTTGCTGATAACGTGCATCGCCTTCCTCGCGTTCAATGTCGTCGTCGGACCGGTTGTGGAGGAGCTGTTCTTCAGGGGATACCTAACGTCCCGGATCGGCCGGTTCGGAAAATGGTCCCCCGTCATCGTGACGGTGCTGTTCTCCCTCTACCACCTGTGGCTTCCGTTCAACAACCTGTTTCGGATCCTGGTATTCCTACCCGCCGCATACGTGGCGTGGCGGCAGAAGAACATCTACATAGCGATTGTATTCCATTGCCTGTGCAATCTCATCTCGACGATCGGATTCATAGTCGCACTTTACGCCGTCTGAAAGTACCAGGAAGGGGACATTTGCCGAAAACTGGAATTCCCTGTCAACTATACTTCCCCACCAGTTCCACGAACGCGACATCCAGCAGTTTCGTTTGTGTCACCCCACCTTCCTTGTCCTTTGTCACCATGAGCAGCTGCTGGTATCCGGGTGGGCCCAACGGGAGGATCATGATCCCCTCGGGGGCAAGCTGGCCGATCAGGTCCTCGGGCATCCTCTTGGGAGCCGCGGTCACCAGTATCCGCTCGTACGGCGCATGTTCGACCCAACCCAAGCTTCCGTCGCCGAGTTTGTAGCGGATATTCCGGTACCCCAACGCGTCCAATCGTTCCCGTGCCGAATCACCAAGATCCCCGCGCAGTTCGACCGTATACACTTCCTTGGAGAATTCGGCGAGGAACGCCGTCTGGTACCCGCTTCCCGTCCCGATCTCCAGGACCCTGGTCGTCTTGGCGAGTTGGAGTTGCGCCGTCATGTAGACGACGAGGCTCGGCTGGCTGATCGTCTGTCCGTGTCCTATGGGCAGGGGCCGGTCGAGTTTGGCCAGGGTCTTGTACCGGTTGTCGATAAAGAGCGACCGGTCGAGGGAATGGAAGAATTGCAGCAGCTTCTCATCCATACGTTGCCATCATACCAGCGAAATCCTATGGATGGAAGGTACCTGTCATACCGATACAATGGACTCTTTTCGAAGCTTTCCCGATGATAGCACAGCGTCGCTTGACAGCGCCCTCCATTCGGGGAAAGATGGAGTGCGAAAAGAGGTGGGAACCGCGATGATCGCTATTGAAGAAATGTCCCTGCACGCCTGGCCGGCTTTGCAAACCTCCATCCATAAAGGTTGCATCTTTCGGGTATCGGATGGATACTCAAGGCGGGCCAATTCTGCGAACCCGTTATACATGAGGCAGGAAGATGCCCTCGCGGTGATCGACCATGCGGAAACATTGTACGCGCAACACAACCTTCCCCCGATCTTCAAGATCCTGGGTGGACCGTCGTACGCTCCTCTCGATGCGCTCCTTGTCCAGCGGCGATATGAGAAAGTGACCCCAACGCTGGTCATGACACTTGATCGTATTTCCGCGATCGAGCCGAATCCCATCTGCGTGGACTATCAGGATCGGTTCACCGAGGCCTGGTTCAATGTTTTCGCCGACATCACCATGATCTCGGGAACGCGAAAGGATACCGCATGGCGGATATGCTCTTCCATCGAGAATCCTGTCGTAGTCGCATCGGTTCGAAGACATGGGAAAATCGTCGCCTGCGGGTATGGCGCAATCGAGAATGGCTATGTCGGCCTGTTCGATATCGTCGTCAGGGAATCAATGAGACGCAAGGGGTTGGGCAAGGCGCTGGTCGAGGGACTTTTGCTCCAAGCAAACAGATTCGGTGCCGAACGGGCGTATCTGCAGGTGGTCGACAGCAATGTGGGGGCCAAGAAGCTCTATTCCTCAATCGGGTTCACACCCAGCTACACCTATTGGTACAGGCAGAAATTCCTGTAGGTGATGGGCAGGACCTGGCACCGATCGTCACATCCCGAACAGTGCCTTGGCATCGTACATGCGCTGCATAGGGTTGATGCCGAACGGGCACCGCTTCACGCATGCGCCACATGAGATGCACTGTCCAGCCTTCACCTCCAGCTTCCGGTAGGCGTCCTTGACCTCCCCGGTCAGCTTTTGGAGGCCTTGGTCGAGCAGTCGGATCGTCTCCCCGATGTTGATATGCACCGGACATGGCAGGCAGTGGTTGCAGTACATGCAGCTTTTTCCCAGGTCCCAATCGTTCATCGCCAGGATATTGCTGAAGTCGCGCTGCTCTGCGCTCGATTCGAAATAGCGCAGGACATCGGCCAACTCGTCGGTGTTCTTGGCTCCGGGTACCACGGTGGACACGACTTTCTGGTCCAGCAGGAATTCCAGGCATTGGGTCGATGTCGGCGGATGCTTCAGTTTCCGTGTCGATAGCAGCCATCCGCCAGCGAACGGCTTCATGGCGACCAACCCGATATCCTCTTGTTCGCATGCCGCATAGAAATCCTTCCTCTGGGCCAGCACCGACTGGCTGTCGGTCTTGCTCAAATCGTGCATCCGCTTCTGGGATTCCTGCTCGACGTTGTCGGGGAAGATATTACCCAGTGCGTCGAACGCCGGATTCATGGAGAACATGATCACATCGACCAGTCCGCTCTGGGCGGCCCGCTGCGCGATCAGGGGTTCATGGCTGCTGAATCCGAGGTATCGGGCCTTGCCCTCACCTTTCAGCCTGGCTGCCAGCTCCATGAATTTTCCGTACAGGACCTCCTCGAGGTCCGCCATCTCATCGACGTTGTGCAGCATCATGATATCGACATGGTCGGTGTCGAAGCGTCGCAGGAAATCGTGGAAGTCGTCCTCACAGGTCGCCACATCGCGCGTCTTGCTGTACTGGCCGTTCTTCTCCATCACCCCCAGGTGACCGGCCAGCAGGATATCATCTCGCTTCCCTTTCAATGCAGTTCCCATCTTCGTGCGGAAATCCCGTTGCGGCCAGAAGAAGTCGAAATAGTTCATGCCATGCTCGATCGCCATCGCTGCGACGTTGTTCACCATACCCTGGTCCTCGCGAACCACATGCTCTGTGCCGAGGCCTATCTCTCCCACCTGCAATCCAGTGCGTCCCAGTGTCCGATAATTCATAGTGCCGACTCCTTCACGTATCTTCCCTGATTTTAATAATTGTAGGGGCGATCCGGTCGGAAAGCAACCGCATCTTCTGTCCTTGGATCCGCATGGCTTCGATTGTAAGAATCGAAAACATTTGGCAAGCACTGAGGTGGGGGAAAGCCTTCCCCTGCGCGCCTGTCGGCTGATCGGTTCCTGTCCCTCGCTCCCCTACGGTCCGCAAGCCGGAGCCGGCCAATGCGGCGCGACCCCTTCAAGATGTGGTGTCAGTGTATAAGAAACGGATCCGATGGTGCTGGGGCGGATGTGGATTTCTTTCTTGGTTTCGATCGTTAATGCGGAATGGTGGCTATTCAACACATGGACTGTAGTTCCTCCTGCTCCAGTTTCTCCAACCAGACTCAGAACGACTCCAGTACTTTTCGCCCCCCCATCGATATGATATCGGTCAGATAGCTGGAAAATTTTCGGGTCAAGTTATTCCATTCGCTTTCCGACAAGTCTTGGACACCGATAAACCGAAGGAAGGGTTCAGGATTCTCCGCTGCATTCTGTGCCAGCGCTGTAAGTTTCTCGGCGAGTTCATCCTCAATGATTATCGAATTGTCGGATTCGTCATATCCCAACAAGAATCTTGCCCAAAAAGCAAGGGAAAGTATCATGGCATCATTCGATGAACCGATTGCATATGACTCGACAATAGGAGGTAAAATAGCGTTATGAATTTTCTTCGAGCCGTCAAGAGCCAATCGTGACACGAAATCACTGACATGCTTATTCCTGAACCTTTCGAGCAGCAAATCTTTATATGAATCCAGATCAAAGCCTTCGGGACCATCAAGTGTCGCTGTAACCTCTTGCATATATCTATTGCGAATAAAGTTGAAAATCAAAGGATCGGTACACGCCTTGTCGACGTGCTCATACCCAAGCAAATAGGCGGGATAGCTCAACGCGGAATGGCTACCATTGAGCAATCGGATCTTCATTTTTTCATACGCTTCCACCTCAGGAGTAAATACTGCTCCGACTTGAGAAAAATCGGGAAGGAATTCTCTGTATTTTTCTTCGATTATCCACTGTTTGAATGATTCGCAGTGGACTGCCAAGACATCTACAATACCATAACGGGCAGCCAAATCCTCTATGTCGGCAGAACTAGTGTTGGGGGTGATCCTATCTACCATTGAGTTGGGAAATACAACAAATTCTTCGAGATAGGGTATCATCTGGGGATATTTAATTGTGATGAAACTCTTGATGCAAGTCTTGAGTACCATTCCGTTCGTGGGAATATTATCACATGAAAGGATCGCCAACGGTTGTTTTAGTTTATTAGCGAATCGTCTCCATAGCGCCTCAGAAAGTAATCCGATTGCTGTCTTGAAAGAATCTTGGGCGTGTAGATCGTGTTGAATCAGTGGCGAGGCGATTGCAAGGGAGTGGTTTGCCTCAAGATAGTGATACCCTTTCTCGGTTATCGTCATGGTTATCAGTTTTGTATTCTCAGAAGATAAGATAACGAGGGCTTGCTCCGGATTATCGGCAGCATTCAAATAATCAAGGATAGGCCTCATGATCTTGAGTTTTTCGTCACCATCCGGCGATTTCTCAAGCAATGAGTAATAGTAGTCCTGTTCCACAAGTTTATCGCGTATACCATTGGTATCCGGCATCACGTCTATTTCCGTGATACCCCAATCAAGTCTATGTTTCTCGATGAGATCCTGAAAGTAATCACAAAAGTGAGCTCTGTGGAAATGACCCAATCCAAGGTGAACACAACAAGGTTGCAATGAATCTTTGTCATACTTGGACACTCCCGCCGAAGCGACCAAATCATTTTCCACCAATACGGCGATCGATTTCCGATCAAGTTTTCTAGTATGCACTATACACGGCTCCAATTTTTTCAAAGATTTACCAAAGAGAGAAATACCATTGTCCCTACGTTTCTGTTATCAACCATGCAAATCTGCCATGCGTAAAATCACCGACTGGTTTTCCAATTCTTTCTGAAGAGAAGCGATATTAATATCACGGACCTTGACATGGGATTGTACCGCCAATGCAGCAGCAACACCTGCGGCTTGGCCAGTAACCGCGCAAGTGGCTCCCACACGAATAGTCGCTAATGCTTCCTGGTCACAGGAGACACACCTACCCGCCGTAAGCAGTCCGTCCACAGATTCCGGGACGAGAATCCCATATGGCAAGGTGAAAGGCTTTGGGACAAAGAGTGAGTGGTTTGCCTTCGCATCGCGAGGGTGGATATCAATAGCCCAACATCCCAACCCGATGGTATCCGCAAAATCGGTAGCCATTCTTACCTCTTCTCCGGTTAGTGTATGGACCCCCTTGAGCCTTCGGGTTTCCCTGACACCAATTTCTGTCGCCAATCGTTGGATCCTCCCATTGCTGAATCCAGGTACATTCTTATAGAAATACTCCGCTAGATGGAACGCGTTTTTCCGACCCTCGATCTCAGCGCGGGTTTTGTCTTTGGCATCCGAGCCGTCTGCGATAACCCGTACTGTGTTCATCCAAGCCACATCCTTCCATATCCCTCCGGTCCAAGGTCCACCAAATAGGGGCAACAATCCCCGTTGATGATCCTTGTTGAATTTTTGGTAGTCAAAATGAATATCGAGACGTCTCGAAGCATTTTCACGTAACAATTTTCCAGTCAGTTCGATCGGTTCTGGTCCGATTGGAATTTTTCGAGGTTCCGTATGTGATATCGAAGGATCTGCTTGAATATTGCCAATATCGAAAGCAAGTGTGAGCGGCTGCATATGATCGCTTTTCTCAAATCGCGCGCCACTGCGTGCAAAGATATCTCCGTTTCCGGTACAATCGACAACAACTCCAGCCAGGATGGCACCACGTCCATCAAGGTTTTCAATAAAACATCCGATGACAGAGCCATCTTTCATGATAGGTTCTGTAGCCCTTGTGTGGTAGAGCACTTCTACCCCTGCTTCCAATACCAATTCATCTGCAATGAGTTTCATCCCTTCCGGTTCACTATTGAGAACCCAGCTATCGTTATCCTCGGCGAAACCTCTCGCCGTGGCCCTCTTCAGCCATTCACCCGGAACGCCATCGACGCATCGTTGGTACGGTACAAGCCAGTTGTTGAAACCAGCAAGAGTCAAAACAAGCCCGGCGGTCCACATACCACCCAAAAATCCATAGGATTCGACCAAGAAAGTTCTTGCGCCGGCTCTGGCAGCGCTCACAGCAGCAGATACTCCTGCAGGACCTCCACCGACAACCAATACATCGACTTTTGCCACTACTGGTATTCTCTTCGCTGGCTCTTTGACAAACTCTTTCATATCGACTCCTAATATTATTAATTAGGTCATATTGTAATTTATTTATAATGTTTTGTCAAAAATATTATGGCAATAAACATACTATTATTGAGCACTTATTGGATATGATTAAAGAGGCAATACGCATGGGTCGCACTATATGTTCCCGGAAAATCCAGCTATGGTCTTTATATGGCACAGCTGCTGAAGGTAAGACTCGATGGAATGCGGATGGTTTGTGTTATTTGTTGGGTTGAACGGTCTATCATCTCAAGCAATCGCGTGATAGCCACCTTTCCCAGTATCGACGGATCTTGTCGCTGATACATATCTATTGCTCCAGAGGAGAAAATATCGTCGATCGTCCCGAATCCAGAGAGAATATATGGATGATTTTCAAATAATGTTCCAGACTGTTCAACCATATGCAATAGTTTCAATATATAGTCATCGATAGCAACAATCGTATCCGTTTCAGGATGACAACCCAATTCCTTTCGCAGAAATCCCAAGAAGTCGGGTTGTTCATTTGTCCAGTTCTTATGATTCGGTATTCTCGAAATGAGGTTTTCAGGATTGATGATCTTTCGCGTCCAGAGAGACTCGCGGAACCCCCTCTCCCGATCACTTATGACGCTGTTGAAAAAATCATACGATAACAACAATGGGTGCTTGCAACCGTGACTGAACAATGTTTCCATAAGTTCCAAGGAATCCTGATGATTATCGAATCCAATCTGGACAGTATCTACTTTTTTTAGGATTCTGTGCATTACCACAAAAGGAATCCCGTACTTCTTGATGTGGTTGGCGATTATGTTGTTTATATTTTGAAAATTCTCATCCGAGTTCCCGGAAATCGGTACAAAGACAATACCTTCTACACCCTGCGAAGCGAACTGGTCGATATATTCTATCATCCTCTCAAGTGATCCACTATTATTTCCTACGAGCAATTGATAATCCAAAGGATACAGATGGTTTTCCATAGCTTTTACAGCACCTGCCCATATATCGGGTTGTGCCATATCGAAAACAACTGCCCCAATCATTCGCGAACCCTTTGCAGAACTATCTGTCGCAGAATAATCGGTGACCACGCTTCCTTTGCCTGGAATTCGTTTAATATACCCCAAGGAGGCCATATGTCCCAAAGCTTTGTTGATTGTAACAATGGAGGCATTGTAATGGTCCATAAGAATCGTTGAACTCTCAAGCAATTCGCCCTTTTTATAGGTTTTGCCCTGAATTTTTTCTATAAGGTCACTTGCTATGTATTGGTATAGGAACTTTTCTTTCATCTCGCCACCATTTTACTCATGTATCGATGCCCGAAGATCACTTAAATAGCCCATACCATCGAGTAGCCCTTGGACATGCCTCTTAATATGAAAAACAGGACATATATCAGACTGCAGGTGGTACATATTCTTTCTTAAAATTTTGCCGAACAATATGTTTGCGGATTGCATTCCCATTTCAACCGATGGGGTTTCAATCATCGCAATTATATTCTTATGGCTAAAAAGCGAGCGGTCGAAATCAAAACTCACAATCTTGACATCTTCCCATGTTTCAGATTGTTTCATCGCCTGAATTACGACCGATAGCATATCGGCTGCAATAGTAAAGATTCCATCTATTTGTGGATTTTTCTCCATAATTGCCAATACTTCGTGCAATTCCCTGATATCGACGGTTTGTCCAAGAGGATGCAAATGGTACACCCTGTTCTCCAGATTCTCAAAGCCGGCATCGGTCAGTGCGTCAAGAAACCCGCGCTCCCTTTCCAATACCACTTCACTGAAGTAGTGGGAAATACAAATTGGATTGGCAATTCCTTGTTTTAAAAGAAATCGAGTCGCTTCATAAGCCGACCGATAATTTTCAATTTGTGCATACGGGGCCACATACGTTTCCAAGCATCTGTGCAACAGCACATATGGCAGCTTGACCCGTTCAATCTCTTGAATCAAACGTCGGTTTTCAGCTTCATAGGATGCTTGGTCCTTTGTACCGATAGGAACAAAGATCAACCCCTCCACTCCCCTGATAATAAAATTCCTAATATATGATTCGGCTTTTACCAAACTACCTTCATCATTGCCAACCAACAAACTGTATCCATTCCTTCTACATTCCTCTTCAATTCCCCGGATTGTACCAGCCCAAAATGGATGTGAAATGTCAAATACAATTACCCCGATCAGGTGGGAGTTTTTCGATATATTGGCATGGGAGCCTTGGGTTTCCCCCTGCTGTAGAACTATGCTGCCCGATCCAGTTGCCCGTCTGATCCGGCCTTCCTTCACCAATACGTTCAATGCCTTGTTGGCAGTTATTTGACTAGTATTGTATTCAGTCGCCAATTCCCTGGCGGAAGGCAACTTCTCCCCCGGCTTATACTTTCCTTGCTCAATTCCTTCACGCAATTCGGTTGCAATTTGCTTATAGATGAATCGGCCTGCCATGTGTCTTCATTCTCCTGCTTATTATATCAAGCATATCATACCCGATGACAAATGAGAACATTTCATAAATAGAAAACATAGCGCACTAACCGAATTATAATCATTTTAAATTCAGATAGTTTCAGCATCCTCACGATGCACAAGCACATCTGCCTTTTTCAATCGCTCCTGTAGAACCGAAGGAACAATCTGTTGTGCTCCGATTCTTCGCTCAACACAGAGCGCAGCTGCCACTCCAGCCCCCTGCCCCAAAACCATACATGTAACCATTACTCTCAGTGATGCGAACATCTCATATTCGGCATCGATGGTACGCCCACAAATGAGCAGATTCGAGCACTCCGAAGGAACCATAGACAGCAAGGGCATCTCATAGAATGGCAATGTGTCTCTCCGTTGTGCAGTCGATCCATCTGTTGAATGTATGTCGATTATATGCCCACCCAAACCAATCGAGTCTTCTTGATGGGCTAAGCCGAGGGCTTCCTCAAGTGTCAATTTCTTCATGCATTTAAAGTGTCTGGAATCTCTGATACCAATACTACTCCCTGAATCGAGAATATATGCTTGTGCTAGAGCAGGCACATTGGCTTTCAGATACCCAAACAATCTATCCATATCGGAACGTCCTGCCCGTTCCGCTTTGGATATTTCCCAGGCATCAGTAGGATTTCCCCATTGCCGAACCATATTGACGAATGCCTGGTTTTTGCGGAGCGTAGAACCCCGCATGATCCATGGACCGCCAAATAGTGGTATTTCTCCGTCTTCAAGACCGTGGTTCAGTACTTCGCGAATCGAATTCACCACATATCCTGTTTCAGGATTTTCAGAATCCTTCATCTGAGAAACATCCACTCCTCCGATACGAAACACTGTGGTCATCGGCATCATGACGTTTTCAGGTTCATTCCCGAGAGCGAAGGGAACTCCAATATCGGCAGCGACAAATCCATCGCCACTGCAATCAATGCAAAAGTTTGTTTCTATCGCAAACATACCCTCAGGACCGGATACAATGATATGGGTCAACTTCGTCTCGTCAAGAATTGCGGAAACGACCGTCGTATGTAAAAGAACTTCCACACCTGCCGCATACAGTAAATCGTCTGCCACGCATTTCAAGATTTCCGCTTCAAATGGAACCAACATGCCA
>Ga0154462_158_pt2 | contig 46106 bp, 39 predicted proteins | sample RifGroC2_FD_105655 | JGI IMG/M metagenome (GOLD analysis project Ga0154462, IMG submission 105655) | Spirochaetes bacterium GWC2_52_13
TTCTCCAGGGAGTCGGCGATATATTCCTGCAATTCCGCCAACGTGGTGGAAATCTGGTGCTTGATCGGTACCCGAAGCTTAACCGTCAGATTATATCCTTCCGGTTCGACTTTCATGGCAACCTTCTTCACCTTGATCATGTTGTCGAATTCATCGAGGCAATGGATCACCATTTGGGTGAGGGCTGCCTCGCTCATGGTGATCTTTCCGTATTTGCTGAATTCAGGACGCACGATCGTCTTTTCGAATACCTGATTCTTCATCCAGGGAAGTTTCGACTTGTTTTTGAAGAATACCCGCATCGAATCGTAGACTATCTGGGGATAATTTCTTGTTATTTCAATAGAAGGAACCGGGATGACATGTTTTCCCTCGGAAAAGCGGATACGCATGGCCATTTCGATCTCCTCTTTCGAGGCGATATCCTCGATACGGAAAATCCTTTCCGGTTCCGGCAGCTTCAAGCGGGCGGCGATCTTGTGGACCATCTTTTCAGAGGTTCCGATAATCAAGAGCCGGTGGTACTTCTCGTTTTGCAACGCGGTCATGGTTTCCCGTTGGTGATCGTCCTCATCGAACAACGCCGTACGGACCGCCGTCAGGAAGTTCTGTTCCCGTTTGGCCGATCGTCCTGCGATGATCCTGTCACCTCTAATGAGTAGTCCGTCATCTATGATGAGTTCGATATTATGCTTCTCTGCAACCAATTTGGAGCGAAAACTCTTGCCTGTGCCGCTTCGGCCGACCAACGCAAAGACTTTTACTCCTTTTAATTTCCAAAAAGCATAACGGAATATGCGGTTCATATTTACTGTTATACTGTTTTTCCTATAATATATGAAGACGTTTGAACGAGAACCCCACAAATCCCCTCTCACGGGGAGAGGTTTTATCGTGTCTTGATCACAAAGGAGTACCACGGAATGGAGAGAATACCGACATTCAGGAAGGGTGGAGTTCATCCCGACGATAAAAAGGTATTGAGCAACGGCATGGCAATCGAACGGTTGCCTGTACCTGCTGAATTGATAGTTCCGCTTTCACAGCATCTCGGAGCACCGGCAACACCGTTGAAACAAAAGGGCGATACCGTAGTCGCCGGCGAAAAGATCGGCCAGGCTTCAAGCTTTATTTCCGCCGATATCCACTCGCCCGTGAACGGTGCCATTGCAGATATCAAGAAGGTGACCTTGGCGAACAGTGTCGTCACCGAGGCCTTCGTCATAGTTCCAGATGCCGAGAATCCACTCGGGAATTGGCCGGAGCAACCGTACGATATGCTTTCGCCGCAGGAAATGTTGGCGATAATAAAGGATATGGGCGTCGTCGGAACCGGTGGCGCAACATTCCCGACACATGTCAAGTTGGCTGTTCCCAAAGGGAAGTCGGTCGATGCCTTGGTAGTCAACGGTGTCGAGTGCGAACCGTACCTCACCGCGGACCATCGGCTCATGCTGGAGCAGACCGACCTGGTATTGCGCGGCATCATGATCGTTGCCAAGATTACCCAGCCCAAACGGATCATAATCGGCGTGGAGAACAACAAGAAGGATGCGATCGAGACGTTGCGACAGGTGATCGCCTCCAACAGCTATCCGATAACCGTCACCCCCTTGAAGGTGAAATATCCGCAGGGTGATGAAAAACAGCTGCTCAAGGCTACCATCAATCGCGAGATTCCCTCCGGAAAACTTCCACTGGATGTAGGCGCTGTGGTCTTGAATATCGGGACCTCGTTCGCGATCTACGAAGCCGTCGCGCTTCGCAAGCCGCTTGTCGAACGGGTGGTCACCGTCAGTGGTGAAGCCATGTCGACAAAACGGAATCTCCGAGTCTTGTTGGGAAGCAAGGTGGCCGACCTCATCGCATTCGCCGGTGGTGTGGCCCACGAGCCCGACAAATACATTTCAGGCGGTCCCATGATGGGGTTCGCATTCCATGACGACCAGATTCCTGTGATAAAGGGAACCAGTGGGATTCTTGCCTTGGACAACGATCCGGCGATGAAAGCTCCCCAGACTCCATGTATTTCATGTGGACGCTGTGTAGCGGCGTGCCCGATGGGATTGCAGCCGACAAAATTATTCCGGTTGATCGACAACCGCATGTATGCGGATGCCATGGGAATGAATCTCATGGATTGCAAGGAATGTGGCTGCTGTTCGTATTCTTGTCCGGCGCATTTGCCTTTGGTGCACGGAATGAAACTTGGTAAAAGATTGGGGAGGAAGTAAATGGACGTACCAAAGACAATAGTTTCATCGTCGCCGCATCTCCACGCCCGTTCGAGCACGGCATCGATTATGTGGGATGTCTCTATAGCATTGACACCGGCAGCCCTCTGGGGTGTGTACGTATTCGGCTTCAGGGCGTTGGCGATCCTGCTCGTCTCGATAGCGACAGCGGTACTTGTGGAGTACCTTTTGAACATGAAGGGGAACAATTCCAAGACCATTTTGGACGGTTCCGCGTTCCTTACCGGATTGTTGGTCGGCATGAACATGCCTGCGGATGCGGCTTTTGCTGTTCCGGTGATTGCTTCGGCATTCGCGATATTCGTAGTCAAATGGACCTTTGGCGGATTGGGAGCGAACTGGGTCAACCCGGCACTGGCCGGACGGGTCTTCGTGTTCTTCTCTTTCACGGGACTCATGAATACCTACCGCATGCCACGCACCCTTGCGACGGTCGACGCGGTCGGTTCGGCGACAGTCCTCACCGAGATCAAACTTGCGATAGGCGATGGTGCTGTCAACGGCCTGTCGTCCGCCGGAGTCCTGGCTGAAACGGGGTATCCGTTCACCGGATTCGCCGGTTCGGTGAGTTCCTGGTTCCAGCAGACGTTGGGTATCGGACTTTCTCCCTATACGGTGGATGCCTTCTTTGGAAATATCGCCGGATGCATCGGCGAGGTGTCGGCATTCCTGCTGATTGCCGGTGCACTCTACCTTATGGTCAAGAAGATCATCACCTGGCACATTCCCGTGTCATTTCTCGCGACGTTCAGCATGTTGGCCTGGCTGTTCGGCGGAGTCCGCAACGGGCTCGGTCTCTTCCAGGGAGATTTCGTACTGCAATTGTTCAGCGGCGGTATGATGTTGGGAGCGTTCTTCATGGCCACGGATATGGTCACCAGTCCCACGACCCACAAGGGTATGGTCATATTCGGTGTTGGAATCGGGTTCTTCGCATTCCTGTTGCGATTCTTCGGTTCCCTGCCCGAATCGGTCTCGTTGGCGATCATACTCATGAACATCTTCGTTCCGATGATCGACCGGTATATCCTGCCGAAACGATTCGGTGAGACAATCAAGGAACCCAAGAAGCAGGAGGCGAAGGCATGAGACAGTTTGCACGGGTTGGCATAACACTTTCGCTCATCGCGGCTATCGCGGCCACGGCTCTTGCCATGGTCAATGCGGTCACCGCACCAAAGATCGCAGCATATGAACTGCAGGTAATCCAGAATGCCCTCACCGAGGTTTCCGGTGGATTCGCCTTGGGCGATTCCAACACCGAAACGGGCGATACGTCGGTATCGGCAGTACATGCCTTGAACGATACGGACGGATCGGTCGCTGGATACATCCTCCAGCTCAACGGAGTCGGATATGGCGGTTCCATGACAATCATGGCCAGCTATCTCGTCACCGGCGAGGTAATCGATGCGCGTCTATTGGCAAATGCAGAGACGCCGGGGTTGGGCAAGAAGGCAGAGGTTCCCGCATACATGGAGAAATTCCAAGGTACAGGCGGTGATACTGCCGTCCCACAGAAGAAGGATGCCTTGGAGAAGAGCGATGCCGATAGTATCAGCGGCGCAACAGTAACCTTCTCGGGAGTCGCGAAAAGCATCGCCTACGGATCCGACTTTGTGAAGTCATTGGGAGGCAAGTAATGGCAACAGAACGAATGCAAGTCCTGACCAAGGGCTTTTTCAAGGAAAATCCGGTATTCATCATCATGCTGGGTCTCTGTCCGACACTGGGAGTCACCACACAGGTTATCAACGGCATCGGCATGGGTCTCAGCGTAATCTTTGTACTCGTGTTCTCCAATATCTTCATCTCGATGTTGAAGAATATAATTCCCAACAGTGTTCGTATTCCCTCGTACATCGTGATCATCGCCGCATTCGTCACCATTGTGGAAATGGTCATGCATGCGTTCGCTCCCTCGATCTACAAGGCACTTGGAATCTTTCTCCCGTTGATCGTCGTCAATTGCATCATCCTTGGCCGTGCGGAGGCATTCGCCAACAAGAATACGGTTCTCGATTCTTTCCTCGACGGTGTGGGCATGGGCGTGGGGTTCACCATGGCCTTGACGTTGATCGCGTTCATCCGCGAGGTCTTCGGCGCAGGAACCATCACGTTGGTTCCCATGGGTGGTTTCGATGGTGTCATTGAAATTCCCCTGTTCTATACCTACCCGGTACGTGTGTTGACCTTGGCTGCCGGAGCGTTGCTGCTCATGGGATATCTCAAGGCATTCTTCGAGTGGAATGCAAACAGGAAGAGGGGGTAACGCATCATGGCATATGTAGCAATCTTCATTACCTATATTTTCATAAACAACTTTATCCTCACCCAATTCCTTGGGCTTTGTCCGTTCATCGGTGTCTCGAAGAACAGCGAATCCGCAATCGGAATGGGCATGGCGGTCACCTTCGTCATGGGCATCGCTTCGATCATCACCTGGTTGGTCTACAACCTGTTGCTGTTGCCCTTGGACCTGGCATATCTGCAGACCCTGTCCTTTATCCTGGTCATCGCGGCGTTGGTCCAATTCGTGGAAATGATCATACAGAAGAATTCGCCGGCATTGTACCAGGCTCTGGGTATCTTCCTGCCATTGATCACCACCAACTGTGCCGTTCTCGGTATCGCCATCATGAATATCACCGAAGGGTACAATCTGATGGAGAGCTTCAGCGCGGGAATCGCAGCGGGAATCGGTTTTACGTTGGCACTGGTCCTTATGAGCAACATCCGTGAGCGCATGGACCTGCATCCGGTGAGGAAAGCTTTCAAGGGCGTGCCCATAGCATTCATTTCCGGTGGCCTGATGGCTTTGGCTTTCATGGCATTCGACAAAGCACTTCTGACTAATCTTCTGGGGTAATCGATTTATGAATATATTGTTTGCATTTTTGATCATAGCTTCGTTGGGACTTCTGCTCGGTATGGGTCTTGCCTTGGCCGCGAAGAAATTCGCGGTTGAGAAAGACGAACGGGCCGAGCAAATACTTGCGATACTTCCTGGTGCCAACTGTGGAGCGTGCGGGTATCCCGGTTGTTCGGGGTATGCGGGTGCGTTGTCTTCCGGCAAAGCCCAAAACGGATTGTGTTCGCCGGGTGGGGCAAAGACCTCCGCATTGGTTTCCAAGATTCTCGGAATTGCCGATGGTGGAGCCGGTGAACGCATGGTGGCCTTTGTCCATTGCCGCGGAAACAACGAATTGACCAAACGCGACTTCCAGTATGAGGGCATTGAGGACTGCAGTGCAGCCCATATGCTGTTCCAAGGCGAGAGCTCCTGCAAATACGGGTGCCTCCATTTGGGTTCCTGCATACGGGTGTGTCCGACGAACGCCATACATCGGGACGAGAAGGGCAATGTATCGGTGGATCCCGATGCCTGTATCGGTTGTCTGAAATGTACGCTTGTCTGTCCGACCAAGGTGATTCGGATGATCCCGGCCAGAGGTTCGCATGCCATTGCTTGCAATAGCCACGATCCTGGCCCGGTGGTGAGGAAAATCTGTCAGGTCGGTTGTATCGCCTGTAAGATATGTGAAAAGAAATTTCCCGATTCGGGCTGTACGGTCACCAATTTCCTCTCGGATATCGATTATGGCAAACCCATGACGCAAATCGCCGACGCGGCCCTGGCTTGCCCGACGAAATGTATCGTAGAAGCACGGTAACATATGCCTTTGATAGTGGGAGCATACAGTCAATTGTCTCCGGGGACCCCGCTTCCATTGTTGGAGCGGGCGTTGACGGATGCCTACAAACCGTTGCTCACCTATATCTACAAACATCCGGAATTGCACATCCATGTCTACATTCCGGGTTCCATCCTGGAGTGGTTCGAGCAGAACCACCCCGAGATGAATATGCTTATCGCCGATCTGGTGAAAAAGGAGCAGGTGGAATTGACGACTGGCCCGTACCAACAACCGGTACTTCAGGTCGTTCCCGGCAAGGACAGGTCGTCGCAACTCGAATCCACCACCACGTTCATCCGCAAACGCTTCGGAAAAAGGGCGCGGACAGCATGGTTCTACAACCAGATATGGAATCCCTCCTTCGTCTCCACCATGGGTATGGGGATGCTCGATCGTCTGCTCATATCCTCCTATGACCGGCTGCATGGAATCCAAGTGGCGACCGAACCGTTTGTCATGCAGGATTTGGGAAAGACGATAGAGGTGTTCCCGTTCGACGACAGGATCGATGCATTGGTGGAATCCCTGGGAAACGCCACCTGTGGATTCAAGGAGTTCGCCGAGACATTGTTGAAGATGACCTTCGACGAATCCGACATGTACAAGACGGTGATGATCAATCTCGACCGGCTCCTGCAGGGCTGCGCCCTCAACCAGGGGCTGCCGCCACCAATCGATCTGATCATCATGATATTGGATCGCCTGGCGAAGGTCCCGGATTCGGATACCGTCCTGCTTTCCTCGATTCCGACGGGCATAATTTCCACACGTGGATACTTGGGAAGCGCCTGGTATGGCCGCGACAGTTCCGTGCTCGACCTTGGTTCCTACAACGACATGTTCATCAAATACGAGGAGCTGAACCATCTGTACGGACGGCTTTTGTACCTGATCGACCTGGCGAAACTCTACCGGAAAAACAAGGATACGAAAAAACGGGTGGAGTCTCTGTTGGTGAAAGCCACCAGCGGAGGGGCCCTGGTCCTCGATCCCTCGGGGGGATGCTATCGGAACGCGTACCGCAAATATGTCTACCGCTACCTGAACGATGCCGAGAAGATATTGGCTGCCACCGAGGAGATTCCCTACCCAAGGGAACTGGATTTGGATTTCGATGGGCACAACGAGTTGATCTGGATGGGCAGGAATATCGGGGTCGTCGTTGATGCCAAGGGTGGAACCCTCGCCGAGATCAACTATCTGCCCACCGGTTGGAACTATGGGGACACCTTCACCGGATACGCGGCCGAATCCGATCGATTGTCCTTTCCATCCATCCGCGACGGGTCCTTCCAACGCTCGTTCAACGATGTGTTCCTCCCACATGACGGGCGCATAGAATTCTATGCCAAGCATATCGGGCGGCAAACGTTCGATGCCGGCTCGCATATATACGATTTGTCAATCGTGGACAGGAGCCAGAACGAGATACAAACACGATGCATATTCGAGAACCTTCCGTTCGGACTCGGTTCATTGGAGCTGACCAAGCGGTATCGCTTCAGGACCCATACCGTCGTAGTCGATTTTTCCATTCATAATATCGGCAAACACAGGTCGAGGGGCCTGTTCGGCAGCGAATTGAACCTCTCGATCGGGATAAAGGACCAGAAGGAACTGACACTGTATACGGTTGAGAAGAGCCGGAACAGGAACTTGGCCGAGGGGAGGGTGGTCGCCCCCAACCTGAAGAATTTCAGGATCCCCGACGATGTGAACAAGACACTCATTTCCTTCGCATCCGACAACCGTTTCACCTTGTACAAGGATGATTTCCGGGTAAAGCTTGCCACAGTGATGGGAATGGAAGTATTGTATGAATACACGCAGGTACTTCCGTTATGGGATTTCGACCTGCAACCCGAGGAGTCGCTGGAGTGGACCATCGGCTTTAGAATAGAACGGCGTTTGCGCGTCTCGACCGCAAACAAGGAGCAATCATGACCATTCAGAACCAACAACTGTTCGATACGATAAAAGAAGAAGCCTACGACGTCTGGAGGCGTCTTTGACTCCGAAGGATTGAGACGCAAGATCACTGCCTTGGAGCAGGAATCGGGAGCTCCCGATTTTTGGAACGACAAGTCGAGGGCAGAGGCGTTGTTCGCCGAGATGAACGAATTGAAGGATGCCCTGGTTCCTTGGGAAGATCTGATCCATGCGATCGACGATGTATCGGAATTGTTGGAACTCTATGCCGACGAGGAAGACCCCTCGGTCGATGCCGAAGTCGACCAGCAGATACTCGATATCCAAAAGACCTATCAGCCGCTGAGGTTGAAGAAGCTGTTGTCGGGAAAATACGACAAGAACGACTGCTTCCTCTCGGTCCATGCCGGTGCAGGTGGGACAGAATCGTGCGATTGGGCCCAAATGCTCATGCGCATGTATCTCCGCTGGTGCGAACGCAACGGATTCAAGGTGGATATCGTCGACTTGCTCGAAGCCGAGGGTGGTGTCAAATCCGTCACCATGCAAGTGAAGGGCGCCTATGCCTACGGATACCTGCAAGGGGAAGCCGGAGTGCACCGGTTGGTCCGTATATCTCCCTTCGATGCCAACAAGCGTCGCCACACCTCCTTCACCTCCGTGTATGCATCGCCTGTGATCGAGGACACCATCGAGGTGAATATCGATCCATCCGAACTGCGTGTGGACACCTACCGCTCCGGTGGCGCGGGTGGACAGCACGTCAACAAGACCGATTCCGCCGTGCGACTCACACACCTGAAAACCGGGCTTGTCGTTGCGTGCCAGAACGAACGGTCGCAGCATATGAACCGTGAATTGGCAATGAAACTCCTTACCAGCCGACTGTACGAGTATTATCGTCAGGAGGCCAAGGCGGAACACGCGCAATATGCCGTCGAGAAGAAGGAGATCAGCTGGGGTAACCAAATCCGCTCGTATGTGTTCCAACCCTACACCATGGTGAAGGACCACAGGACCAACGAGCAGATAGGAAATATCCAGGCAGTCATGGATGGTGAGATATCCCCATTCATCGAATCGTTCCTCAAGTGGCAGTCGGAGGTATAGCGGATGGGACGGGGAGGAACTAGAAATCTTATCCTCGTACTTGTTCTTGTGCTCTGTAGCGACCCGTTGTATTCCCAAGAGTTGCGATTCGGCTTCCTGACCGTGGACCATACCGGAACCCAATCGAATTTTGGCGATAGGATAGCCCGTTATGTCTCGTTTCATCTTGGGGATGTATTGGAAACGGGACGTTTCTCCTATCTTGGTGAACAACGGATTACCCGGGAAAAGCAGTTGCAGGAACTGCAGGCGCTGCACAGCTCGCTTTCCACTTCCGATGGCTATATCGAACAGACGGAACCAGACCCGATTGAAGAACCTGACGATTCGTCCTTTTCCGTAGAGTGGGAAACCATCACCATGGAACCTCCCCTATCCCTTTCCGCTTCTTCTGGAGATCCGGTTGTCCTGGACTATATCAAGAACTCCATGCGTCTCGATGTCCTGCTGATCTGTTCGATCGAACCCTTCAATTCCTTATATCGCGTACGGATCGATCAATATATCGGTCCAGGGCCGGAGCACACCAGGCTTTTCGATGCAGTGGCGCAACCTTTCGAGGTCTATGCGTTGCTACCGCAGGTCTTTCTCGATCTGCTGGACCACTATAGCGGCACCGGGATGGGACTGGTGGATTTTGCCTCTACTGTTCCCGGTATATCGGTTGCTGTTGATGGAAAACAGTTCCCACTGGTCGATACATTCCTTCCCCTGCCAGATGGTACCTATTCGATAACCGCTTCAGCTCCCGGATATGCGGATGTATCGGCAATCCAGCGTGTAGAGGCGGGAACCATCGTCGAGTTTCCCCTTTCGATTTCGCAAATCGACGGCCCCCCTGTACTGGTAGTAAGCGATTCCCACCTGTCGACGATTTCGATTCCCGGTGGACCGACAGGTATGTCGCCGTTGGTATGGAATGCGCAAAAGACGCCATTCGTGTTGTATGCCGAAGGGGAAGGGCAAAGGTCCCTGACGATGCAATTCTCGGAGCCTGTGGAATTTGTCCGGATAGCACCCCAACCGGTTTGGATGGATCAGACCTATGGGATCGGAAGAAACCAATCGGCATTGTATGGATCGTTGGGAAGGACGCTCCTGTTCGGAGCCGCGGCAATCATCGTGGATAGCATCTCGCGGTCGGTCGCATCCTATACACAGGACCTTGTGTTGTGGCAGCCGATACTGTTGGCATCGGTGGGAGCGCTGGCTGTTTCTTCAATCGATACCGGTGTGCGATTATTTGCATATTACCAAAAAACAAAGTATAGTTCTCGTTAACATGTGAAGAGGTACGTTTGAGATGAAAAAAAGTTTTGGCGCTCGGTTGAAGGCGCTTTTCGGTATAAAGACATTCGATGAGAATTTTTTCGAGGAACTCGAGGATATGCTGATCGAAGGCGATCTCGGTGCAAAGACTGCCATGGAGGTCTCCGATGCGGTCAGAAAGCTTGCCAAGGCCGAGAAAAGCACATCGCAAGATGCATTGCAACAGCTTATGAAAAGAATCCTCTCGGACAAGATCGCCGCCTATGTTCCCGAGTTGGTGCCCGAGACGACCAATATTTTCCTCATTCTGGGAGTCAATGGTGTGGGCAAGACCACTTCGATCGCAAAATTGGCCACCTACTACAAGAACCGGGGGGAAACGGTGCTGCTGGCGGCTGCCGATACGTTTCGCGCAGCGGCGATCGACCAGCTTGAACTGCACGCCCAACGGACAGGTTGCCGAATCGTGAAGCAGTCGCATGGATCCGATCCGGGGGCGGTGATTTTCGATGCGATGCAAAGCGCGAAGGCGAAGGGGGAGCATCTGGTGTTGGCCGATACCGCAGGACGGATGCACAACAAGGAAAACCTGCTTCGCGAATTGCAGAAGATCGACAAGGTCGTCAATTCGAAGATATCCGAACCTGCCTGCTACAAGCGGTTTTTGGTGATCGATGCCACCACCGGTCAAAACGGCCTCAGTCAAGCGCAATTGTTCCATCAGGCAATCGGTATCGACGCGTTGATACTCACCAAATACGACTCTGCCGCCAAAGGTGGTTCCCTCGTGCAGATCGGCGAAAAATTGGGGATTCCCATAGCCTTCGTCGGGGTCGGTGAACGCTATGGGGATTTGTATCCTTTCGATAAGGACGAGTTCCTCGATTCCTTGGTTGGTATCGCATAATGATCAGACATGGTGGATTCCGACTGGTGGTGATAGGGTTGTTCCTCTCGACCTTGCCACTGTTCGGAGCCCTCTATCGTTCGAACAGCCTCGGACAAATGTTGGAAGCTATAGAAACGTCGCAACGCCACGACTTCCCCTATGTGCTGGAAACGAACGAGATTCCTGGACAAGGCGCAGAACGTGTCCTGTACGACAATGGTGTGATGGTCGGGAAAGTCGAAATCGAGGCGGATGCCAAGAATCCCGCTACCCGGATCGTAACCGAATACAGCTTTGGTGCCGACGGAGCCATATCATCGAAAGTCCAGACGCTGTATGAGCATGGCTTGCCGCAAAGCACCGCATGGATGGAAGGCGAAACGGTCAATTTGACGTTGCATACCTACGTCGATGGAAAGATGGTGGAGACCAAGGAATTGGTGGATGGGGAACTGGTGAATCTCATAACCTATTATCGGGGTTCGGACGGCATGCTATCCGGTTTGCGGATTGTGGGGCTCGAGGGGATTGCCACACAGACCATATATTCACAGGACCGTGGTGTGTCGGTATATGGGGAGAATTTCCAGGGAGCATTCACCAAACTGTCGTTCTATCCCGGGAATCTGGTGGTACGCGACGTGTGGACGAACGAAGAACGCAATGTGGAGACTGCGGTCGCCTTTGACGATGCCGGCCGTCTGGTGATCGATGAGACGATCGGAACAATGCGGATACGGAAGACCTATGGTCCCGATGGGATGCTGGTGAAAAGCGAATCGGAAGATGCCGATGGGAAGAAGACCACCATCGCCTATGTCTACGACCACAATGGCGTATTGGACCAATCCATGGAGCTGGTGGTCGGTGAGCATACCAGAAGGATCGAACGGTGGTACAAGAACGGATTGCTGGAAACCCAGACCGAATGGTTGGACGACTCGCCAGTAAAGGCGACACGCTACCTTGCCGATGGTACTTCGGTGGTCACTTTGTTCGACAACGGCCGGCCGTATGCGGATGTCACCTATGCTCCAGATGGAAAGCGTGTCTTGAGCCTTGAATATCGCAAGGAGCGTTGATGTTCACCCTTAAATTGGCCTGGCGGTATGCGTTCTCCCGTAGCAACAGGCATCGCAGTGCAACCATCGTGATCATGTTGGGAATTGCCGTGGGAATGCTGGCGATCATCATCATGTTGTCATTGATGAACAGATTGCAATCCGATTTGCTCGATCAGGTCAAATCCATAGAATCCTTCCATGTCCAGGTGACATTCCCCGCGAATGAGAGCGATGCGCGAACGGTGGATGATATTGTTGCGGCCTTGCGCGGGACGCCGGGAGTTGCCCAGGTCTACCCGCAGGTGAACACCCAGGTCCTGATTCAGAATCCGGCGACCAATAGGTCGACGACGGCAAGACTGCGGATAATCGATTCCTCCATCTGGAAAACCGAGAATCCCTTCTCCGACAGGACCCATATGGTCAGGGGTTCGTATCCTACACCATTGCATATTGCGACCGGCACGGCGTTGGCGACGAAGCTATCGTTGGCATTGGGCGATTCTATCAATATGACGGTATTGGGAGCTGGAAAGACCGTGGTGCTGGCACCAACCACAATCGCGGTGACCGCAAGCGGGGTATTCAGGACAGGACTTCCCGAGTTCGATTCCTCGACGTTGGTTACGGATTTGGATCCACTTGTTTCGACGATCGGTGCCAAGCGTATCATGTATGGACTCTATCTTGAGGATGGGTATGTCGACAATTCGAAGCAGGTGTTGCGTTCCATCACGGAAACATTTCCAAGTGCGACGATCAGGACCTGGCAGCAGGTCAACAGTGCTTTCTACTCCGCATTGACATTGGAAAAGGTCCTGATGTACCTGTTCCTGTTCTTCATGTTCATCATACTGGCGGTAAATATGAAGAATGCATCCTCGCGGTTGCTCCATGTCAAACAACGCGAGTTGGCTATCCTGCGTGCTGTCGGAGCCCAGAAAACGACTGCGACAAAAGTCTTTCTTGGTCAAACCATCATTATAACCGTACTTGGTGAGACCCTCGGGATCATTGGAGGGGTGTATCTGGGTAAATATATCGGGAATGTGTTTTCATGGCTCAATTCCCTCCAATACCTGTTCACCCGAAGGGACAACCTGTTGCTGGCCTACCCATTCACTACCGAAGTGAAAGCCATGGAGGTCGCGCTGATCGCCATCTCGGTACTCGTGCTCTCCCTGGGATTCACCTACCTGGGATGCAGGCGGCTATTTCGAAAAGAACCCATGGAGATGTTGTACCATGACTAAAGAATTGTTGCGTTTTCATACAGTCACAAAGACCTTTGTCTCAGGACAGTCGCAACTGGTTATCTTGGAAGATCTGGATTTTGTGCTGTACAGCGGTACGTCGGTTGCCATTACCGGAAAGAGTGGTTCGGGAAAAAGTACCTTGCTGAATATTGCGGGAGGTTTGGACAAGCCATCCGCCGGTTCGGTATCCTTCCTTGGACGGGAGCTGGGTGCGTTGAATGACAAGGAACTTTCCGCATTCAGGAACAGGCACATCGGATTCGTGTTCCAATCGCATATCCTATTGGATGATTTCACTGCGTTGGAAAATGTGTGTGTCCCTGCCTTGATACGGGGAGCGCGGCAAGCGGATGCGGTGAAACGCGCCAAGGAACTGCTGGATAGGGTGGGATTGTCGGACCGTCTCCAGCATCGTCCCCAGAAATTGTCGGGCGGTGAGCGGCAACGCGTGGCAATTTGCAGGGCTCTGGTCAATGCCCCCGACTTGATAATCGCCGACGAGCCCACAGGGTCTCTCGATGAGGAATCGTCGAGTGGTATCGAGACGTTGCTCACCGATATCGTACGTGAGGAAGGGAAGACACTGCTGATGGTTACCCATGACACCCAGTTGGCTTCCCGTTGCTCAACGGTATATCTGCTGCACAACCGGACCTTGCAGGAGATGGAATGAATATGCGCTTCAGCATGTGGCTGTCGGGACGTCTTTTGGTTCCCAAAGGGGAATCGAAGTATGCCAGGTTGCGTCTGGTCCGTTCCGCGGCGCTCATAGCCATTGTCATGATACCGTTGGTACTTGCCCTCATCTTCATGGATGGCATGATGAATGGAATCACAGACAAGTACATCCTCCTGCAGGATGGACATATCCAACTCCATGTCGAGGATCCGCTCTTCGATTCGCAATACGATGTGTCTGCGATCGATCCTCGCCTGGAGAGTGCCGATTACGTCGTTTCCGGGTATGGGATAGTCTATTCCCGCGATACGACCGCTGAAGTGCGGATCAAGGGTGTGGACATATCCTACTTCAATGAAAACAGGATGACCCAATTGGAGTTCACCGGTGAACCTTTGAAAAAGGAGGGTTCGTTGGCCGCTGTGATGCTCAGTACGACCATTGCACAAAAATTGGGGGTGGAGGTCGGCCAACGCGTCGCTTTCATGGTTGTACCCGATTCGTACAGTTCCGTTGTCCGACCGGTGCTCGCAAACGTGACTGCGTTGTATGATTCAGGATATCACGAGTTGGATTCGTCGCTTTTGTTCATGAATCGGGACGACGCGATGCGCTATTTCCCCAAGGACAGGAATGCCTACACCGAACTGCTGGTCTCCCGTGACCATGTGGATGATCTGGGTGCTATCGTAGCCACCTTGGAATCGGCGATGGACAAGAATTTCCCCTATGCGACGTGGGATGAGTTCAACGGAACCGTGTATCAGAATTTCATAACCAGCCGCCAAGTCATCCTGTTGGTGTTCATGATGATCCTGCTTGTGGCAGGCGTCTATGTCTCCTCCATCGCCCAGGAGATGATTCAGGATTCCATGCAATCCATCGCATTGTTCAAGACACTCGGAGCGACCAACAGCAACCTTTCCTGGGCATATTTCTGCTCGGTCATGGTGGTCACGTCGATCGGTCTGGTTGCCGGTGTGTCACTGGGCTTGCTCATCGGATCCCAGATCGGTGTGTTGCTGCACTGGTTGGGGAATTCCGGTCTGGCGGGTCTGCAATATTATCTGTTGGATTTCCGTATCGTGATATCTTGGCGGGACATACTGGCCATAAGCTTTTCCATGCTTGTCATCTCCAGTGTGACAGTCAGGCTTTCGTTGGGAAGAATCAGAAGAATTTCACCGTTGGAGATGTTGCAACAAGATTAATTCACCTGTAGGCTAACGACATGAATTTTGAAGTCTTTGTTCTTGGTACCAGTGGTATGATGCCTCTTCCCGGAAGGTTCCTGACTTCTGCAATAGTGCGAAGGGAAGGGGAATTGTTCCTGTTCGATTGCGGGGAAGGGACCCAGATATCCTTGAAGATGCTGAACATCAAATGGAAGAAGATATCCGCCATCTTCATTTCCCATATGCACGCCGACCATGTCACCGGTCTTCCGGGAATGCTGATGCTCAGCTCCCAAGTGGATCGTGAAGATCCACTGGTCATCTACGGTCCTGCGAGATTGCATGAATATATCAATCAGACGAGAAAACTACTCGACATGTACATCAACTACGAGATAATCGTCAAGACGATCGAACCCGGTACCATTGTGGAGAACGACGAGTTCACGGTCGAGGCTTTCCGTCTCGACCATACGAAACCTTGTTTCGGATACACTATGCGTGAGAAATCGCGACCGGGGATGTTCCATCCTGAGAAGGCGGTCGAACTGGGTGTTCCCCGTGGACCGCTCTGGTCGGAACTTCAGCATGGACAATCGGTTGTACTGGAAGACGGGCGGACCATTGAACCCACCGACATCATGGGAGAACCGAGGGGCGGCAGGACCTTCTCCTATGTCACCGATACCCTCTACTCCGAAAAGATAGCGAGACATGTGACCAACGCCGACTTGCTGCTCTGTGAAGGGATGTTCGATGAATCGTTGGTGGAGAGTGCGAGGGAGAAGAAACATATGACGGCACGTCAGGCGGCCATGATTGCCCGTGACGCGCAAGTCGCTTCCATGGGCCTGCTCCATTACAGTCCACGGTATACGGACAGGGATCTGAAGGTATTGTTGCAAGAGGCACGTGAAGTCTTTCCTCCTGCGTTCCTGGCAAGGGACAGGATGGCTTTCGATATCCCGTTGAAAGATTGAATCCTCTCCGATACAAGGAGACACATGACAGACTATTGCTCTTGCTCTTCGTCGGTCTCCAGATTGGAATCGTATCCGATCAGGTTGTATCCTGAACGTTCGGTGGCCAAGTCGATGGCGATGGACGCTTCCCGCAATATAGCTTCGGATTCCAGGATTCGGCCATGCAAGCTGGTGAAACCGATCTTGACAGCTGTCTGTGGATGGTTCTTCCGTAAACTTTCCAATAAAGCGGCAAAGTAACGTCTGGACTGTTCGAATCCATGGAAAGGTAATATCGCCGATACCCGTCTGGTCTCGGTCAAATAGAAGAGGGAGACTACACCAAGTTTGTTGAAAAGGTTTTGCACGACGGTCGAATCCACCGAATGCGGATCCGAGCCGACGGACGGAATCTCGATGATCGCAACAGACAACTCGTAGCCGGATTCGATGGCTCCTTCCAATTCTACCCGCAACCGTTCGTCGAAGGTGTCCTCGATCAATTCCGTGTACTCTTGTGGCAGCGAATCCTCCACTTCGGTTTCATCGATCGGTTCAAGCAATTGTGCTATTTCGGATCCGGGTGCTATCGGGAAAGGATACTCGCTGAACAAAACAGCACGCGACAACCTCTGACGGATGTCTCCATCCATTTCGGATAGTATGGTGCCAACCGCTTCGGGTGCTGCGATCGTATCGGTTTCCGGGAACAATTGGTCCTCTTCCAACGATGGGGGAAGTTCCATATCTGTGGTGAGGCTATCGACTGCCTCAAGCTCAACAGGAATTTCCCGCCCGTATGTCGGCATGACCGGCTGTTTTCCCGCAAAGGGTTTGATTTCCGGAACTTCGGCAACTACAATCTTCGTTTCACGAGCCACCATTGCGGATGCCGGTTCGACCGGTAGTTGGGCCCGGCCCGGGTGGATCGAATCCTCTTCCTTGGGAAGGTTGAAGAGCGGACCTGTGTAGTCGTCCTTCTCCAAGGCGTCCATCTTGTCGGTATCTTTCGGGACTTGCGGTGGATGTATGATTATGGCGATCTGGACCAGGATAAGACCGATAATTATGGGGAGGAGCCGGATCAACACCGAGTAGAGGGTCTCTGCCGAGACCTTGTAATAGGGTAGGACGTAGGTTATAAGGACATATGACAATACTACGAGCACGAGCATGGTTGCTAGCGCTGATATGACGATTATGCCTGTGGGGCTCTTCTCTCGCTGTTTTTGCATTGGTCCTCGAGCTCTCCCTCCGGCAGAAGCGGCATCGCTTTACAACGCCACCAGCTGTCAGTATGATATTGTAATCCATTATAGCGTTTCGGTAGGTATATGACAAGGAATTATGTCGCTTTATTCATCAGTATAATTATAGTTCTGACAGCTTTGTTTGAAGGTTTTCTCGGAATTCACGGCATGGTTGTGAATACCCGACTGGCGAACCTTGTGGAAAAGAAACAACAACTGTTGGATGTGCAAAAACTTGAATTGTACAATTTGGAGCAACGTTTGGAACATGTCTGGGACGAGGATGAACTGCTGGATAGGGCCAAGATGATGGGGTATATACAAAACGGAGAGACCCCTTACTATTTTATACATGCCGAAGAAAATACCTCGTTTGGCGAGGGATCCGTCGCAAGCTGGCAAGGCGGAAGGAGCTTTGCGGATCCGGTCGCCACACATACCTTCAGGGGAATTTCCCTGTGGCTCAACCTTGTGCTTGCGTCCATCGTTTCCTGTGTTCTTGTCGGTATCCTGAAAATTGTTGGAAGAGCCCACAAGGACAAGGACTTTCCAAAGCGGGTTGGAAAGGGTCATGGCAACTATCGTTGAGAAGAACACGGACGGTGCGGCTGAAGTGCTTTCCAGACATTTGAAATCGGGTGCACTGGCGATTATTCCTTGCGATACGATCTATGGAATTGTAGGTGTTGTCCCTTCGTCCGAGTCGGCGTTGAGGACCGTCAAGGGACGGCCGGAAACCAAGCCGTTCATCCAACTTGTCACACTGGACATGGCCAAAAAGATTGCCGTGAAGCCGATTCCATCGGAAATTCTCGCATTATGGCCCGGTCCGCTGACAGTGATTGCCAAACGAAGTGAGAGGAAAGGGACCGTGAAACGGTCACTCTCCCGAGCGAGTGCAGGCAACGTAAGGATCCATACCTCGCCCCTTGGGGCGGAAAAGGAGGCTTAGCCTCCTGGGTCCAGGGCTTGCCCTGGGGGTATTGATACCTTTCATTGTCGAGACCGTATATGGAGCGACCGTCGCCATAAGGGTTCCGGCGGATACGTTCCTTCAACAGGTTCTCGAAAAGGTGTGTGCTCCCCTCAATAGTACCAGTGTGAACGTCTCGGGAGAAGAAGCTTGTACGCGATTCGATGATATGGTCGAACGTTTCGGGGATACCATTCCCCTCTACGTGAAGGGCGATGAATTCCAGGGTACTGTGCCGTCGACAATCATCGATGTTGTGAAGAATACATATGTTCTTATAAGAAAAGGAATTGTTGACGTTTCAAATTTGATCGGAACAGGTTGAGCAAAATCCGACTCCTCCATATTTATGGTAATTTCCTTAAAAGTCAATTTTTGACATGCATTCCCATTTTTTGATATTGTGTTGCCCTCCACCAGGACTTACGATTGGATTAGGAGTTACGAAATCGGTTTCTTAAGGAAGAATCGATACGAATTCCAGATACCGATCGTATGACGGTTCATCAATGACTCAAAGGAGTGGAACATGAAAAAACTTACTGTACTGTGTCTTATCTTGTTGCTCGCAGGATCGATGGTGTTTGCCCAGGGCGCCCAAGAAGGCGGAAAGAAGTTCATCGGACTAGCAATGCCCGAGACCCATGTGGAACGCTGGCAAATGGATGGCGCCGCGCTACAAGCGGCTGCGATCGAATTGGGCTACGAGGCTGAAGTCGCGTATGGAGATGCGGACCAGACCAAGCAGAATGCCCAGATTTCCGATTTTATCACCAAGGGTGCGGACCTGCTGATAATCGGTTCTGTGAATGAAGGTGTCTTGTCGGCAGTCGCCGATGCCCGACGCGATGGCGTTGAAGTCATTGCTTACGACAGGCTGATCACCGGTTCCGACCAATATGATTATTACATCACGTTCGACAACTTCAAGGTCGGTCAGTTCCAGGGTGGTGCGATTGTCAAGGCTTTGCAGCTCGACAAGGCAACAACCGCCAATCCCAAGTACATCACCTTGTTCGCCGGCAGCCCAACCGACAACAATGCATTCTTCTTCTTCGATGGCGCCATGAGTGAATTGCGTCCGTTCGTTGAGAAAGGCGTACTCAAGATAGTCGGTCCGGCACCACTATCCTCGAAAGACACTGCCAACTTCACCAGGATCGCAACCGAAAACTGGAGAGCCGACCTTGCCAAGCAAAGGATGGAAAACCTGCTCAACGGCGATGCGAAGAATTACAAACTCGATGCGGTTCTCGCTCCCAACGACACACTTGCCCGTGCGATCATCGAGGCTCTGTTGACAGATGCCAAATACATCAACGCCATTCCAGTCGTAACCGGCCAGGACGGTGAATTGGCTTCCATCCAGTTCATCAAGGACGGAAAACAGGCCATGACAGTCTTCAAGGATACCCGTGATCTCGCAAAGGCCGCCATCAAACTCGCGGATGCTATCCTCAAGGGCGAAGCTCCTGTGATTGCGGGTGCGAGACTCGATACAGAGACTTACGATACAGGCAAAAAGGTGGTAAAATCCTACTTGCTCGAACCTGTCAACGTAACGAAGGACAATTATGTCCAAGTCATGATCGACAGTGGGTATTACAAGGCAGATCAGATTCGCTAACACGGGTCTGGCATTCAATGCAAATCGCGATCTTCCGGCAATGGGCAACCATTGCCGGTTGGTTGCATCATCGGGTGGAGTGGCATGAGTGAGCAATACATTCTCGAAGTTAATAACTTGACAAAAGATTTTCCCGGTGTCAGAGCACTGGACAATGTCGATTTCAAGGTGCGCAGGGGTGAAATACATTGTCTTGTGGGTGAGAACGGAGCTGGAAAGTCTACCCTCATGAATGTTGTCAGTGGCGTGTACCCCAAAGGATCGTATGAAGGGCACGTGGTTTTCAAGGGCAAGGAAACACATTATAGAAGCACCAAAGACAGTGAATTGGACGGATTGGCTATCATCCATCAGGAATTGACGCTGAGTCCGTATCTATCGATTTATGAGAATCTATTCCTCGGACATATGGAAACCAGATTCGGAATCATCAACTGGGACAAGTGTCTCAAGGATTCGTATCCATTATTGAAGAGGGTCGGACTGAACGAGAAGCCGCAAACCATTGTCAGCAAGATGAGCGTCGGCAAGCAACAATTGGTCGAGATTGCCCGGGCGATATCGCAAAAGGCCGAATTGTTGATTTTCGACGAACCGACATCCTCATTGAATGACGATGAGAGTCAAAAGCTGCTCGACCTTATGCGGGAATTCCGTAAAGAGGGAATCACGTGTGTAATGATCTCACACAAGTTGGACGAGGTCCTTTCGGTAGCGGATTCCATTACCATTCTTCGCGATGGACAATCCATCGTTTCATTCGATCTTCGTGAACGGAAAGTGACCGAACAGGAAATCATCAAGGAAATGGTCGGGCGGGAGTTGAAGAACCTCTTTCCCCAGAAGGAACCAGACATTGGTGAAGTTGTTTTCGAGGTGAAGGATTGGAATGTGTACCATCCCGATTACCACACGATGAAGATAATCGACAATGCGTCTTTCCATGTGAAGAAAGGTGAAATCGTGAGTTTTTGCGGTCCTATGGGAGCCGGCAGGACCGAGATGATGATGAGCATTTTCGGAAACTCCTATGGATATGGAGCCACGGGGGAAATATTCTTGAAAGGTGAGAAAGTCTCGTTCAGGAATCCCAAGGATGCTATCGAGAAGGGTGTCGGATACGTTTCGGAGGATCGCAAGTCTCTCGGGCTGATCTTGATCCAGGATGTGAAGACCAACATCACCAACTCGAGCCTGAGGCGATTGGCAAAGCATGGAATCATCGACAAGGACCTTGAATTGCGGAAAGCGGAACAATATAAGGAAACACTGCAGATCAAGACACCTTCGTTGCAGCAATTGGTCCGCAACCTGTCGGGAGGAAACCAGCAGAAGGTGGTCCTGAGCAGATGCCTGCTCGCCGACCCCGACATATTCATCGTAGACGAACCGACACGTGGTATCGATGTCGGTGCGAAATTCGAAATATACAGTATTTTGAACGATATGGTAAAAGAAGGGAAAAGTGTAATTGTCGTCTCATCGGAATTGGCGGAGGCTATCAGCATGTCCGACCGTATCTATGTGATGAACGAAGGGAAGATCAAAGGGGTGTTGAACCGCGACGAGGCTACCCAGGAACGCATCATGCATATGGCTCTGATCGATTAGGAGGAATACATGTCAAACGGAGTACACATAGAACAGATATCTTTCTTAGGATTGGCCAAGCAGAACATGCGCAAGCTTTCCATGTTCATCATGTTGGGGCTGATCCTGATTGTTTTCGCCGTCCTTACCGGCGGGGTAAATCTGACACCACGGAATATCACGAACATCTTCATACAGAACAGTTATATTTTGATACTGGCAGTAGGGATGGTGTTGGTCATAATCATTGGGAACATCGACTTGTCGGTTGGTTCCGTCGTAGCTTTTTCCGGAGCCATCAGTGCGATGCTATACAATACCGGTATGGGGTTGATCCCTACATTGCTGTTGTCTCTGGTTATCGGTGGCCTTATCGGATGCTTCCAGGCGTTTTGGATCGCATACATGCGGATACCGGCTTTTATCGTGACCTTGGCAGGCATGCTGTTGTTTCGTGGTCTGACATATATCATCACGAATGTCACGCCGATTTCCTTGCGTGACGATGGTTTCAAGCAAATCGCCTCCGGCTCCTTGAATATCAAGGGGTTCTCGGTTGGCGGGCTCGACGGTCTGTCCCTGTTGGTCATGGTGGTGGTCATACTATTGTTGGTCTGGTTCACCCTGCATCAAAGACGGAGAAAGATACACAATGGATTCACTGTCTTGGCTTTCCGGTTCGATGTCTATAAGATCGTCGCCCTGTCAGCCTTGGTCATGTTCGTTTTCACTCGGTTTGCCGCCTACCGTGGCATTCCCACAGTCGTTCTCGTCCTGTTCCTCGTTACGGCATTGTTTGTGTTCATCACCAACAACACGGTTTTGGGTCGTTATATCTATGCGGTTGGAGGAAACGCCAAATCCGCAAAACTTTCGGGTATCAATGCAGAGCAAGTCACATTCATCACCCATGTGATCATGGGCGTCATTTGTGGCCTGTCCGGACTGGTTTTTACCGCATATATGAATTCGGCGCTTCCACAGGCCGGTGACAAGTTCGAGCTCGATGCGATCGCATCCTGTTTTATCGGTGGAGCAGCGGCCTCCGGTGGTATCGGGACGATAATCGGTGCCATTACCGGTGGTCTAGTCATGGGAGCCATAAACAACGGTATGTCCCTTATGAATATCGGAGCCGACTGGCAGTACGTGGTGAAGGCATCAATCCTGTTGCTCGCTGTATTCTACGATATCTGGAGTAGGAAGAAGTCCGGTCTCGGTTGATTGCCAAACGAAGCGAGGGGAGAGGGACCATGAAAATGGTCCACTCTTCCGAGCGAGTGCAGGCAACGTGAGGTGACCGGAGGAACCTTTCATGCCGAGCGAGTGAGGAAACAGAAGGCGGGTCGATCGACCCGCCTTTACAATGAACAGTTCTTTCAGTCACTTGATCTTCCTGGCTTCCATGTAGAATCTCTTCTCATGGGCTTCACCCATGGAAAAGGTTTTTCTCGGTAGGGCGCCATCGGTGATGATTGTCTCGAAGAAGGTGCTTTTATCGATCGCAGGAAGGAACAACCCGATATTACCTTTCTTGGAACCGATATTTTTCGTTACATCCGCACCGTGGATATAATCGACTTGGATACCGTTGTCGGCATCGAGCAAAGCATCGATAACCGATTGCAAGGTACCTGCGGGAATCGTGGCGGTAGGTTCGGTCAGGGAAACTACCATCAAATCATCGGCATCGACATATCCGAACCGTTGCAGTCCACCGCGTTGTCCAATTGTGGATACGACTTCAGGGACCGAATCGACCGATTCGATTTGGTAGGAAACGCAATGTCTTGCCAACTCATCCAGGAATTGTTGCCTGTCGATGTTGAACAACACCCGGTGTATCGGTTCGAATACCAGTCCAGGATCAAAGATGTTTTCCAATTCAACCAAAGCATACCGGGCAGGGTGGGTTTGACGTTCCTTGTCGCCCAGTCCAACCTTGATATCTTCCCAACAGGACTTGGCTGTCGCAAGGGAATGGTTTCCGTCACCCATCGCAAACAACAGGGGATTTGTTGGGTTCAGGGATGCCTGCAATTCTTCGAAGGCAGATGCCACTTGTCCAAGCAGCGCTTCCCCACATACGCGGAAGGCTTGGATATGCCCACCACCTTCCATGAGGTCTGTGTCATATACGTTTTCCAATGACTCCTTGGCTGAAACCAATGGTTCGATAACCGATCTGTTCGCATCACTGATCAATACAAGGATATGGGGTAGTTCCAGAGGTGCATCTTTTCTGATTTCCTTGCGTGGGGGAATCCTGCTGATGATAGTGCCTTCGGTAGCCCGGATCGGAGTCCTGGAATCCTTGGCATAGTCATAGTGCTCGAGATCCAGCGCAACTACCAGTCCCCATCGACCTGGACCGGCTCCGGTTGTCCGGTGGACAAGGAAGAAGCTCTCGTCGAATGTCGTGAAGAGGTCCTTGCCGATATACTCTGCCATGGCAGCATTGATCCGATGTATCCGCGCTTGCGGATTCTTCTCTTCCAGGTATGCCTCCGGGAAAATTAGTCGCAATGTCGACGGATCGTTGCCAACGTACGTGTCCACACGTTCCCAGTAATCATGTTCGGATGTGTATTGGTCACACGCCACCACGGCCCATTTCTGTAGATCTATTCCTTCGTGAGGAATGAGGATATCGGGGGTTCCTATACCCAGTGCCTTCAACCTTTCGATTGCGTTTCCCATATATGCTTCCTTTCAATAAATTGTGAGATTAGTGAATATTGTATGTGAAAAATGCCAATACCGCAATATTTAATTCCAAATATACGCATGAGCACAATGTTGATGTAAAGTGTCATTCACTTGCATGCTTACTGTCCGTGCCCCGGTCTCTGTGCTATACTCAAATCCATGTTACGGATGCGGCGAAATCTCGCTTTCGGTACGAGAATACACAATTATCTCCTGTTGCTCTACCTGTTTCTTCTAGGTTTGTTCTTTTCACAATTGTGGTGGGACGTCACGCCCGAGTTCGCGGGTATCGTGCATCGGGCGACATCCTTCTTGTCACTGGTGGGACTCTGGTATGCGGCGTTGCTTCTCTTGATGGCCTTGTTCCTGTGGGCTGTGGACAAATTGTTTCCCGCTTGGGATGTTGTAGGTACCCTATTGCGTGGGGCTGCATTCTTCGTGGGGTATGTAATCGTGACATTCTTTTCGACAATAACCCAAGAGGGTTTGGTATTACATTTTTAACGAGGATGGATATGGAACGAAGATTGTTTGCCGTGAGAGCAGCGACCCAGTTAGATCGTGACAACCGTGAGGAGATCATCGATGCTGTCTGCGATATGTATGACCGCGTTTGTGAAACGAATGGTATAGGTGTTCCGGATATGGTATCGATCATGTTCACCATGACGAGTGACCTTCGGACCACGAATCCAGCGACAGCACTCCGATCGAGGGATGAACGATTTGCGGTACCATTGTTTTGCATGCAGGAACCGGATGTGGACAACATGTTGGCGCGCACCATTCGGTTGATCATCCATTATTATGCTCCCGGGCACCATGTCCCCAAAGCGGTATATTTGCATGGAGCGACCAGGCTTCGTCCCGACTTGTCCCGATAGGATCCTGCCAGTGTGGAAGCGCATGGCAATTCCCGTGTGGCAAGAAAAGAATTGACACGAACGAATTGCGAAGGCTTTTCAAACAACTGGAATCGTTCTTTTCTTGACATCTTGAATCGCTTGTGTATGATAAAAACATAGATATAAAAAGGGGAGTTGTGAATATGGGAAAAAAGACGTTTGCCGTCCTTTTGATTGTATTGTTCTGCATGTCGATGCTTGTTGCCGCCGAGTCTGTCACAAAACAAGCGGATGATTTGTATTGGGGCGACCGATATGAGGATGCCAAGAATCTTCTGCTGGGGGCACTCCCCGGCACTACCGATGCGACCGAGAAAGCCGAAATCCTCTGGAGGATTTCCCGTGCGACCTTGGCAATCGGTGACGAATTGAAGGAAGAAGGTGCTTCCGACGAGGTGCTGTTCGCCACCTATGAGGAAGCCGAGGGATATGCGCTGGAAGCGATAGCATCCGCACCCGTTCCCAGAGCATATGTATACCGTGCTTCGAGCAGTGGCCGGTGGGGTGAGACGAAGGGTCCATTGAATGCACTGTCGAAAGCGAAGCCGATGCGTGACGACATGTTCTACGTGATCGATACGTTGGGCGTAATGGACGATACGATCAGCTGGTATGTCCTCGGTCAGTTGTATTTCAAGTTGCCCGGCTGGCCGCTCTCCTTTGGTGATCTGGATATTGCGATTTCCTATGCGAGAAAGGCGATCGACACCATTCCTTCCGAGAATTTGTACCACGGACACTTCAAGGCTTTGGCTGAAATGTTGTGGAAACGGGATTTGTCGGCTTCCAAACGCAATTCCAAGATCAATTCTCTGGAGAAGGATTGGAAAAAGGCCAACGGGAAACCGCTCGACCAGAATGCCTATTATGAAGGCTCCCAAGGTCCGTCCCTGGTTCCATTCTATTCACCGGTTGCCTTGAACAAGATGAGCGACCGCCAGGAAGCCGGCATGCTGCTCAAATATGCAAGCGCCAAATACGATGCATGGCCATTCCACACCAGGGCGGATGTTCGTACCTATGATGAAATTCAAGCCTTATTGAAAGAATGGGGATTTTGACTTGACATTCGGTGGTGATTTTCCGTATCCTAGCACGGAAACGCCGCCTTAGCTCAGCTGGCCAGAGCACGTGACTTGTAATCTCGGGGTCATCAGTTCGAATCTGATAGGCGGCTGGAAATTGGACGCACACCTGATCAAAGGGTGTGCGTTTTCTCTTGAAAACCTGCATACAGACCCTTCAATCACGTAGTGGCAAGACGTTTCCCATAATTTTATTTTAGACGAGACTTGACATATCTCTACGTTTTGGGTATGGTGAGCGAGTCGTTTGACAGGGGGAGGTTCCCGAGCGGTCAAAGGGGGCAGACTGTAAATCTGTTGGCTCAGCCTTCGAAGGTTCAAATCCTTCTCTCCCCATTCAACAGGTCTTCTCCTTCGGGACGGCCTGTTTTTTTTGTTTTCAAGGGGGTGCAATGGGCTGTTTTTACCAAGAAGGGCTTCGCTTCACCTGCCAGAGTGGTTGCCGATATTGTTGCGGAGTAGAGCCGGGGTTTGTATTCGTCTCGCAGGATGATATCCGCCGATTATGCCTCTATCTGCAACTTTCAACCAACGAATTTCTCCAACGCTATTGCCGAAAAGTACCTATGGGTAGTATCTCTTATGTAAGCCTTGTTGAAAGGGAGAACCATGATTGCGTGTTTCTCAATCAACAGGGGTGCGGTGTGTATGCTGCCAGACCCCTGCAATGTGCGACATATCCGTTTTGGCCAACCGTATTGGCAGATAAGAAATCGTGGGAACTTGAAGCCGACTGGTGCCCGGGATTGGGGAAAGGCGAGCTTCATACGAAGTCGGAAATAGATAAGCTCCTCGCGATGCGTGAAGGAGTTGAACCGGCTGTTTGGGACGAGGTCTTTGCATGATGGCATGCATGTGCCTGTAACCAGGCGACGGATTGTTGGGAGTGTATGGCGAAATATTCAGAAACGGTTTTGGAAGAGATAAAATCTCGTATTTCTATTGTCGATATGGCATCGAAATATCTCACCCTATCACGGAAGGGTGACCGTTTTTGGGGTCTTTGTCCCTTCCACGATGAAAAGACACCCTCGTTTTCCGTATTGCCCGACAAAGGGTTTTTCCACTGTTTCGGTTGCGGCAAAAGTGGCTCGTTATTCGACTTTGTCATGGAGATGGAGCATCTTACGTTTCCTGAAGCTATCCGCCATCTAGCGGAACAAGCCGGTATAGCTTTGGAGGAAGAAACAGAGGAAGACCGTCAGAAACGCACAGAATTGGAGACATTGCGCGATCTCTACGAGAAACTTGCAGCGAGCTTCAATTACATCCTGGTGAATACCAATGCTGCCACCGAAGCCCAACAATACCTGAAGGATCGTGGCTTCACCACCGGATCGATGGAAAAGTTCCTTCTGGGATTCGCTCCGGACGATCCGGGTTGGCTGTATGCCTTTTTGCGTTCCAAGCAGTACAGTGATACGATTCTCGCAAAATCGGGGTTGTTTTCCAAGAACAACAAGGACTATCCGATTTTCCGCAATAGACTCATCTTTCCAATCAGGGACTGGCAAGGACGGGTAGTCGCTTTTGGCGGCAGGGATTTGTCCGGGAACTCCCAGGCAAAGTATATTAACACGCCGGAAACAATGCTGTATCGCAAACGGGAAATCGTATACGGCTTGTTTGAAAGTCTTCCAACAGTGAAGACAGAGAATTCCTGCATCCTTTGCGAAGGGTACTTCGATGTCATTGCGATGCATCAGGCCGGACTCAGTACCGCCATGGCCCCCTTGGGAACTGCTTTTACCCATGATCAGGGAAAATTGATCAGACGGTATGCTGAAAAGGTCTTCACCATGTTCGATAGCGACGACGCGGGAAGAGCTGCCACCAAAAAGGCTCTGGTCGTATGCGAGTCCATGGGATTCGAATCACGGGTAATCACCTTGGAAGGGGCAAAGGATCCCGCTGAAATGCTCCAGGAAAAGGGTCCTGAAGTATTGGCAAAAGCATGCCTGAACAGTAAAAGCGGCTTCGATCATCTTGTACATTCGGCAATTTCCCTGTATGATGGCAAGAAGGCGACTGGTAAATTGCAGATTTTTACCGAAGTCAAACCATATTTGGACGCTGTCGAATCGGAAATTGTGAGGCAAAGCTATCTTCGTGATCTGGCAAGTTACCTACAACTGGACGAATCGACCCTTTTGCGTGATTACATGAATCGGACTACCGATAAATCCATAGGGAAACGGGAGGAGCAATTTCGCAGTGGAAAAGGATTCGATCCCTCGCTCGGTGGATGGAAACGATCCTCGGATCTCTATGCAATGTTGACATTGATGAACAACAGGTTCCTATTTCCTACCATTCGCAACAGGTTGCGTGTGGATGATCTTATCGATGAACAGGCGGTAGAACTATACACTGTCCTGGAGGATGCCTCCCGAGAAGGGGTTGGAGCATCGGATGAGTTGGTATTGAACATGATAGGGAATGAGGATTTGCGTCGCATTGTCTCCATGAGCTTCCAGACGGAAGAGTTCACTGCCCAGGCCGAACCAATACTTGAAGAGTCCATCAAACGGATTATGCTCAGGAGATTGGAAAAGGTCAGGAAGAATGTCGAGAACCTGATACGGCTCGCAGAAAAGGATGGATCTGTCTCTGTGGAGCTGTCGCATCTGCTTCTAGAAAAGAAATCGTTGGATGAGAAGATTGCGGGAATGAGGAAGCCAGAACATGTCTGAAATGGAGAATCAAGAATATTTCATTGCGTTGGTCGCCAAAGGGAAACGAAAAGGACATCTCTCGTTGAAGGAAGTGTACTCGTTGTTGCCCGATGAAATGCGGGATGATGAGAATTTTTTAGAAGAAATACTTACTTTGCTGGAAAGCCATCATGGCATTCTTGTAAGTGAAGAGGATATGGAGAAGGATTTGTTGAATAACATCAAAGAAGAGCAATCGGTTGCACCACACGACGAAATTGATCATGAGGGTGAATTGGATCATGAAGTCGATGAACCAATGATTGATGATGAGCTTGACGAAGATGAAGATGCTATAGAAGAGGATCTGGACGAGTCCATCATCGATGGTGATTTGGCCGGATTTTCGGGAATTTCCACACCTCGTCGCGGTATCGATGATCTGGATGACGAAAAACTCATTGAAGATCACGATGAAGAGATCGACGACGAGGAAGTCGATGATGAAGAGCTTGAGGATGAAGACGGCGGCATAGACAAGAACTACAGCAAGGCCGACATGGGTTCATACGACGATGTCAGCGGCTATGAGAGCCGCAAGTCGATCATGGATATCGAGGATGACAGCGATGCCGACAATGCGCGTGAAAGCGGTGGTCGTCGTTCGGGTATTCTCGGAAGTGACAAGAGCGATTCTTCGGTCGACGACCCGATACGATTGTATCTTCGGGAAATCGGTCGTGAAAACCTTCTGAACGCTGAACAGGAAGTCGAGCTTTCCAAGCGAATGGAAGAGGGCGCCGAAATCATCAAGAATGTGATTCTTAAATCCGGTGTGCTCATTTCCAGTTTCAATGACATAATGGAAGTGGTGAATACCCGATTCGATGAAGAGGAGCTTGAGTTTTCACCGAAAGAATTGAAGGAGAAGATGAACGATCAGAAACGATACGTTCAATTCTACCGTGAGGTTCTCAAGGACATTTCCGCGCCACTGAAGAATTATATCGAGTTGAAGAAGAAGACTGTCGCAACGGGTGGAGAAATCCTGTTGGATGAGAGTTTCAGCAAGAAACGGGTGACATTGCTGAAGAAATTGTCCAAGGTTGAGTTGCAGCCTGAGGAAATCAGCGGTTTCACCGACCGGTACCTTTCGGCGGAACGCAGCATATTCGAATTGCAGCGCAAGAAATCTTCCATTGAGAGTCAGCTTGGAGTAGGGAGCGTCCGTGAGTTGCGACTCATGGGGAGGAATCTGGCGGTACCGACACAACGCTTGGAACTCGAAAGACGCCTCAATATGCCCGCCGACAAGATCAAGGAACTCATTCGGGATGTCCAACTCACAGAAAAGCAATTGAAGAATATCGAATATGAATTCGAGGAGTCCTGTAAGGAAATCATTGCGAACGCCAAGGAAATCATGCGCGGCCGAGAGATGATGAAGAGTGCGAAGGACCGTTTGATCCAAGCAAACCTCAGGCTTGTCGTGAGCATAGCAAAAAAATATACGAATAGAGGCTTGCATTTCTTCGATCTGGTACAGGAAGGAAATATCGGTCTGATCAAGGCTGTCGAAAAATTCGAGTACCGGAAAGGATATAAATTCTCCACCTATGCGACATGGTGGATTCGCCAGGCGATCACCAGGTCGATAAGCGACCAGGCAAGGACCATTCGGGTACCTGTCCATATGATCGAACAGATCAACAAGGTTGTCAGGGAATCCCGCATGCTCATGCAGACGTACGGTAGGGAACCCACCGACGAGGAGATTGCGGAGAAGTTGGGCTGGACAGCCATGAAGGTCAAAGCCGTCAAGAATGTCGCCCGTGAACCTATTTCTCTGGAAACCCCGGTTGGTGAAGAGGAAGACTCCTTGCTTAGCGATTTTATCGAGGACAAGGATGTCGAGAATCCTGCTACCCAAACTGCGTTTACGCTCTTGCAGGAACAGTTGCAAGAGGTGCTCGAGACGCTGCCACCTCGGGAACAGGAAGTACTTAAGATGAGATTCGGTCTAGAGGACGGTTACTCATTGACATTGGAAGAGGTGGGATTGTATTTTGAAGTGACGCGTGAACGTATCAGGCAGATTGAAGCGAAAGCGTTGCGTAGGTTGCGGCATCCGAAACGGAGCCGAAGACTTAAGGATTTTATCTAGTGGTCGGTAACGGTAAAAGCCGGTAACTGGGTTTTTACTAGTGCGGGACATATGTACTATTAAGGCAGGAGAAGTTATATGCAGGAAGTGTTTGACAAGCTTCGCGTACTTCAGGGCGTTCTAGCCAAGAAATTCGCAGTGCTTGAAGAGGTCAAGGAAATTCCCAGGACTCTGGAGACGAAAGAGGAACTGCTCAATAGAGGTAAGCGTACCTACATCGAGAAGCATGAACGGTTGGAAAAGACCTCCGAAGAGCTCAAGGCTCTCAGGATTGCTCTCGATGAAGCTGAGCGGACCCGTGAGCACTCTGAGAAACAAATGGAGCAAATCTCAACACAACGGGAATTCGAGGCCTTGGAAAAAGAGATCAAGGATGCCTCTTCCCGTGAGCAGTCGCTGCGTAAAAGCTTGCTTGCCAAGGAGAAGTATTTCTCCGAGTTGCAAGAACAGTTGGAAGAACACGAACAGCTGATGGAAATCCAGGAAGAAGAAGTAAAGACTGAGACCGAGAAGAAGGATGTGTTGCTTTCTGAAAAGCATGCTGAAATCGAATCTCTCATAACACAAGAAGCGAACCTTACTCCTGGTATTGATGAATCGATTCTATTTAAATTTGAAAGAATCATCAAAAACAAGGCTGGTGTCGGTATTGTACCTGTACATGGCCACGTTTGCCAGGGATGTCACATGACCCTTCCCGTACAATTTGTGAACGATGTACGCAAAGGTGATGATTTCAGGTTCTGTCCGTATTGCAGTCGTGTCCTCTACTGGGAAGACGTCGATGGTGCGGATATGGTTACCCAGCACGCGGATGATTCGGAGATCGAGGAAGCAGGATTGGCTGATTTTGTCGATTCGGATGAATTTGACGATTTGATTTAGGTTTTTGATTTTTTGGTGGTCCACACGGTCGCCGGTGCAGGCAAGCCTGGCATCGGAGGAAAGTCCGGGCTCCACAGAACATGACGCCGGGTAACACCCGGGAGCCGTGAGGCTATAGAAAGTGCCACAGAAAATATACCGCCCGTCTTTGACGGGTAAGGGTGAAATGGTGGGGTAAGAGCCCACCGCGAACCTGGTAACAGGGACGGCATGGTAAACCTCGTCAGGAGCAAGACCAAGCAGCAGGTGGGTTGTTCGTCCATGAGCCTGCGGGTAGGTCGCACGAGCATTTCGGTAACGGAATGCCTAGATAGATGGCCGTAGTAGACAGAACCCGGCTTATGGTCCACCAAATTTTTTTTCGTATATCGGGAGCGCTCAACAATGGGCGCTCCCTTGTTTCACGGAGTAACAGATGAATAGGATAGATATTGCCGGTCAATTTGGGAACGAGCTGCTTACTATAGAGAATCCAGCCCGATATATAGGTGGAGAATTCGAATACGGTACGCGACGTATCCCCGAAGAGGCTACTGTCCATGTGGGAATTTGTTTTCCCGATCTCTACGAAATCGGCATGTCCAACAATGCTGTTAGGATACTGTACGACCTGGTTTCATCCATGCAAGCGCCGGTATCCTGCGACAGGGTTTTCTCGGTCGCGCCAGATTTCGAACAATTCCTCCGGTCTCATGATATTCCGTTGTACACACTCCAACACGGCCTTCCGTTACACGAACTGGACTTGCTCGGAGTCTCCATCGGGTATGAATTGGCCGCAACCAATATCCTGCAAGTGCTCGAATTGGGACGCATTCCCTTGCATGCCGATGCACGGAAAGAAGGGGATCCCATAGTGATCGCTGGAGGTCCGGCCGTTACGAACCCCCTGCCGTTCTCTCCATTCTTTGATTTTGTATTTATTGGAGAAGCGGAGGCGGGTCTTGCCGAGGTGATCGAAGTCATACGAAATGGTAAGGATTCGAACAAGGGAAGGATGGCGATACTGGAAGAACTCAGGCAATTCCCATTCCTCTGGTACAAGGGAAAGAAGCTGGCGGTCAGGGCGGTGGATGATTCCTTTGCCGCCGACCCTTGCAACGGATTCAACCACTATGTCGTGCCACATTTCAAGGTAGCCCAGGACAACGGTGTTGTGGAAATCATGCGAGGATGTCCGAACGGATGTCGATTCTGCCACGCTGGGCAATACTACAAACCCTATCGGCAAAAACAATATGGATCCATAAAACGGCAAGTCGAACAACATATCCATGAGTTCGGTTATCGAGAGATTACCTTGAGCTCGCTTTCCTCGGGTGACCATCCACAAATAGGGGCGATGATCGAAAACCTCAATACCGCGTATGCACCAGAGCATATATCCTTTTCGTTACCTTCCCTGAAGGTAAGCTCCTTTTCGTTGGGAATCTTGGAAAAACTATCAGAGGTCCGCAAAAGCGGTTTGACCTTCGCGATCGAGACTCCGCTTCCACGTTGGCAACGGGCCATGAACAAGGAAGTTCCGGTCGAACAAGTCGTATCGATAATCCGTGAGGCAAAAAGCCGTGGATGGCGGTTGGCGAAATTCTATTTCATGGTTGGCTTGCCGTTCATTGACCCGGAAGAGGAGAAGCAGGCAATCATCGATTTCCTGAAGGAAATAGCCGATTCAACCAGAATCGGAATGAATATCAATATTGGAACCTTTATTCCAAAGCCGCACACGCCTTTCCAATGGGCACCTCAGATGCATCCGGATTTCTCCAAGGAACATCTTGTATCCATAAAACGGGGAATACAACAGGAAGTCAAAGGCGCGAAAGTCTCGTATCATGAACCTTGGGTGTCGTATATCGAAGGCATAGTCAGCCGTGGAGATGAAAAGATTGCCCTTTTGATCGAGGAAGCATATCGTCAGGGTTGCCGGTTGGACGCATGGGATGAATATCAGGACAAGGATGCATGGAAGGCCGCAATCGATGCCATGGATTTTCCTGTGGACGCATGGATGTTCACCGAACACGATACGAACGAGGAGCTTCCATGGGATTCGGTATCCATGGGGGTTTCCAAAGCCTATTTGCGGAACGAGTGGAATCTCGCACGCGAAGCGGTCTTGACGAAAAGGTGTCTCGCCGATTGCACCGTCCCCTGTGGAGTCTGCGGAAAAACACATCAAGTGTTCGATGTGCCGGAAGAGATCGAGGATTTGCCTGTAGTCGAAGAGCCAACGGCGGTAGCCGCAATTCCGCTTCCATCCAAACCCGTGTTGTTCTTTTATCGGAAGGAAGGACGTGCGACGTTCATCTCGCATATCAACGTCATGAGAATCTTTGAGCAGACCTTCCAACGGGCAGGCATACCCGTAGCCTTCACACAAGGGTATAATCCGAAGCCGAAAATGGAATTCGTCAACCCACTTTCAACAGGTATAAGCGGGTCTGCCGAAGTCCTGTTGGTGGATATACACGGAGGGACCACACTCGATACGGAACGGACAATCGCATTGTTGAATGCATCTGTTTCCGAAGGATTTGTCTTTACCTCGATGATACCTTTCGATACCGAACGGCGTACCACACTGAGCAAACATATGGGAGGAAGTGTCTATACGGTTCGGAATATCAAGGATAAGAAGTTCCAGGACAAGATGGACGAGTGGGTACAATGTTGTGGGGTAGGTGTATCGGTAGCCAAATTGACCATAGGCGGGAATCCGGAATATACCGTGGTCATGCAAGGCGAGAAAAATCCGATCAAAACATTGTTTGGTGGCGAGATAAACAAATTCACGGTGCTCTCCTCTATGGAGATACACCGCGAAATGTTGTTTGTGGGTACCTACGGGGAAAAACCGAGGGACTATTCAACCATTGTTTTTATGTGACAGTTGTAGTAATGGGTATCCGACAGTCTGACCATTGGAGGATACTCACGTTCACAAATTTCCCCAACTTGCTTGTGGCACCGACCGGCGAAGGGACACCCCTTCGGCTTCTTGGCAGGATCGGGCAATTGTCCGGTGATTTCGATCACGTCCTTCTGTTTGGTCGGATCGACTTCAGGCATCGCGGATAACAAGGCTTCCGTGTATGGATGGAATGGAGGTGCCATCACCTCGTCCCTTTTTCCGTACTCGCAGATTTTCCCCGCATACATCACCATGATGTAATCGCTCAAATAGTTGATCACGTTCAAATCATGGGAAATAAACATATAAGCCGCATGAGTCTCCAGTTGCAGATCATTGAGCAAATTGAGTACAGATGCTTGGACCGAGACGTCGAGCGCACTTGTCGGTTCGTCGCAAACAATCAAATCGGGTGATATGGACAATGCACGTGCTATTGCCACGCGTTGTTGTTCTCCTCCACTCAATTGCCTGGGTTTCTTCTCAAGATATTCCTTTCCCAAATCGACTTTCTTCAACATGTCGACAATTCGCTGTCGGCGCTCAGTGGCATCGTGCATGTTCGCCAAGCGTTTCATGGGTCTGGCTATGATCTGTTCGACAGTATGCGAAGGATTCAAACTTCTTCCAGGATTTTGGAAAATCAATTGGATTTTCTTGAGTGTGTCTTTCGAACGTTTGTTCCAGGCTATGGATATATCGGTACCATCGAACATGATGGTGCCTTTGGTCGGCTTATACAGCCCGGAAACCATATGTCCTGTCGTGGATTTTCCACAGCCGGATTCACCCACGACGCCAATGACCGATTCCGGATGTACAGTAACATCGATTCCATTGACAGCGTAGACTTTCCTCCTGGCTCCATAGACCTTGTGAAGATTCTCTATCTTCAACAATTCCTTATGTGAGTTGAGGGCAAGGGAGGTGGTGCGTGGGCGTGGAACCAGCTTCTCTTTCAAGATATCCGGTACATCGGTTGCGTATGCACGGTCACAAGCCGCAAAGTGCCGTTCTCCCACTTCTCGGATACCGTATTTGCTCTCACATGTATCGTTGCGCTTTTCGCAGCGGTCCACAAATGGGCAGCCGCTTTCCAAAGCACCTCGTCGCCGGACGTATCCCGGGATTGTGTTTAGTTTGGTGTTTTCCTTGACAACCCCACCACGGGGCATGCAGTTGATGAGTGCCCGGGTATAGGGGTGGGTAGGGTTCTCGAAGATCTGATTCTTAGGTCCGCGTTCAACAATTTCTCCGTTGTACATCACCACCACATGTTCAGCCACTTTATTGATAACACCCATATCATGGGAGATATACATGAGGGACATGGATAGTTTTTCCCTCAGTTCCTTAATGGAATCAAGGATTACCGCTTCTGTGGTTACATCGAGCGCAGTCGTGGGTTCATCGAGAATCATAAGGTCGGGTCTGCAAAGGATAGCCATGGCGATACATATACGCTGTTGGATACCTCCACTTACCTGGTGCGGATACCTGCGGACGATTCCTTGGGGATCGCCGATATTCATCATACCCAACGCTTCCAAAGTGGCTTGCCTTGCCTTCTGTTTCGAAAGTTTCTGGTGATGTATTCCGACTTCATCCAACTGGAATCCTATGGTAAGCGCCGGATTCAAGGAGGAGTACGGATTTTGGAATACCATGGCAATCCTATTGCCTCGGAACGCTTCCATCTCCTTTTCGGACTTCTCCAGAAGCTCTTCCCCTTTGAAACGGATGCTGCCATCTACGGAGGCATTGTTTGCGAGGTACCTCATGACTGCAAAGGAGAGGGTGCTCTTACCGCATCCGGACTCTCCGATGATACCGATGGACTCATTGTGTCCGAGGGTGAGGGAGACATCGTTTACAGCCGAGAACACTCCATCGAAGGTCTCGAACCGTACATGCAAATGGTTTATATCAAGAATGTTATCGTTCATGGATCAATACCTTACTGACAAAGTCAGAGAAAATGGAGATTGCGATTACCAGGGATGCGATAGCCAGCGCGGGAAAAAGAACTGCCCCTGGTGCCTGGGCGATTATGGGTTTGTTCTCGATGACCATCATGCCCCAGTCGGGTGTGGGTGGTTGCATGCCGACGCCAAGGAATCCCAGAGAAGCGACCATCATGATGGAATAGGCAAAACGGGCTGTGGCTTCGACAATGATAGGTCCTGTCGTATTGGGCAGGATTTCCACAAACATGATATACAGATGGTTCTCACCCCTGATACGTGCGGCTGAAACGTATTCCTGACTTTTTTCTGTAAGCAACACTCCCCGGGAAACACGGGCAGTCGCGGGAACGAAAGCGATGGAAACGATTAGGGTCAATGAAAGTATGCTGGAATCACCAAGGATTCCAAGGACCACCATCGAAAGGACCAATGGCGGGATTGCCATGAGGATATCCATCGACCGAAGGAAAGCTGCGTCGATCCGACCACCAAAGTATCCGGCTGAGAATCCAAGGAGCACCCCGATAATTGTAGAGACTATGGAAGTCATGAGTGCAACAGTCAAAATCGATCGGCTCCCATAGACTATCCGTGCCAACAGGTCTCTTCCCAAGCTGTCTGTACCCAATACGTGTCCATTGGTTCCAGGGCCGACCATCTGATGTTCAGAATCCATTTGCGTATGGGTGAATGGCACCATGGATGGGCCAAAAAAGGCTGCGATCAGCCAGAATATGATGATAATGATGCCAACGATAGCCAACGGATGCTTTTTCAGTTGATACAGTACATATTTCATCGCTGACCTCCCTGGAATCTGATTCTTGGATTCAAATAGCTGTACATGATGTCGGTGACCATTGTCGACAAGGAGTAGATGACCGTAATCAGCAGCACACATGCCTCGATCAACGGAACGTCGCGTGTCTTGATCGCAGTCATCAGCAATGAACCCATACCAGGGAATCCGAACAGCGTCTCGACAACAACCAATCCACCGAAGAGCCACCCCATGTTCATGCCGATAATCGTAATGGTTGGTAGCAAGGCATTCTTCAATGCATGTCTGAAAATCACATATTTTCTTGGCATGCCTTTTAGGATCGCGGCCCGCACATAATCGGAATTCATGACTTGGATCATCGATGACCGCTGCATCCGTGAAATATAGCCGAACATTACCAAGGTTATGGAAAGTGCAGGCAGGACCACAATGTTGAGATTTTGAAAAAGACTCTCGCCGATAGGAATGACACTGACAATGGGAAACCAGTTGAGTTGAACCGCAAAGACACTAATGAGTATGACCCCTGATACGAATTCAGGGAGAGCCATAGTGGCAAGTCCGAAAAATGAGACGATGGAATCGGTCGGTTTCTTCTCCTTCACTCCGGCAAGAACACCGAAAAAAATGGAGAGGGGAACGAACATGAGGAATGCGGTCAATGCGAGAACCATCGAGTGTCCGACACGTCGCCAGAGAATCGAATTGATAGCAACCCCTTGCATGTATACCGACTCGCCCAAGTCTCCTACAACCACACCTGAAATCCAGCGGCCATACCGCTGCAACACAGGGTCGTTGAGCCCCCTGGCCTCACGGAGTGCCGTAACAGCTTCCTCGGTAGCGCTTTGGCCGAGAATCATCTGGGCTACATCTCCAGGCATGATTTCAACGAGCATGAAGATGATGAATGACATGATGACCAGGGTCGCAAGAAGCGACCCCAGTCTACGAATTATTATACTTGCGGTTCTGTTCATTTAATATCCGTATATTTGTATTGTGGAAGCATGGTCAAAGGTTGTTTGTAATCGACGATCCTGTCGTTGATTGCCACAAGATATGGTACCTGGATATTCAACAAAGACCCTTCCTCATAGAACAATTCCTGCAATTCATGGTAATACCCGGTTCGCTTCTCGGCATCGGCTTCCGCTGAAATCTTGTCGATCAAGGCATCTACCGCTGGATTGCTCAAATGAGACTCGTTCCAAGCTCCACCTGATCTGAATGCCAGGGACAACAACATTGATGGATCGATACGTCCACCCCAACCAGTGATCGAGAAGGGTACATTCAACCAATACTGGGAGAGGTATATGTCGCGGGTATATCCTTTGAGCTCAATGTCAAAACCGGCTGGTGCAGCCAATTCCTGAATTGTTTGGGCCAATTCTTTTCCGAACGGATGGTCCGAGGCATAGTAGAGTTCCACCGTTACGCCATTCGGATATCCGGCCTCGGCAAGCAATGACTTGGCTTTGGCAACATCACGACCGCGCAAGGGAAGTTCCTTGTATTCGGCAAGCATATTCATGATCGGAGTCTCATTATAGTAGACACCCTCGTTCAAATCCATCTGTGCGACACTTTTCGCTAGGATCTGTGGATCCATGGAATACTTGAGGGCAAGACGGACACGATTGTCGTCGAAAGGTTCCATATCGGTGACCATGGCCACGAAACGCTGTTCCTGATAGGGGGAAATGACTTTGATACCTTCTACCTTGTCAAGACGGTTCTTGATGACAGGGGTTACGAAAGGTACGACATCGACCCTATCGGATTCGAGCATCGAAATGCTTGCATCGATATCAGCAACGAAGTAGATCAACAACTTGTCGACCTTCGGAAGGTTCGGAGCCCAATAGTTGGTGTTTCGGGCCAACGATGCCGATTCCTTGGGAATCAGTTGTTGCATCACAAACGGACCGGTCCCCATTGGTTTGGATTCACCCATACTGGCATAATCGTAATCGCTCGAGAGAATACACATGTTGTAATCGGTCAACTGGTAGATGAATGTCGGTCTTGGTTCTGAAAGATGGATGATTACGGTATGGGCATCTGGAGTCTCGATCGAGTCGACTACGGCAAAATCCTGCTTCTTAAGGTGTCCGATAGTCGGGTCTTGTGTTCGTTCGATGGTGTATTTTACATCTTCCGAAGTAAAATCGGTACCATCATGGAACTTGACGTTCTCACGAAGAGAGAACTCCCATGTACTCCCGTCGTCCGTCTTCCAAGAGGTGGCGAGAATCGGATCCAAGGCACCGGTCTCAGTGTTGATTTCGACAAGATATTCATAGATTGACGAATTCATCGAGAATGCCTGGCCGTCCCAGACACCTGGAGTAATCAAGCCGGGAACCTGCTCTGCTATGCGGATAGCCTTTTCTGTGCTCGCCGCTTCCTTATCTCCCCCTGCAAATACCATGGGTATCGCAAGAATGAGCATGAGCAACACGATTGATAATGTGCGTTTCATATTTCCTCCTAGGTAATAGTGAGTTTGGTTAAGACTCTTTACGCGTTCGGTCAGATGTGTAACAACAACCCAGCCAGTACACAGTTTTTGTGATATTCATTGGCTTTGCGCAAACGCATGGCTGTCTATAACCGACAACCTAATTAAACAGTATAGATTGGCAGTTTGTCAACACCAATTGATATATTGAGTAACTATAGATAATGGAATGAATAAAGAAGTCTGATGGTATGAATGGAAAAAAAAGCCATACATGTATGGGAAATTTTAATGGTAATATTTCGCATATATCAGTATAAAATTAGAATTATATCGGCAAAATTATATATATTGAGAAAATTGTTTGGTGTAGAAATTGAAACACCTGCTATTGGATAAAAGCTTCAACCGCGGTACGGGTAGCCTGGTCTCCAACCAATACCAAGACATCCAATGCCTCGAGAACGATGTCGGGACCAGGAGAAAGGATAATGCTCCCTTCACGTCGGATAGCGATTACCGTTGCATGGGTCTGCTGCCAGAACGACAATTCGCCGAGCGTCTTGTGCAATGTCGAAGACGATGGGACAAGTGTGCATTCGAACGTATAGAAGGGATTGCTTGCCGTGAATCGTTCCGTTGAGTCTATGAGGCTTTTGGTGATCTCAAACAATTCACGTTCAATGTTTTCATGGGCTTCGATAAGTTCGCGCATCCGGACGAGCAGGGTACGGGTAGCATTCCGATTTCCATGTCGGGCGATATACTTGGCTGCATTTTCCTTCGAACGCACAAGCACACCGCTATTCTGGAACACCTGGACTACCTGCAATTCCTCGAGCAATGAGAACGCTCGTCGAATTGTTTCCGGAGATACGCCATATTCACTGGACATAAGCGATCTTCCCGAAAGTCGTTTTCCTTCCGGGATTTCTCCATTGACGATACGATTGGCGATATCCATTGCGATTTTGGCATAGATCGCTACCGAATCTCGTTTCTTTTTCGATGGCTTTTCTAGTCCAAGTTGATCCGTACCCATACATTCATAGTACCATTTTCCAATTATCTAAACAATACAGGTGTATTTACTGCCAAACGAAAGGGAATAAGAGGAACCTTGCAATGGTCCGCTTTTCCGAGCGAGTGCAGGCAACGTGAGGTTACGGAAGGAACCTTTCATTGGAATAGGAATGACATGGAAAGGATATGACGTTAATAATTCGCTCGTATCTTCGGATTGCGATACCTTTCAAAATTCTGTTGACGGAATTTATACCTAATATTACAATGCATAGTAGTTCTATGTAAAACTGGAGGAGGGAGTCCTGGTTTGAACATTCCGAAAGATCTTGTCGCAGCCTCGGCAACTCCGATTATCCTTTCCATCCTACATGGGGAAGATTCCTACGGATATGCCATCATCAGGAAAGTACAGGATATCTCCAATAGTCAGATTGCATGGACCGATGGCATGTTGTATCCCGTCCTTCATCGACTGGAAACCGCCGGGTTCATCGACTCGTACTGGAAAAAGTCAGATAATGGCAGGAGAAGAAAATACTACCATATCACCGCAGCAGGCATCGATGAATGTGAACTCCTCGTATCCCAATGGGAAGTCGTTCACCGGGCACTGCATAAGCTATTGCAGGAAAAGACAGGATACTAAGAAGTGCCCATATCGCATGATACCAGGAGGAATGCATCATGTTTGATCTTGAATCCCAAATTCGTCAATGGAAAACGCATGTATACTCGACCGGTTCCATAGGTCAAAACGATCTGGAGGAGTTGGAATCCCATCTGCGCGATAGCATGGACGAGCTTGCAGGTCGGGGTCTCTCGACCGAGGAGGCATTTCTCCTGGCAGTACGACGGATGGGAGATATTGAAGTAATCCATGAGGAATTCTCAAAGATTTCTACCGAAGACTTGTGGCGACAATTGCTCGTGCCGACAGACAATCCGATAACGGCAAGGCGAAATCGGAAGGAACTTGGTATTGTCATCGGCTTGGCCATTCTGGGAGGACTGCTGAGCAAGGTTCCCGCTTTATTTGGGTTTGGCGACATGGACGCACATTCTCAGTTGTACCTTCGGAATGCCTCGATATTCGTATTTTTTCCTGTAGCTATCTATCTGATCTGGAAACGTTCGCTACCGGTACTGCGGAGCTTGCTCGTATTGTCGATTTTTCCTTCAAGTGCATTGTTGGTTAATGTGTATCCATCGTATGAACCCCATCATACCGGATTTCTTCTTAGCCTACATCTACCGATGGTCTTGCTGTTCGTCCTATTGTATTTCTTTGGGGGGCCAGCAATAAAAAGGGAAGGGCAGCCCCTCTACGCCACCGGGTGGCGGAACCCGAACACCAGATTGAATTTCGTTCGGTTTGTGGGAGAGTCGTTCATATATGCCATATTGATCGGTATGGGTGGTATGGTACTCATATTATTGACAGCTGGAACATTCGATTTGATTAAGATCGATGCGTTTCCATTCATAACAGCCTGGATCGCGCCACTTGGTTTCTTTGGACTCTTTGTCGTCGCAGCCTATCTGGTGCTTCAGAAGAAGAACCTTATCGAGAGCATTGCACCGGTGTTGGCCCGAATTTTCACGCCATTGTTCCTCCTGGTATTGATCAGTCTGATAATCGCTTTCCTGGTTACCCCAAACCAAGCCTATGAGAACAGGAATATGCTCATCTGGTTCGATGTCATACTTGCGTTGGTGTTGGCATTGACCTTGTATTCCATGAGTTCCAAGGACTTCACGTCGACCAATACTTCGGCGAAAAGCCAGATTACCTTTTGGGATTTCCTTTCCTTCGGTCTGATCATCTCTGCAGTAATCGTCGATGCGATCGCATTGTCAGGTATTTCGATGCGGCTCTCGGCATATGGATTTTCCGCGAACAGGACGGCTGCGCTCGGTGAGAATCTCATCCTTTTGGTGAATCTGTTGCTACTTTGCGTAGGATATGTCCGATATTTTCTGCAAAAGCAGACATTTCAGGAGATTGTGGTGATGCAGATGCGATTCCTGTCCGTATATGGAATCTGGGCCACGTGTGTTGTCGTCGTATTTCCGCTGCTATTCGGATTCCGATAGGGAGGATGAATTCAACGGGATTTCTCGTCCAACTTTATCTCTTCCCAGATATCGTTCAGCTTGTCCACATGCTCCCATGATAAGGGAATGTCCCGTTGTGCTCCGATTCTAGCAAGCTTGTTGAACCGTTCGCGGACTTTTTTGTTGCTGCGGTGAAGAGCCACCGATGGACTGATCTTCAAGTATCTGGCTAGATTGACGATTGCGAACAACAAGTCTCCAAGTTCTTCCTCGACATGGGACGGGTCCGTGTCACGGTTGGCGATAGCTTCCAGGAGCTCCTTGTGTTCCTCATCGACTTTATCGAGGACACCTTCGATATTCGGCCAATCGAAACCGACCTTGCGCATTTTCTTTTGGATTTCCCAAGCTTCCTCGAGTTTAGGAAGTGATTTCGGTACACGGCTGAAGAAATCCTCTTCATGGGATTTTTTCCCTTCGACATTCTCTTTTATGGAATTCCAAAGATCCAATACCTCGGAACTGTTGTTTGCCACCTGGTCCGAAAAGACATGGGGATGCCTACGTATCAACTTGGCACATACTTCATTGAGAGCTTCGACGATATCGACATCTCCATGTTCCTTGTGCATCTCAAGCAGCATCATGGCATTGAGAAAGACATCGCCGATTTCTTCCTGCATGCCTTCCACATCTCCAGAAATGACTGAGTCGAGGTATTCATAGGTTTCATCAAGCAAGTTCGTTGCAACACTCTTATAAGTCTGCTCGCGATCCCATGGGCATCCCTCAGGACTCCTAAGGAGGTTCACGATATCAAAAAGCTGCATGAGAGCTTCGCCAAGTGTCTGTTTTTTTTCATACGAATGGGAAATCATACACCGAGTATAGTACAAATCGAAGTATGAAGAAAAGAGCAGAACCATGTATTGACAAACAGTGCATACTGTATATAGAGTATATAGACAGTAGGAGGGTATGACCATGGATATTATACTGAGTAATTCAAGTTCCCTTCCAATATACGAACAGATCGCAATCCAGATCAAATCCCAGATACTCAATGGAAATCTAGATGAGGGAACGTTGTTGCCCTCCATACGCAACCTCGCCAAAGACCTGCGTATCAGTGTCATTACTACCAAGCGTGCATATGAAGAACTTGAGCGCGAAGGATACATCAACACCATTCCAGGCAAAGGAACTTTCATCGCGGCAAAGAATATGGAAATCATAAGGGAAGAGTACCTGAGGCACATAGAAGAGCATTTGCGGCAGGTCATGCAGCTCGCAGATTTCTGCTCACTTGGTGAAGACGATATCGTAATGATGTATCGGCTGGTTAGAGAAGGAGATACCTATTGATGGATGCGATCAGATGCATTGGACTGAAAAAAGATTATGGTGATTTTTCATTGTATTTGGACAAACTTGTTGTCCCCCAAGGAAGTATTGTCGGTTTGATTGGAGAGAATGGGGCAGGGAAGTCGACTACCATACGATTGCTGCTTTCTCTTGCCATAGCCGATGCAGGTTCCATTGAACTCTTTGGGGAAGCTGTGGACAGATTGACGGTCCGGCATCGGGATGTTGTCGGCTTTGTCATGGAGGATGCGTGGCCAAGTGCCTATCTTACTGCCTGTCAGACAGGAAAAGTAATGCAAAAAGCATACTCGAAATGGGATGCGGCTCGCTACGACGACCTTCTGGATCGCTTGGGAATCCCCCGGGAGAAATTGTTCAAGGATTTTTCCCATGGCATGAAGATGAAACTAGTGCTTGCCATTGCTCTCAGTCACCATGCGAAGCTTCTGATTCTCGATGAACCGACATCCTCGCTGGATCCCATGACTCGTGATGAAATCTTAACGATATTGATGGAATTCACCAGGGATGAAGACCATACGGTATTGATATCAAGTCATATCATCAGTGATCTGGAAAAGATTTGCGACTACATAACCTATATACACCGGGGAAGGATCCTTTTGAGTTCAGAGAAGGACCAGCTTGAACAGGTCTATGTAATCGCAAGTTGTACACACCAACAGTCTTTCGATTTGGATCCGAGTACTGTTCTCGGGCGCAAGGATAGTCCCTATGGGGCCAAGGTATTGATGAGGCGTGAACATGTCCCTGATTTCATGCAGAAACAACTGTTCAACCTGGAGGAGATGATGATTCTTTTGGCGAAAGGAGGAAATCTACGATGAATGCACTGTTGCTCAAGGATTGGTATGTGCTGATCCGTCAATCGAAATTGACCATGGTCATAGTAATTGTATTCACTATTGTCGGTGTCGCCAGTTCAACATTCTTTTATGCTGCGGTAGCCGCAATTGTCTGTGTCATGCTTCCGCTGACAACTATGGCGTATGACCAGATGCACCATTGGGACCGATTCGTGATTGGGCTTCCTATAGAACGGAAGGATGTGGTGAGAAGCAAATACCTGCTCGCTCTATTGGCACTTTCCCTGTCAGTCCTCATGCTTGCAATAGTCGGCTTCGCATTCTATCTTGCGAATGATATTGCGTTGGAAACTGTTTTGTTTATGCTATGGACACAGCTTGTCGCAGGTCTGTTTTTTCTTTCGGTGAATTATCCGATTGTAATCAAAATGGGATTCGAACGTGGAAGGATTTGGTACATAATCATTACAATTCCGATCGTGTCCTTATCAGGTGTATTGAATTCCATATTGGATATGGAAAGTTTGTCGATGCATGTATCGATTCGTAATTTTGCATATTTGATTATTCCAA